>Ga0180430_10000101_pt1 | contig 99318 bp, 82 predicted proteins | sample SS_ome_9_FD_132999 | JGI IMG/M metagenome (GOLD analysis project Ga0180430, IMG submission 132999) | Hypersaline lake sediment archaeal communities from the Salton Sea, California, USA - SS_1_S_2 metaG | ecosystem: Environmental > Aquatic > Non-marine Saline and Alkaline > Hypersaline >...
CCGCATCCCGCATCCCGCATCCCGCATCCCGCATCCCGCATCCCGCATCCCGCCTCCCGCGTCACGCATCCCGCATCCCGCGTCACGGCGGGACGCCGGTGCGTTCCCGCCGGCAATCGACGCATCGGCCCGCCCGCGCTGGTGTCCGCCAGGTCCGCTGTGGGGGGCGCGCCCCGCGATCGGCGACAGTAACGTAACGATCTGTTGCAAAAGGCCTTTTGATGTCGCTGGACGCTACTCGCGGGAGCGCATAGGCTAGAACGATTACGATAAGGTAGGCCGGCGGCAAGGATCGCCCGGCGCCAAAACAATGTTGAATCGCTACATCCTGCCCATGTGCGGCTTCCTGCGCATGGGCTTGCTGATGCTGCTCCTGTGCCCGGGAGCCGGCGTCGACGCGGCCACGCTCGACCTGCCCGCGAAGGCGTTCGCGTCACCGTCCGGCACGGGCTGGTACGAGCTGCTGGTCGACGACTCGGCGACGCTGAGCTTCGCCGAGGCTCGTGCGCGGGCCGACGAGTTCATGCCGTTGTCGCGCCGGGAAGCCAATTTCGGCTTCACGGGGGCGCAGGTGTGGGCGCATTTCCGCTTGCGCCACGCCCCGGACCTGGCGAGGCCGGCATTCCTGCTGCTACCGCGGGCCCTGCTGGACGATGTCGAGCTGTACGTCGTGCGCAACGGCAAGGTCGATCTGCGTGCGCGCAGCGGTGACGCGCTGCCGTTCGCGGCGCGCGATCTGGCTTACCGCGTCGTCGCTTTCGAACTCGCCGCACACGCTGGCGAGATGGTGGACTACTACCTGCGCTTGCGCAGCCCGAACAGCGCGCTCGATGTCACGCTCGACCTCGTCGACCAGAGCGCTTTCCATCGCCTCATGATGCGTGACAACCTGCTGCTCGGCGGCTACTTCGGCGTGATGGTGGGGCTCGTCGTGACCGCGCTGATGCTGGCCATGCTGTTGCGCCAGGCGGTGTTCGCCTATTTCGCGCTGTACGTCGGCGCGTTCACGCTGATGGCGGCGGCCGTCAGCGGCTACGGCATGATGCTGCTGTGGCCTGCCGCGCCCGCCATGCAGCAGGTCCTGCCCACCGTGCTGGTCACGCTGACGATGTATGCCGGGCTCGCCTTCCTGCGCCACTTCATCGACCTCTCGCCGTGGCCGGCCTTCGCGCGCCTGTTCGGCGCCGCCCTCGGCCTCGCGACGCTGGGCACGCTGGTTCACGTCGCGGCCGACACCCAGCTCGGCATGGTGATCGTCATCGCCACGGCGCTGGGGGTGTGTCCGCTGGTATTCACCGCGTGCCTGTTGCGTGCGCTCCGCGGCGATCGTTTCGCGCGCTATTTCGTCGTCGGCTGGCTGGCTTATACGGCCGGTTGCGGCATCGCGGCGGCAGAGATGTACGGCGTGGTCGCGGCGGGTTTCCTCGGCACCTACGGCCTCTACCTCGGATCACTCGCCAAGTTCGTGACACTGACGCTTGCCATGGCCGACCGCCTGCGTGTCGCCCAGCACGAGAAGGAAGCGGAAGTCGCGCGCACCAACGCTGAACTGGCTGCGCTCAACCACAATCTCGAATCGATCGTGCACGAGCGCACCAGCGAGCTGGAGGCACGCAATCGCGAGCTCGGCGAACTCGCGATCCGCGATGGCCTGACCGGGCTGCACAACCACAGCGCGGCGATCGAACTGCTCGAACAGATGCTCCACCAGGCACATCGCTACGATTTCCCGGTGACGGTGCTGATGCTCGACATCGATCACTTCAAGCGTGTCAACGACACTTATGGCCACCAGGTCGGAGACGCCCTGTTGGAGATGGTGGCGCAGAACCTGGACGAGGCCTTGCGGGAGTCCGACGTCGTCGGTCGTTACGGCGGCGAGGAGTTCCTCATCGCGATGCCGCACGCCGATGCCCTGGCCGCGCGCGATTTCGGCGAACGCCTGCTCCAGCGCATGCGTGCGATACAGGTGCCAGGTGCGCCCCACGATACGCTCAGCGCGAGTATCGGCATCTCCGTCTATCACGGGGGCGAGCGGCGCATGACCGCGGCCGACCTGATCGGTCGCGCCGACGAAGCGCTCTATCGATCCAAGCGCGAGGGGCGTGACCGCCTGACCCTCGCCACGTTCAGCCTCATCGCCGGCGACGGCACGCAGCGCCAGGCGACGCTGCCGACGACCCCGGCCTGAGCCTGCCGCAGCCGGCACCCGGGCCGCGCCGGGAGTGCCGCAGCCGCGTTCATGCTGGCTTCACGGTAGCTTTATACTGTGTCGCCATGGGTCAACATCGCGTTCACGTCTGGGACGTCCCCGTCCGCTTGTTTCACTGGTTGCTGGTGGCCGCCGTCGCGTTTTCCTGGTGGAGCGCCGAGGAAGGCGGCGTCATGCTCAAGTACCACATGTGGAGCGGCTACGGCATTTTCGGGCTCGTGCTGTTCCGCCTCGGCTGGGGATTCGCGGGCAGCAGCTACGCGCGCTTCGCGAGCTTCGTACACGGCCCGCGGCGCGTGCTGGGCACGCTCGGCGAGCTGTTCAGCGCCCGGCCGCTGGCCTGGGCCGGGCACAACCCGTTGGGCGGCTGGATGGTGCTGGCGTTGCTGGCGGTCCTGGCGGTGCAGGTCGCGACGGGACTGTTCGCCAATGACGATCTGTTCAACGAGGGTCCGCTCTATGCCCGCGTGGGCAAGGACGCGAGCGATTGGCTGACGGGGGCCCATCACGTCAATTTCTCCGTGCTGATGGTGCTCGCCGGCGTGCACGTGCTGGCCATCGTCTGGCATCGGCTGCGCAAGGGCGAACACCTCGTGCGCGCCATGTTCACCGGCCGCAAGCAGTTGCCACACGCGGCCGAGCCGCTCGTGCGCGTCAGCGTCTGGCGGGTTTTCGTGCTCGCCACCGCAAGTGCTGCTATCGTGGCCGCCATCGTCAACCTGTGACCGGGAGTGTCAACCATGAAGCGAGCATTGATCACGTTGCTGGGCGCCGGCGCCCTTCTTGGCGGCGCGGGCGCTGCTGCCGATCCGAAGCCCGACGACGCGGTCGAGTACCGCCAGGGCATCATGATGGCCCTGGGCTGGAACGTCGGCCCGATGGGCGCCATGGTCAAAGGTGACATTCCCTTCGACGCGGGCCAGTTCGCCTTCCACGCCGGACGTGTCGCGGTGCTCGCACCGATGGCGCTCGAAGGCTTTCCCAAGAGCAGCGCCGCGGCCGAGTCGCACGCCCTGCCGGCGCTGTGGGAGAACTACGGCGACTTCGAGGAGCGTATGAAGAAACTCGAAGAGTCGACGGCGAAGCTGGCCGAAGTCGCCAGGAGCGGCGACGAGGGCGCGATGAAGTCGCAGTTCGGCGATACCGTGAAAGCCTGCAAGGGCTGTCACGACGAGTACCAGGAAGAGCACTAATCGCGCAGGAAGTCGAGCACGACGCGGTTGAACGCCGCGGGCTGCTCCCACAACGCGAAGTGGCCGGTACCCGGTAGCGTGACGAAGCGCGCGCCGGGTATCAGCTCCGCGAGCGTCGCCGCATGCGTGTCGACGATGGCTTCTTCCGTTTCTCCGTGCAGGACCAGTACGGGCACGGCGATGGCGCGCAGCGCGGCATCCGCGTGGTTCGGCTCGCTTGCCCACATCGCGCTGATGCGCGTGACGAGTTGGTCCCAACGTTCGGGCTGCGGTGAGAGCGCGGTGTAGTCACGTTGCGCCTGCTCGAGGTAGGCCGCAAAGCGCGGACTCTCGCCGACGTCCTCGCGCACGCCATCGACGCGATAATTCGCGCCGAACGCGACCAGCTTGCGCAGCCGCTCGGGGTGGCGCATCGCGATCTCGATACCGATGTTGCCGCCGTCGCTCCAGCCGACGATGTGCGCGCGTTCGAGTCCCAGGTAATCCATCACTCCGAGCACGTCATCGGCCATGCGCGCGTAGCCCAGGGCGTTCTCGCCGAGCGTACTGCGTCCCTGGCCGCGGCTGTCGACGGCGATGACGCGGTATCCGCCGGCGGCGAACGCTGCCGCCTGGTGTTGCCATGAGCCGGTATGGCCGAAGCCGCCATGGAGCAGCAGCAGCGGCGTGCCCGCGCCGCGATCTTCGTAATAGAGTTCGACGTCGTCGACGTGGGCATATCCCCGGCTGACCTCGGCCGCCGCGGCGCCTGCCAGGACGGCAAGGGCGGCGAGCACGATGCCGCGCAGGACAGCGCTCGCGCCGCTCCCGGGGTTCCGCGGCGCGTTTCCGGGTTGGCCGGGCGCGGACGCGGTGTTCATCGCAGTTGACTGTCCTTGCTGCCGCGGCGATTGACCGGGTCGGCATGGCGGCTCTCGGCGTCGTGCGCCTCCTGGCAGGCCACGCAGCGCCGCACGCCGGGTACGGCGCGGCGACGCGCTTCGGGAATCGGCTCGCCGCAATCCTCGCATTCGCTGCGGCCTTCGCCTGCCTGTAGCGCACGGCGCGCGCGCTCGACGGCATCGGCCACGCTCTGGTCGATCTGATCCTGCACCGCGCCGTCGCGCGACCAACCACCGGCCATGAGGACGCTCCCACGGGGATTCATCACGAGCCGCCATGGTCCCGCCAGGCGGGCCGCCCGTCAATCGTCGCGCGCCGACACGGACGCGACAGTCGCCATGTCGAAGCCGGGCGTGCCACGGCCTGGTCAGAGCAATGGCGAGATCAGCCAGCTGATATCTTCGCTCCAGCGTCGCAGCGGGCCGGAGGCCGGGGTCGCGCCGGTGTCACAGTCGCGCATGAGGCTCTCGAACCAGCGTTCGGTGGTCGCGGTCAGGCGACCGTCGTGGGCCAGCATGGCAATCTCGAAGTTCAGGTACATGCTGCGCATATCCATGTTGGCCGAGCCGGAAACGACGATGTCGTGGTCGACCAGCACACTCTTCGCGTGGACCATGCGCGAAGGGTGGAAGTAGAGCTGCGCTCCGGCGGCGAGCAGGCGTCGTCCGCTGCGGTCGCGCACGAGGTCCGCGATGCGGCTGTCGGAATGGCGTGGCATGCAGATACGCACATCGAGCCCGGCGCGGGCCTGCATTTCCAGCACGCGGGTGAGTTCGAGGTCGGGAATGAAGTAAGGCGAGCAGATCCAGATGCGTTCGCGGGCGCGGTAGAACGCCGCGGTCAGCGCGTCGCGCAGCGGATCACCGTCGACGTCCGGGCCGAACGGCACGGTCTGCAGCTCGCACGCGCCGGCCGCCCGCGACGGGCTCGACGGGCTCGACGGTGTGGCCAGCGTCTCGCCGGTAGCGAACGCCCAGTCGTCGGCAAACACGCGGGCGACGTCGCCGACAACCGGTCCCCGGTATTCGCTGGTGGTGTCGATCCAGCGCTCGGCGCTGGCGCACGGACCCATGTACTCGTTGGCGAGGTTCATGCCGCCGACCAGCGCGCACTGCCCATCGAATACGGCGATCTTGCGATGGTTGCGCAGGTTCGCCGAACCACGCCGCCAGAACGCGAACGCGGGCAGGAAGACCGCGGCGTGGCCGCCGGCGCGCGTCACGCGGCGCAGCAGTCCGAGGCGCGCGCGCCAGCTGCCGACCGCATCGACGAGCAGGCGGACCTCGACGCCGCGCGCGGCCTGGCGCGCGAGCGCCTCGACGATGGCCTGGCCGGTCGTGTCCGTGGCGAGAATGAAGGTCTGGATGTGGATCGAGTGCTGTGCGCGCGAGATGCAGTCGAGGAGATGCTCGAAGGCGGCCACGCCGTCGTCGAACAAGCGTACGCTGTTGCCGCTGCGCGTCGGCGGCAGCCCGTAGGTTTCCAGTACCTGCGCGGTGCCGAGCGCCTTGCCGGAGTGTCGCGCCTGTGTGCGCAGGCGGTGTCCCCGGCTGCGCCGCAGAATGCGCTTCAGCTTACGCGAACCGAACAACAGGTAGGCTGGCGCGGCGATCAGCGGGACGACGATGATCGCGACCACCCACGCCAGCGAGGTCGCCGGGCGCTCGCGATTGCGCAGGTCGCGGCTGACCACCAGCAACGCCGCGACGAGTCCGAAGAGCGACAGCGCCGGCGGCGCGGTGAAATAGTACAGCCAGGTTTCCATCGCAGGTGGGCGCCTCTGTGAGCCGAAGCGGTCTGGCGGGGCAACGCGCCGCCTTCGAAGGGTCGTATCCGGTGGACGCCCGCGGGGCATTGTCCCGGAACGTCCGTGTGGCCCCGCCCGCTGCGACGCCGGCAGCCCCGGCCGCGCGGCTACGATACCGCGGATCCGCGCTCCTGGTGGAATTCGTCATGGGCCCCTGGAGGGAGGATGTCCCGGCGGGTCGCTGTCCCGCGTTGTCGGCCCGCGCGCCGGGGCGCGTTCCCGCACGACGCCGGCTACCGCCGGCGTGTAACGCTTGCACGCGGCTGGCAATTCTTCCAAGGCCGCCGGGACGGATCGCCGTCACATCGAGCGCAGGGTATCGAACTCCTTCTCGGCCTGGTCGCGCGCAAGACCGTAACGTTCCTGCATCAGGCCCGCGAAGCGGTCGGCGTTGCCGTCCACCTGGTCGATCTCGTCATCGGTGAGGTCGCCCCACTTCTGTTTCACGGCGCCTTTGAGCTGTTTCCACTTGCCGCTGGCGATATCGGTATTCATGCGGTTCTCCTCGCTTGGTTGCTGGCAGGCGCAAACCATCACTGTTGTTGGGAGCGCGCCTGCCGCTATCCGGTGCAAGAGGCAGGCCAATCGGATCGCGGCGGCGCGCTCTGTCGTCACGGCGTCATCCCGACGCGGCTTCGGCGCCCGCCTCCCGCAGTGGGCTCGCAGCGCGCCAGGAAACATAATCGCGGCTGTCGGAAACTCAGGGTCCAACAGGATGTTATCTCCACGCACATGCAATCCGCCGCCGCGCGTGTCGACCTTGCGCCGCGGCGCCACGATAGTATTCGCGGTGCTCGTTCTGGCGACGACGGCTGATGCCGACGTACTCGACGAGGTGGTCCTGACCGAGGTGGTCTCGACTACCCATCCACCCCCGGGACTCGCTGACAGCGAATTCTTCCACCTGTCGGCGCAGGCCGGTGACGTGATCGTGTTCGGCGCCGGGCAACTCGGCAGCGCGGGTGGTATCTACCGTCTCGAGAACGGGCTCGTGTCGACGCTCGTGACGACCGGTCAGGCGCTACCCGAGGGTGGCGGTGCGTTCGCAGGCGATTTCGAATCGCCCGAAAGCGCAATCGATGGTGTGGCAACCGTGTTTCGGGCCAGCAACACGAGCAACGGTCAAGGCCTTTATCGCCACGAACCCGGTCATGGCATCACGACCATCGTCGATCGCGCCACCCCTGTTCCTGGAGCCGGCGCGACATTTCAGCAGTTCGGTGCATTCGCCACTGATGGCGGCAGCGTGGTGTTCCGCGCCAGCCACAGCGATGGCAGCTGGGCGCTATACCGCTGGGACGGCACGCTGAATGTCGTCGTCGATGCCAGCACGCCGGTGCCGCACGGGTCCGGCTCGTTCACGCGCGTCCTGGGTGTCGATTTCGATTCCGGCGTGATCGGGTTTCTGGGCGAGGATGTGGCTGGCCAGCGCGGCGTTTACCGGTTCGACGGCACCTTGACCCGGGTTGCTGACCATACGACACCGGTGCCCGGCGAGTCATCCGCGTTCGACCACCTGGAAAGGGTCGCCGTGATCGACGGCGAGGTGCATTTCGGCGGCTTCGGAGGCTACACCGCCGGTGTATGGCGCGGTGCCTCGCTGGACGTCGTGATCGACGACTCCTACTCCATCCCGGCTGGTATCGGTCCGTTCGATTTCGGCAACGCGCCGCCGTTCTTCGCCACGGCCGCGGGCGACTATTTCTTCACCGACAAAGGGTATCTCTACGCGCGGCGGGGCGCGGCGATTGTCAGGCTGCTCTCCTACGAGCAAGTGCCCTGGCCGCACGGAGCTCCCCCGATACGGTTTCCGATGAGGGCCAGCGACGCACCGTCACGGCCCTGTTTCGACAATCTTCAACGCAGCATCTATTGCGTGGAGCCGGTGTTCGCGCCGGACCCGCCGGGCGGGCAGTTCATGCTGATCGATTTCACCTTGCCCGATATCGCCGAGGGTGCGGCGGTGATCGGGGTGCCGTCGGCGCCCGCGCTGACCATCGACGGTGCGGTCCTCGCGCGCCCCGGCGGCGCGGACACGGCGTTTGCCGGAGATGATGCCGGTAGCGGCGCGACGCTCGCTCCGGTGATGTCGAGCAGTCCCCGGATCACGCTGCGCTTCGCGGAGCCGGTCCAACGGGTGAGCTTCGAGATCGCCAACTTTTTCTTCTCTGACGGGTTTCCGATCACCGTCCGCGTCTACGACAACGAAACCGGTGGGTCGCCACTGGTAGTGGTGCGCGCGGATCAGGAACTGAGCGGCGTGCCGTATGGCAGCGGTGAGCGGACACCCGTGCAATTGCGTGGCTTCGCCGGCGAGGCACGCATCCGGCGCATCGAGATCGGGCACGAGCTGGACGGTGCGCTGCCGGGCTTCGCCATCGACAATCTCGCATTCGAGACGAACGGGCAGGCGCCGGGCGCCACGTTGCGCACGGTGCCATTTCCTCCCGCGGGCATCGCCCTGGCTGCCGGGGTGCTGGCCATGCTCGGCTGGCGGCTTGGGGGGGCGGCGCGTGCCGGGCGCCACGCTCGGTGAAGAGCCCGCGTCGCGCCGGTTTCCGCCCGGCGCCGCCCGGCGCCGCGCCCGCGAGCACGCGGACACGGCGCTCGTCGCCGGGTCAGGCGCGCGCCAGCGGCCGGAAATCGTGCAACGGCTCGTCGCGCGTGACGGCGATCTCGTTGTCGATCAGCGTGCCGCAGCCGCGGCAGTAGAACTGGCGGAAGGCAACGTCGTCGTCGATGAAGCGCGTCGGATCGCCGATCAGCGGGTTCGACGCCGACACCGGGCGGTCCTCGCGGATACAGGCGTCCTTGTAGTTCGTCGCGGTCGGGCCGAGATCGGCCGCGCACTTGCCGCAGGCCCAGTACTGGCCGCCAGTGTCGGCGCGCACGTCGAGGTTGGCTGCCGCCTGGTAGACGAGCTGGCCGTCGCGCGGTGCGGGGGCGCCCCCGTTGACCCGCTGGCGCCGGATCTGCTCGCGCTCGGCCAGCGTCGCCTCGACATCGACCGTGCCATCGGCGGTGAGCACGGCACCGTAGATTGCGCGTGCGGCTTCCGGGGTCACCGCGTAATCCTCGAGATCCTGCTCGATATCGGCTGGATCGCGATCGAAGGGGTCGCCGAAGCCGCCGCCGCCGGTCCAGCGCACCGCGTAGACGTCGGCCGGATACTGCAGGAAATTCTCCTCGCGCAGCTGCAGCGTGACTTCGTCGCCCGTGAGCTCGCTGATGTCCTCCGGCATGTCGCCGGCACCGAAGCGTTCGAAAACATTGCTGTTACGCACGAACGTGTAGGCATTCGTGGTCGAGGGATAGCCACCCATCATGCCGACCGAAGTCGGTGTCGCGTTCCCCGACGACAGCGTGTCCTGGGTGATCGCGTCGGTGTTGTGCGGGATGAAGCACGATTCCGCCGACAGTCCGCCGCGGTAGCGGCCCGCACCGCCGGAATCTGGCAGCTCCTTGCGATACAGGAACAGCACCGGGAAGCTCTGCTCGGTGTGTTCGATGTTCGGCAGCTGACAGATCGGCGTGCGCGACTGGCCGCCGGTATTGATGCCGTCGGCCATCGAGAAGGCGCCGATGGCGCCGCCGATCGGGTCGACCAGCAGGTAGCCGTAACGTTCGCCCCACTGGTCCTCGCCGCGGAACAGCGTTGCCGGCCACTGGCTGGTGCCGCCGATACACATGATGTCGCGGCGCATCTCGGTATCCGGATAGATCATCTTCGAGATCACGTTGTAGGCCGGGTAGAGCGAGATCTCCATCGACTGGATCGGTGCCGTCGAGACCGATGCCGGGAAATCGGCGCAGTTCAGCGTGCCGGGTGTCGGGTCGAACTCGACGTGGCGTAGCGCGCCACCGCAGGCGAAGTACTGGTCCCAGCACAGCAGTTCGTTGATGGCGACCATGATCGAGCCGCGCCAGCCGGAGTAGGTCGCGTTCATCGCGCCTTCCTGGCTGGCCGAGCCGTCATTGGTGAAAATCAGTTTGTTGCCTTCCTTGCGCAGCCCGAGCACGACGCGATGGGTGCGCCGGTCCCCCGGGCGGCAGGCCTCGATGTAGGTCCGGTCGAACCATTCGCCATCCGGCAGCCGCGCCATCTTCTCGAGGTAGGACTTCTCGGAGTTGTCGATGACGCGTTTCATGACGCCCTTGACGGCCTTGGCGCCGTAGCGCTCGATCAACTCGATGACCCGCTCGCGTGCAGTCGTGTTTCCGGCAACCTGCGCGCGGAAGTCGAGCGCGACGAGCTGGGGCTTGCGCGAGGCGCGCAGGTAGACCGCCTCGATGTCCTTGCGGATCTCGTAATTCTCAATGATCTTCAGGGGTGGCAGCATGATGCCTTCTTCGTAGGCCGATTCCGCCGAGGGGCAGAAGCTGCCGGGCGTGATGCCGCCGATGTCGTACTGGTGCAGGCAGTTGGTCACCCAGCAGAACAGTTCGCCCTCCCAGAACACCGGGCACAGCAGCATCACGTCCTGCTGGTGTGCGGCGCCGACCCAGGGATCGTTGGCGATGAACATGTCGCCTTCGTTGATGCCGGGGTTGTCGGAACGGAACTCGAGTGTCCACTTGACCTGGGTGTCGGTGACGCCGGACATGTATTGCATGTACGGTCCGAAGTATACGAACTCGGCGTCCTCGGTCAGGATCGAAGGGTTGAGATCGAGCGCGTACATCGCCACCGGCGAGCCGGACAGGCGCTGTATGGTGGCGCCGTGCTCTTCGTTGATCTGCCACAGGTTGTGGCGGATGACTTCGTAGGTGACGGGATCGACATCGGCATCGAAGTCGGTATGCAGCTTGAGCTTGTCGCTGATGCGCAGTTGCTTGGGCGGTACGTAGGGGTTCTCGATACCGTTGAAGTCGACGTCGGTGAGTTCGCTGATACGTGGCATGACTCCCTCCTTCAGACGTTGGGGTCGATGACGAAGTTGCCGAGCGCGTCGACTTCGATGCGCTGGCCGGGATGGACGACCATCGAGGTCGTGGTGGTCTCGACCACGCAGGGGCCGTCGAGGCGATTGCCGGGCACGAGCTTGTAGCCGTCGTAGATCGGCGTCGGCGTCAGGGCGCGCTGCTCGGCCCACCAGATCTCGCGCATGCCGGTCTGCGCGTCGGGCGCGATGACCTCGCTGAGCGTTTCGGCCGCGACCAGCGTCGGTTTGCGTGACACGGCCGACGAGCGGCAGCGGAAGGTGACCATTTCCAGGCGCGCGCCGCGCAGTGCCGCGCCGCGGCCGTAGAGTCGCTCGTAGCGCGCGACGAAGCGTTCGCGCAGCTCTTCGAGCGCGGCGTCGTCGAGATGGCCTTCGTCGAGGTCGACCTCGACTTCGTTGATCTGCCCGCGGTGGCGCATGTCGATGGAATAGCGGAAGACGTGGCGCGTGGCGTCGACGCCATCGTCGAGCAGGTGCTGACGGCCTTTTTCGCCGAGGTCAGCGAGGATCGCGTTGACCTGCCCGAGATCGAACGGCGAGGCCTGGATCGCGACCTGTTCGTTGACGTGCAGGATGTCCGCCGAGGCGGCGCCGAAGGCGCACCACACGGCCGCGGTGTCACCCTGCGGTACGATGACCTTGGCGACGCCGAGTTCGCGAGCGGCGACACCCATGTGCACCGGTCCGGCGCCGCCGAAGGCGAAGACCACGAACTCGCGCGGGTCGAGCCCCTTCTGCACCGTGACCTTGCGAATCAGATCCGCCATCTGGAACTCGGCGATGGTGGCGACCCCGCTGGCGAGTTCGTAGAGGTCCATGCCGAGTTCGTCGGCGAGCTTCTGCAGTGCGGCCGCGGCGGCGTCGCGATCGAGGGTCATCGTGCCGCCGGCAAAGTTGTCCGGATCGAGGTAGCCGAGCACGAGGTCGGCATCGGTGGTGGTCGGCACGGTCCCGCCCTTGCCGTAGCAGACCGGGCCCGGGTCGGCGCCGGCGGAGTCCGGGCCCACGCGCAGGCTCCTGGTGGTGGCGTCGATCCAGACCTTGGAGCCGCCGCCGGTGCCGAGCGTCTGGACGTCGACCTTGGGCAGAAAGTACTCGTACTGGTTGACGAGGCTCTTGTAGGAGACCACCGGGAGGCCATCGTGGATCACGCCGACATCGAACGACGTTCCGCCGAGATCGGTCGTGATGACGTTGCGATGGCCCATCAGGCCGCCCAGGTAGACCGAACCGGTAACGCCGGCGACGGGTCCGGAGTCGAGGGTCAACAACGGTGCCGCCTGCGCCTTGGGCACGGTGATGGTGCCGCCCGCGCACTGCGTGATCTGCAACGGCGGCTGGTAACCCATGTCCTTGAGCTGGCCGTCGAGACGGGTGACATAGCCGACCGTGACCGGGCCGATGTAGGCGTTCAGCGCGACGGCGGTGGTGCGCTCGTACTCGCCCCACTTGGGCGCGAGCTCCGAGGAACAGGTGACGTACAGGTCGGGAGCCAGTTCTTCGGCGAGCTGCTTGATGCGCTGCTCGTGGGCCGGCTCGAGGAACGACCACAGCGTGCAGATTGCGAGCGCCTCGCAGCCGGCGTCGCGCAGCTCGATGATGGCCTGACGCGCTTCGTCCTCGTTCAGTGGCACGATGACCTTGCCGAAGCAATCGACCCGCTCCGAGACGCCGCGCACGAGCCGCTTGGGGATCAGCGGCTCGGGCTTCCGGCTTTCCGGGATGTGCACGATGAGCTTGATGTCCTGGCCCGAAAGCCCGCGCGAGCCGCGCATGATGTGGATGACGTCGTTATGGCCCTTGGTGCTGATGAGCCCGACCTTGGCGCCGCGGCGCTGGATGATGGTGTTCGTGCCCACGGTGGTGCCGTGTGCAAGCACGCTGATCGAGGCGAGCAGGTCGCCCATCGGCATCCCGACCTTGGTCGCGGCGCGCTCGATGGCCTCGATCACGCCGGCCGCGAAATTGCCCGGCGTCGACGGTGCCTTGGCGATGGTGAGATGGCCGGCGTCGTCGATCAGCACGCAATCGGTGAACGTGCCGCCGATGTCCAGGCCGCAAAGATAAGAGCTCAAGTGGTTCCTCCCCGTGGCAGGCGCGCGGGCGGGCGGCGCGCTTGCAAGATTTGAACGATCGTTCAAAAATTAATGCAATCCACCGATCACTGCAAGCATGCCGTCAGCCCCCGCCGCCGCAACCACCGTGCCGACCCGCGAGCGTATTCTCGATGCGGCAGAGCAGTTGTTCGCCGAGGCCAGCTACGATGCCGTGTCGCTGCGCATGATCACGCGCCGGGCCGGTGTCGAGCTGGCCCTCGCGAACTACCATTTCGGGCCCAAGCTGGAACTGTTCCGCGCCGTCGTCGAGCGCCGCGCCAGCGACCTCAACGGGGCGCGCCTGGCCGCGCTCGAGGCATTGCCCGCAGACGCGCCTCTGGAGCAGGTGATCGAGGCCTTCAGCGGGCCATTTCTCTCGCGCAGCCTCAGCGGCGGTCCGAGCTGGAAGGCCTATGCGCGGGTGATCGCACAGGTCGCCAACTCGCAGCGCTGGACGAGTGCGCTGATGACGGCCTACTTCGACCCGGTCGCGCAGGCCTTCCTGGCACGCGTGCGCGAGAGCTTGCCCGGCGCGTGCGACGAGGACATCTACTGGGGCTTCCACTTCCTGATCGGCGCGATGACGATTACATTTGCCGAGACCGGCCGCATCGACGTGCTCTCCGGCGGACGCTGCGCGAGCAGTGACCTGGCCGCCATCCACGCGCGCATGCTGCCGTTCCTGGCCGCGGGCTTTCGCGCCATCTGCGGACCGAAGAACGAATCGCCAACCAGGGGAAGCCGAGCATGAACGAAGCGGAGGTATTGTGTGACGTCGATACGCGTGGTGTCGCAACCGTCACCTTGAACCGCCCGGCGGTCAACAATGCCTACGACGAGGCGCTGCTGGCGGCCTTGCTCGCGACGGTCGGGCAGCTCGCGATCGAAAACGCGGTGCGCCTGCTGGTGGTACGGGGCAACGGGCCGCATTTCCAGGCCGGGGCCGACCTCACCTGGCTGCGCGAGGTGGCCGCGCGCGACACCGCGGCCAATCTCGCCGCCTCGCGCCTGACCGCCGAGGCGATGCGCGCGTTGAACCAGCTGCCCAAGCCGACCATCGCGCTCGTACACGGCGCCTGTGTCGGCGGCGGCACGGGACTCGCGAGTTCCTGCGACGTGGTCATCGCCGAGCAAGGCGCGAGCTTCGCCATCAGCGAGGCGCGCTGGGGGATGGCGGCAACCATCATCTTCCCGCAGCTCGTCGCCGCCATCGGCATCCGCAACGTCCGACGTTATGCGCTGACCTGCGAGCGCTTCGACGCGGAAACCGCGCGTGCCATCGGGCTGGTCCACGCCGTGTGCGAACCGGGCGGTCTGGACGCTGCCGCGGCGACGGTGATCGACGACCTGCTGGCCGTCGCGCCGGATGCCATCGCGCTCAGCAAGCGCAGTGCGATGCAGGTCGCCGGCGCGCTGGTCAACGACGCGGTGTTCGAACGCCTCGTTGCCGAGCACGCGGCCAAGCGGCAGAGCGTGGAGGCCGCCGAGGGCCTGGCGAGCTTCGCCGAGAAGCGCCCGGCGGCCTGGAACCCGGTGCGCTGAATCGCGCCGCGTTGGCCGCCGGTGCGCGGGTCAGGGACCCTCTGAATAAGCCCGGGCCGGGACGTTTGTGTCCGCGCTGTTCGCGTTCCAGGCGCGAAGCGCACGTCATGGCGGGCTATGGCGAAGATTCGTCACGCCGACATCGGACAGCGTGGGTGCAAGGTGCCGGGTCATGGCTTGCTCTGAGGTTCCTTGGCGCGCAGCGTCGATGGCGGCGGCAATCTCCGTACCCAAGCGTTCGAGTGCGCGGGTCTGCGCCGCGACCAGCGCGGCGTGACGCGGGTTGTCGAGCGTGATGTCGATGTGCGACAGGCGCGTCACGGCGGGTGTCCTGGCGCCGCCCTCGAACAGGCTCCAGCGTGCCTCCAGCGTCACGGCCGCGTCGAGGCTGCCGTCGAAGCGATCGATGTCGATCTCCACGCGCCAGTCGAGCGCAATCGGGTGACGCGCCGGCAGGCGATAGACGCGGTTGCTGCCGAGCGCCGTCGCGAGGCTGTTGTTGACAACCCGCGCCGCGCCGAGCGCCACGGGCTCGGCCCACATGTGGTTCTCTGACGCGGCAAGCCGATTGGCGCCGTCGCGGGTGACGATCTGGGGGCGGTCGAGGTAGCGCGGCAATGCCAGCGGCTCGACGCCGACCACCGGCCCGGTTTGTGCGCCGGCCAGCTCGGCGGCCAGTGGCAGATCGAGCAGGTAGAGCTGCGGTGCGGGTGCCCGCGCGCAGCCGCTGAGCAGGGCCCCGTGCAGCAGTGCGAGCAGCAGCGCGCGCAGCACCACGGTGATGCCGGCGCGGGCGTGACGAACGGGGTTCGCGGGGATCACGGGTTCCTGCCTCTGATGAGCGCATCGGGATTGCGTTGCAGATCGTCGACCATGATACGCAACGCGCGCGCGGCGGCGGCAAACTCCTCGAGCGCGGCGTCGAGCTGGTAGCGCGTGCGCGAGTCTTCGCCCAGCAGGCCCTCGGCCCCGGCGATGACCTCGCGCGCCTGCGCCAGGGTTGCCAGTGCCGCGTTGCCCAGCGGTGCAATGCGGGCGTCGACGGCCGCGCTGGCCTGCTCGATGCCATGCAGCACGTCCTCCAGCCGGTCGGCCAGCGTGTCGACGCGCCGGGAGGTCGTGGTGGCGAGTGCGGCATAGTCGTCCAGGGCCTGGTTGCCGCGGCGTCCGAGCGCGTCGACGCGCTCGCGCAGCGCGCCCACGGTCGCATGCGCCTCGGCGAGCAGCGGCCCCAGCTTGGCTTCGAGTTCCGTCATCGCGGCGCGCGAGGCTCCCGCGGTCGCCGCGGCGTCGCGCAACAGCTCGGCCAGGTGCTGGTCGGCGAGCAGGCGATCGAGGTTGTCCAGGGTGGCGATGAACTTTGCCGCGATGTCCTGCAGCGGCAGCTCGTAGAGCACCTTGGAGACGCGGTCGAGTGCCGACGGTACCGTCGGCAGCTCGTAAATGTCGTCGACGGCGCCAGTCAGCACCGCCTCGGTGTTCGGATACATGTCGAGGCCGACCGCGAGTTGCCCGGTGACGAAGCTCTTGAGATCCAGGCGCGCGCGCAGGCCCTTGGCCACCAGCGCGTCGAGGAAGCGCGAGGCACGTGCGGCTTCGGCGCGTGCGGCCGAGCCGGCGAGCGTGAGGCTGCGCGTCTCCAGTTCCATGTGCACCGGGATCATCAGGTCGGCGGCGTCCATGTCGAGCGCCAGCTGGATGTCCGTGACCGTGCCCACGCGAACCCCGCGAAATTCCACCGCCGAGCCGACCTGCAGACCGCGCACGTTGCCGGAGAAGAACGCCACGACCGGCACGCGCTCGCTGAGCAGGGCGCCGCTGCCGAACAGCAGCACGCCGGCCACCAGCAACACGAGTGCGCCGACCACGAAGCCGCCGACGACCGCCGGGTTGGCTCGTTCGCTCATGTCGCTCCCCGCAGGAGGAAGCGGCGGACGCGCGGGTCCGTGCTGTGCTCGCGCAGCTCACCCGGGTTCCCCTGCGCGATCAGCGTGCCGGCCTGCGGATCGAGCAGGATGGCGTCGTCGGCGATGGCGAAGATGCTGTCGAGTTCGTGGGTCACCAGCACCATGGTACAGCCGAGGCCGTCGCGCAGCGCGAGCAGGGTGTCGTCGAGACGCCGTGAGCTGAGCGGATCGAGACCGGCGGACGGTTCGTCGAAGAACACCACCGCCGGATCGAGCGCCAGCGCCCGCGCCACGCCGACGCGCTTGTTCATGCCTCCGCTGATCTCGGCGGGGTAGAAATCCTCGAAGCCCTTCAAGCCGACCAGGGCGAGCTTGAGTTCGGCGAGGCCGCGGATGGTCGCGGCATCGAGCGTGGTGTGTTCGCTGAGCGGCAGGCCGACGTTCTCGGCCACCGTCATCGAGCTCCACAAGGCGCCGCCCTGGTACATGACGCCGAAGCGCTGGCGCAGCAGGTCCTGACGCTCCGGCGGCGCGTCCCAGAAACTCTCGCTGCCGAACAGCACTGTGCCCGCGAGCGGCTCGAGCAGGCCGATCAGTGCGCGCAGCACGGTGCTCTTGCCGCAACCGCTCGGTCCCATGATGACGAAAATGCTGCCGCGCGCGATGTCGAAATCGAGATCGCGCTGGACCACGTGATCGCCGTAGCCGACGGTCAGGCCGCGCACGCTGAGCGCAGCGTCATGGTCGGGGATGCCGGCGCCGCCCACCCGGCTAGATCCCGAGCACCTGGTAGACCACGGTCAGCGTGGCCGAGCAGACGACGATGAAGACGATGCCGGTGACGACGGCCGAGGTCGTCGCGGCGCCGACGGCGGCGGCACTGCGGCCGCATTGCATGCCGCGCAGGCAGCCCGATACGGCAACGATGACGCCGTAGGCACCGGCCTTGATCAGGCCGGTCGCAAAGTCGCCGAGGTCGACCGCCCCGCGCGTCTGTACGAGGTACTGCAGGGGCTCGATGTCGAGCAGCACGAGGCCGACCAGCGCGCCGCCGACGATACCCATGAGATTGGCGTAGACGGTCAGCAACGGCAGCATCAGGACCAGGGCCAGCAGGCGTGGCAGCACGAGGAATTCCATCGGCGGGATCGCCGCGGTGCGCAGGGCGTCGATTTCCTCATTCGCGGTCATCGTGCCGAGCTGGGCGGCGAAGGCCGCGCCGGTACGGCCAGCCATGATGATGCCGGTCATCATGGCCGCCATCTCGCGCGCCATCGCGATGGCGACCAGGTTGGCGACGTACTCGTCGGCGCCGAACTGCCCCAGTTGCAGCGAACCGATGTAGGCGAGGATGAGCCCGACCAGGATGCTGATCAGGCTGACGATGGGCAGCGCCTCGGCGCCGACATCCTGCATGATGCGCAGCATGTCCTGGACGCGGAAGCGTGCCTGCCCGCGCAGCAGGCGGCCCAGCGCCACGGCCGCCGCGCCGGTGAACTCGATCAATTCGCCGGCCGATCGCATGAACGCGATCACCTGCAGGCCGACCTCGCGCAGGAAGGAATGCTCGTGGCCGGCGTGGCTTTCGGCAGCGCGTTCCGGCGCGGCGTCGGCGAGCTCGAGCAGGCGCCGCACGCCCTGCGGCAGGTCGTCGCGATCCAGCGCGACGCCGGCCGTCGCGCAGCGCTCCTCGAGTTCGCGCACGAACACGACGAAGCGTGAATCCCACGCGGCGAGTTCGGAGCAGTCGAAAGTGATGCCGGCGAGGCGCTCGGGGTCGAGCGTACTGAGCTCGCCTGGCGGCGCGGGCAGGGTGGCGGCGAGCGTCCACGCGCCGGCCGGACACACCACGAGGCGCGCGTCGTCCGAGCGCGTGGTCAACGCGGCCGCGGCTGGCGCGGTCTCGTTCACGGGCGCGTCAGCCACGGCGAATTCCGTTCGCCGCCGCGACCGGTGCCATCGGGCCGGGACGCGATATGGTTGCAACCGGGGGCGGCGGGGGGACGGCCGGCCTGCTCATCGCGGCGTGCTCAAGGCGGCCTCAGGCGTGCCCCACGAAGAGCTTGAGCCCGGGCTTGAGCGCCGTACGCTGGTGCACGATGCGAAGGCCGTGGCGCGCGAGCAGCCGCGCCAGTGTCGCGCGGTCGAAGTAGTAAAGGTGCTCGGAGGGCTTGAGTTCGTCCCAGCGCCGCAGGGGCCGCGGCACGCGCCAGTGCCCGAGGTCGGGTGTGCCGAGGTCGATCATCCCGTCTGCGGCGAGCAGGCGCGCCAGCTCGGCGACGAAGGCGTTCAGATCGGGTACGTGCTCGATGACGTCGTACAGGGAGATGACGTCGAAGCTGGCGGCGGGATAAGCCTGCTCGTCGAGCAGACCCTCGCGCAGGTTCGCGAGGCCGAGCCGTTCGCGGCCATAGGCGATGCCGTCCGTCTCGATGTCGACACCGTGGGCTTCGAAGCCGGCTTCCGCTGCTGCCTTGACCACGAAGCCGGCCGAGCAGCCGACATCCAGCCAGCGTCCGCTCCGCCCCAGGCGCCGCTTCACGCGCGCCACGCGGCGCCGCGCTCGCCTGAGCTTCTTGTCGGCCTTGCGCGTGTAGCCGGCGCTGTAGGAGGCATCGTAGCCGGCGCGTATGGCGGCAAACGGCGGGCGCGGGTTGATCAGCACCAGGCCGCAACCGGCGCAGCGCACGAACGGCTCGCCGCCCTTGTCGAACAGGTGCGTGAACGCGTTGCCATCGCAGACCGGGCAATCGATACGTTCCCAGTCGGCACGATCGCTGCCCGCGGTGGCCGCGGCCGGCGTATTCACGGGTGCCGCTTGCGCCGCCGGCGGCGAGCCCGGATCATCGGGGTGTGCGGCGGTCTTTCGCGGTACTTCGCGGCCGGCACGACAGGGTCAGTCAACGGGGGAGTCATGAGCGAGCATTTCGTAGCCAGCGGTGTGGTCACCGTCACCACCGATTTCGGTCATCGCGGGCCTTTCGTCGGGACCATGAAGGGTGTGATCCTGAGCCGCCACGCGCAAATCCAGATCATCGACCTGACGCACGAGGCGTGGGTGCACTGGCCAGCGGAAGCGGGTTTCTGGGTGGCGCGATCGTATCACTATTTCCCGCGCGGCACGGTCCACCTGGCGGTCGTCGACCCCGGTGTCGGAACCGATCGCAGCGTGCTGCTCGCGGTCGGTGACGGCCACGCATTCCTCGCGCCGGACAACGGCCTGCTGGCCGAAGTGATCGAGGCGACCGGCGCCGAAGTGCGCCACGTCTCCGACGCCGTCATCGACGCCCACCGCCTCGTCGATACCAGCGCGACCTTTCACGGTCGTGACATCTTCGCGCCGCTTGCTGCCGCGCTCGCCGCCGGCCGCCTCGCACCGCAATCGTGCGGTGAGCCGACAGGTGACTACGTGCCTTCGATCATCGAACCGGTCGAACAACGCCACGGACAGCTCTGCGGCGTGGTCATTACCAGCGACCACTTCGGCAACCTGATTACCAACATCACCGCGACACAGCTCGCTGCCCTGCGCCGACCGGTGGTACACGCCGGCGGTCACGAGATCCGTTTCCTGCGCACCTATGGAGACGTCGCCCCGGGCGAACTGCTCGCACTGGTCAATTCGTTCGGCGTGCTCGAGATTGCCTGTGCCGAGGGGCACGCGGCGAACCATCTCGGACTCGGCCGCGGAGCGCCGGTGCGCGTCGGCGAACACGGTAACGGCTGAGCGCCATGGCGCGCGCCGTGCGGCATGGGCTGCTCGCCGGCGTGCTGCTGCTCTGCGCCTGCGCCACCGGGCACGAGGACGGCGGCTCGCGCAGCGAACTGCTCGCTGCGGCTTCACGGGCCGGTATGCGCCAGTCGGTGCATGTCACGCCGGCCGGGCCCGTGCGCAGTTTCTCGCGCGGTCTCGCCGGCGCCAGTCATGTCGACGTCTACCTGGAAGGGGACGGCCGCGCGTGGCACTCGCGCCGCCGTGTGTCACACGATCCGACGCCGCGCCGCCCGCTTGCGCTGGCGCTCGCGCTGCGTGACCCGGCATCCGCGGTGCTCTATCTCGGCCGCCCCTGCCAGTATGCCAGTGCGGCCGAACTGGCTGCCTGCGAGCCGCGCTACTGGACCGCGGAACGCTACGGCGAGGCCGTCGTCGCTGCACTCGACGGCGTGCTGGATACGCTCCTCGCGCCGCTTGCCAGCGCGACGCCGACGCTCGGCCTCACCGGCTATTCGGGTGGGGCCGTCATCGCGACCCTGCTCGCCGCGCGCCGCGACGACGTCGCCTGGGTGGTCAGCGTTGCCGGCAACCTCGATCCCGCGGCCTGGACCGCGCACCATGGCGTGAGCGCGCTGTCGGGACTCGACCCGGTCGCGTTCGCGCCACGCCTCGCGGGCACGCCGCAGGCGGTGCTGCTCGGCGGTGATGATCGCATCGTCGCGCCGTCACTGGTCGCGCGCTACCTCGCCGCCGCGGACGGAGCCATGGTCGAGGTCGTCGACGGTTTCGATCACCGCTGTTGCTGGGTACGCGCCTGGCCACACCTGCCGTGCGAGGCGCTGCGTCGCGTGGGGGTCGATGCACCGGTGCTGTGCACGGCGCCGTGAGGTGGCGCCGGGTTCCCTAGCCGGCGCGCTCGCTGTCGGGCAGCGGGAAGTGCTCGCGGACGTCGACGAAACTGCCGCTGGGGTACTCGAGCAGGCGCGGCACGATCGACGCGATGTGTGCCGCGGCGACGGCGGGAGCGGGCATCTGCGAGGTGCCACGCGCGCTGTGCAGGCGGGCCAGCGAGGGGAAGGTCGCGGCGCTCTTCGTCGCGAGCGTATCCTGCATCGCGGTCGCGACCAGCCCCGGTGCGAGTGCGCACAGATGGCTGTGCGGAAATTCGTGCGCGTAGAGTTGCGCGAGCATGTTCAGCGTCGCCTTGGACAGCGCGTAGGCGCCCCAGCCGAAGTTGCCGCGCACGCCGGCACCAGAGGAGATCAGCACGATCTGCGCGGGGGCCGGCGCGCGTGCCGCCAGCGCATCGAGCAGCGTCTTGTTGGCCCACACGTTGACGTCCATGACGTGCCGGATGTCGGCCAGCGAGGTCTCGCGCAGTGCGCCAATCGGGCCGAGCACGCCGGCGTTGAGAAACACGAGCTCGGGAGTAACGCCGCCGAGCAGGGCGTCGAGCGCGGCACCAAGTCCCCCGGGCGCGGCAAAATCGGCGCTGCGCTGTACCAGTGCCGCCGGTGCGTCGTCGGCGTGGCCCCGCGCCAGCCCGAACACGCGGTGGCCGGCGGCGAGATAAGTCTCGGCGAGGGCGCGGCCGAGACCGCGCGTGTGGCCCGTCACGAGTACGTTCATGCTGCTCCTGCCAGCCGGCGAGGACGGGACGCGCGCCGCCGCCGATCATCGTTCGTGTTTTGCCGCGGGCGGCAAGCGGCTACACTCGCTGCCCATGTCGCTCGATGATATCAACGAAGCTGGCTTGCGCCGCCGCCGTGGCGCGAAGTGGAACCATTACGGGGCGGACGTGCTGCCGGCGTGGGTTGCCGACATGGATTTCGTCGTCGCCGAGCCGATTCGGGCGGCGCTGCATGCCGCCGTCGATGCGGCCGACCTGGGCTACCCCCAGGCCCATCGCGCGACCGGCCTGCCGGCGCTGTTCGCCGCACGCGTGGGCGAGCGCTTCGACTGGGACATCGATTCCCGCGATGTGCTGATCCTGAGCGACGTCGTGCAGGGACTCTACCTCGCGCTGGAGACCTACAGTGCGCCGGGCGAGGGCGCGGTGATCCAGACGCCGATCTACCCGCCTTTCCTGCATGCCGCGGCGGAGGTCGGCCGGCGCGCGGTGTGCGTGCCGTTCGTCGCGGGTGCGACCCGCTACGAGATCGATTTCGACCAGCTCGAAGCCGCCATCGACGACACCACGCGCCTGTTCATGCTGTGCAACCCGCACAACCCGACCGGCCGCGTGCTCTCGCGCGAGGAGCTGACGCGGATCGGCGAGCTTGCCTGCCGCCACGATCTCGTCATCGTCAGCGACGAGATCCATGCCGACCTCGTGCTCGACGACGTGCCGCACGTGCCGATCGCGACGATCTCTCCCGACATCGCCGCGCGTACCGTTACGCTGATGTCGGCGAGCAAGGCGTTCAACATCGCGGGTATGTGCATGGCTTTCGCGCATTTCGGCAGCCGCGCGTTGAAAGCGCGCTTCGAACGCGTGCCGGCGCACGTGCGCGGCGGCACCAATACACTCAGTATCGCCGCGGTACGGGCGGCATGGAGCGAGTCGCAACCCTGGCTGGACGAGGTGCTCGTGCAGCTGCGCGCCAATCGTGATCGCGTCGCCGGCTTCGTCGCCGAGCGCTGGCCGCGGATCGGGCACCTGCCGCCCGAGGCCACCTACCTCGCCTGGCTCGACCTGCGCGCCTTGGGGCTCGAGCCTTCGCCACACGAGTTTCTGCTGCGCGAGGCGCAGGTCGCGCTGAACGACGGGCGTACGTTCGGCCCGCAAGGCGAGGGCTTCGTGCGGCTCAACTTCGCCACCTCGCCGGCGCTGCTCGAAGCGATCCTGGAACGTCTCGACGGCGTGCTGGCCGGGCGCTGAGCGTGCGCCGGCGCGCTCACTGCTGGCGGAACGTCCACGCCAGCAGGGCGTCCTGCAGCTCGCGGCCGGCGCCCCAATTCGCGCCGCGATAGTTGACCATCAGTGCGACGACGAAACTGCGGCCGCCGGGGGCATGGACGTAGCCGGCGATAGCGGCGACGTTGTCGAGGCTGCCGGTCTTGAGGTGCATGCGCCCGGCTTCGCTGCCACGGCGGAATCGCTTGCGCATGGTGCCGTCCTTGCCGACGATGGCGAGCGATGCGAGGAACTCCGGCATGGTCGGCTCACGCCAGGCGAGCTTGAGCAGGGCGCTCATGAAACTCGCCGTCACGCGCGCGTCGCGTGACAGCCCGGAGCCGTTGTCGATGATCAGCGCGCTGGTGTCGAGACCCCGTGCGGCGAGGTGCTCGCGCACCAGCGTGGCGCCCTGCTGGCGCGTCACGGGCGCCGGGTAGCGGCTCTCGGCGAGCGAGTAGAGCAGCATGCGCGTCATCAGGTTGTTGCTCCACTTGTTCAGCGGGCGGATGATTTCACCGAGGTGGCGCGAACGCCAGGTCACCAGCGGCGTCTTGCCACGCGGCCGGGCCGCCAGCCCGAGGCCGCCGTCGAGGCTGCCTCCCCAATGCGCCCACAGGCTCTTGAACACCCCGTAGGCATAGGAAGCCGGGGTCATCACGCTGCGGGCGAGGCGGTAGCCGTGGCACGTGTAGGGCATCTCGCCGCCGAACACGATGTGATCCGGGGCGTCGGGTGCGGCCTGCTGCATCGTGATGCGCGGCGCGTTGCCCCGGCACTCGCCCTTGGTCAGGCGGATGTGATTGTCGATGACGAGGTTGGGCAGTTCGGGCACGGTGGTGATGCTCACGCGCCCGCGCGCCGCATCGGGGTCGAAGTTGAAGGCGACCGACTGGAAGTTGACCATCAGTGCGCTCGGCAGCGTGTTGTAGAGGCGGAACGGGCTGCCATCGAACGCGGCCGAATCGGTTTCGTCGGTGGCGAAGCGGGTGTCGTCGACGAGCAGCCGCCCGCGGATGTCGCGCACGCCGGCGCGGCGCAGTTCGCCCAGCATCGCCCAGAAATCCTCGAGTACGAGGTAGGGATCACCGCCGCCTTCGATCAGCAGATCGCCATCGAGCACGCCGTCCTTGATCGGTCCGAGCGCGTACAGGCGGGTCGCCCAGGTATGCGTCGGGCCGAGCAGGTCGAGCGCGCTCCAGGTCGTCACCAGCTTGATCGTCGAGGCGGGGTTGCGCGGCACATCGACGTTGAGCGCGAGGCGCGGCGTGGGTTCGTCGACGGCCTGCACGACCAGGCTGACGGCATCGCGCGGCAGCTTGTGGCGAGACAGGATGCGGGTAAGTTCGGGCGGCAGTTCCGCGCGCACGAGCGGCGCGGCGGCCACGATCAGCACGAGCAACAGGGCGCGCTGCAGGCGCACGTGAACGCGGGCCGGCTTCATGGCGGACATGTCCGACAGGGCATCGGGCGGCACCGCCGCTCAGGCGGGGCGGCGGGTAACGCGAGCCGTGGCACCATCCCTGGCCATCCCGGGCGCTTCCGCTGCGCACGCGAACCCGTGGATTCGCGCAGGCCGGCAGGGCGCGGCAAGGTCGGTGGGATGGAACATGCGAGTCTCCTGTGTTGGTGGTCTACCCGGGCGCAGCGTCGCTCACGCCACCGAACCGGTGGGCGCGAACAGGTCGCCTTGCTCGTGCCTATTGTAAACCGGCGCGTCGCCGCTGCCGTCGAGGCAGGGCGTCAGTTGATGGGGTCGGATCTCGCCCTGCCCGCCGATGTGGCGCACCTCGTGGCCGGCCAGGCTGAGGAAATCGGCGATGAACTGACGGTGGCAGTGGCGATGCTCGGCCTCCGCGCACATCAGCGCGACACGCCGGCGTGCGGCCCGGGTGGCCAGGGCCGCGATGCCGGCGTGAAAGCGTGCGCTTTCCATGTAATCGGCGAATCCGCGGAAGGCCGGGTCGGTCAGCGCGGCATGGCGCGAGTCCCGGCGTGGCTTACGGAAGCCGCCGAGCGCGTCGCCGGCCCAGACGTAGGCGATGTCGGCACGCGCGAGCAGCCCCTCGAGCGCGGCGCGGTCGAAATGCGGATGCCGTCGCGAGCGCGGGAAGGCGCGGATATCGACCAGGACCTCGACTTCCGGCATGGCGAGCAGGGCAAGCAGCTTCTCGCTGTCGCGATTCGAATGGCCGATGGTGTAGAGCGTGGCCAGCTCACACGCCCCGCGCGAGGTAGCGGGCGAGATGGCGGCGGCGGAACGCTTCCGCGCACCAGGCACGCGGCGACAGCCAGGTGCGCGTGCCGGCGCGGGCGAGGTAGGTCTGGGCCGCGCAGCGCGTCCCGTCGGCGAGGACGACCTCGACCACGGTGCGCACGTAGAAGCTGCCCTCGAAGTCGTCCAGGCGCGGCCACGCGGAGGCGGGCACGTCGTTGTAGACACGGCCCTCGGTGCGCGTACCGACCTCGGCGATCATCGCCGGCCAGGGCTGACCGCGCACCGCGTAGCGCGCGTGATCGTCGAGCACCGCTGCCGCGCCGGTCCGGGTCAGGCCGGTGACGGCGTGGAACACCGCCGGGAACATCAGGGTGCCGTAGGCGAACAGGGTGTATGCGGCGTTGCTCACGATGCCGCCTTCACCGCGTCGCGCGTGGGCCGCGGGGCCGGACAGGTGCCGAGGTGGAGATGCTTCGCCGCACTGTTCAGTCTGCCGCCGTGTTCAGATCACGCCCGCCTCGCGCAGTTCACCGAGGGCATCGCCGTCGAGTCCCAGCAGATCGCCATAGACGTCCGCGTTATGGCTGCCGAGTGCAGGTCCGGGAAAATCGGTGCGCCCCGGTGTCCGTGAGAGCAGCGGCACGATGGCGGGGATGGCCAGCGGCTCGCCGTCGATGGTCACTTCCTGGAACAGGCCGCGCGCGTGGAAGTGGGGATCCTCGTACATGTCGCGGGCATCGTAGATGGGGCCCGCGGCGACGCCCGCTGCGTCGAGCGCAGCCAGGGCGGCGGCTGCCGGCAGGCTCCCGGTCCATGCCTGGACGGCGCCGTCGACTTCAGCCTGGTGCGTGACGCGCCCGGCATTGTCGGCCAGGCGCGGGTCGTTTGCCATGTCGGGCTGGCCCATCGCCTCGACGAGGCGCTTGAACATCGAATTGGTGTTTGCGCCGATCACGATCAGCTTGTCGTCGCTGCAGCGATAGGTATTCGACGGCACGATGCCGGTCAGCGTCGAACCCGACGGCTGGCGGATGACGCCGGCGCCGGCGTACTCGGGTATCACCGCTTCGAGCAGGTTGAACACGGCTTCGAAGATGGCGACGTCGACGACCTGTCCGGTGCCGTCGCGCTGGCGGCCGATGTAGGCCAGGAGCACGCCGAGCGCGGCATGGATGCCGGCCAGGGTGTCGCCGATGCTGAGGTTCGGGCGCACCGGTGGCTCACCCGGGAAGCCGTTGACGTAGCGGAAACCGCCGTAGGCTTCGCACACCGAGGCGAACCCGGCCTTGGGGGCATTCGGCCCGGTCTGGCCGTAGCCCGAAATGCGCGCGTAGATGAGCCCGGGATTGTCGGCCTTGAGGGTGTCCGGTCCGAGCCCCCATTTCTCCATCGTGCCGGGGCGGAAGTTCTCGATGAACACATCGGCCTTGCCGGCAAGTTCGCGCAACAGGGCGCGGCCGCGCTCGTTGCGCAGGTCCAGGGTGACGCACTTCTTGTTACGCGCGAGGCTCGCCCACCACAGCGAGGTGCCGTTTCTGACCTCGCGCCAGGAGCGGATCGGGTCGCCCTGGCCGGGCGGTTCGACCTTGATGACCTCGGCGCCGAAGTAGCCGAGGATGGTTCCGGTGAACGGACCGGCGAGGAGCTGTCCGATCTCGATGACGCGCATGCCGGCGAGCGGGCGCGTGTCCTGTGCTGTCTGTGTCATGGGCGGAAGCGGGGCGGTTGTGGGGTGATCGCGGCGCGCGTCTGCGCCGCATGCAGAGCCAGCATTATCGAGATCCCGGCGCAATTGGCAACGCCGTCGGCGACGCTCGCGGTACGCGCCGGCGTCAGTCCCTGCAGGAGTTCGACGAGGGCGCCGAACGCACCGAGCCCGCAGGCGAGCAGCAGCGCGGGCAGGCCGGGATGCGCGCGCACAAAGAGCAGCATCAGCGTGGCATACATGCCGGCGTGGACCAGCTTGTCGGTGAAGTCGGGCAGCTCGTCGGGCAGCGCTGGCGCGGTCAGCAGCGAGGCAGCCGAGACCGCGACCAGGCCGCTCCACGCCAGCACCTGCCACACCGTGCGCGGCCATTGGAGAGCTGCCGCGCTGCGGCCGCTATATGAGGGCATGGGTGTTCGTCGGCATGGGTGGAAGGCGCTTATTATACTGGCCGTGTGGATGATGGCGGCGGGCGCGTGGGCCGATTTCGCGGCCGGCGTCGCGGCTTACAAGCGGGGTGAGTATGCCGCCGCGCTGGCGCGCTTCGAGCCGCTCGCCAGCGTGGGCGATGCCCGTGCCCAGTTCGCCCTGGGGCTGCTCTATGACAACGGCGAGGGCGTGATGCCCGATGCCGCGCGGGCGGCCGACTGGTACCGCCTCGCCGCGGAGCAGGGTTATGCGAAGGCGCAGTACAACCTCGCCTTGATGATCGAGCACGGTCGCGCCGGGCCGCCCGGCGAGGCGCGCACCTGGTTCGGGCGTGCGGCCCTGCGCGGCAACGCGGATGCCGTCGCCCGGTTGCACCGTTATGCCGAGCAGGACGATCGTGCCGCGCAGCTGCAGCTCGGGCGCATGTATTACCTCGGACGCGGCGTCGGGCGCAGTGCGCGCGACGCCTTCGGCTGGTTCCAGCGCGCCGCCAGCGCGGGTGATGCGGCGGCCGCATTCGCGCTCGGCGTCCTCTACGAGCAGGGCGAGGGCGTCGCCGCCTCGGCGGCCGAAGCCGCGCGCTGGTATGCCGAGGCTGCCGCCGCCGGCCACCGCGAGGCGCAGTACAACCTCGCCCGATTCCACCGGCTCGGGCGCGGCGTGGCGCGCGATGTCGCCGAGGCGCGGCGTCTGTACGAAGCGGCGGCCGATGCCGGCTTGGTCAAGGCCGAGCTGACGCTGGCCATGCTGTTCGAGTCCGGCCAGGGCTGGCCGCACGATGTCGCGCTCGCACGCCGCTGGTACGAGCGCGCCGCGTTACATGGCAGCGCGGCGGCCCAGGTCAATCTCGCCTACCTGCACGCCGACGGCGTCGGCACCGACGTCGACCTGATCGAGGCCTGCGCGCTGCTCAGCGTGGCCGCCGAGCAGGGGCTGGCCGCGGCGCGCGAGAACCGCGAGCTGTTGTGCACGGAGCTCGATGCCGGTGCGCTCGCGGCGGTGGACGCCCGCGCGGCGCGCTACCGTCACTCGGGCGACGAGCCGGTACCGCGGCGCGAGGCGCCGGGCGACCCCATCGCGCGGCTTTCCGCGCGCGAGTGAACCGTCTGCGGCGCGCGCGGTCGCCGCGGTGGCGTGTCAGAACGGCAGCCCGTGCGCGTAGCCGACCATGCACATCAGCATCGGGACGGAGAGAAAGGTGTTGGTGCGCGAAGCCATCAGGGCGATCACGCGCGCGCGCGCCTTCTCCGCGTCCGAGGCCGGCACCATGCCGAGGATCTTCTGCTGGCTGGGCCAGATCAGCACCCACACGTTGATCATCATGATGGTGCCGAGCCAGGCGCCGACGCCGATCACGGCAGCGCCGTCGCGCAGGGCGAAGGCGTTGAGCAGGCCCACGCCCATGCTCTCCAGCGCCGAGGCGCCGGTCAGCCAGGTGCCGAGCGCGCCCCAGCGGAACCATGCCAGCGCGCGGGGCGCGATGTACTTGTTGATGGCAGCGGGGCCCGGACCTTCACTGTCCGCGTTGGCCTGCGCGAGCGCCGGTACCTGGACGAAATTGAAGTAGTACAGCAGCCCGACCCAGATCACGCCGAACAGCACGTGCAGCCACACGGTGAACGACCACAGGTTGAATTCGCCGGTGCCCATCACGAGCATGATGCCGAGTGCGACGACGAAGCCGAGCACCAGCGTACCGACGACCGATTTGAGTGGATTCATGGTTGCGACGCTCCCCCGGCGCTGGACAGGCGCCGCATCATAGCACTGCGACGGCGCCCGGGCGGCAGCGCATCAGGCGGGCAGGCCGGCGGCGAGTCCGGCGAAGATCACGCCCCCGACCCAGTTGTTGTTCATGAAGGCGGCAAAGCAGCCGGCGCGCGAGCGATCGCGAATCAACCATTGCTGGTAAGCGAACAGCAGTGCGGCGCCGAGCAGGCCGAGGTAGTAGCTGCCGCCGAGTCGGGCCTGCTCGCCGATCAGCCACAGGTTGCACAGCATCAGTATCTGCAGCAGTCCGATGATGAGTCGATCGTTGTCGTCGAACAGGATCGCCGTGGACTTGATGCCGACTTTCAAATCGTCGTCGCGATCGACCATCGCGTACTCGGTGTCGTAGATGACCGCCCACAGCAGGGCGGCGCAGAACGTCAGCCAGGCCAACGGCGGCACCGCGCCGCTCTGTGCGGCAAAGGCCATCGGCACGGCCCAGCCGAAGGCGGCACCGAGATGCATCTGCGGCAGGTAGGTGTAGCGCTTCGCGAACGGGTAGGTGACGGCGAGCGCGACGCCGCCGAAGGCGAGCAGAATGGTGAGGCGGTTGGTGAGCATCACCAGCGCCGCCGACAGGGCGACGAGGACCGCGAACAGTATCAGGGCTTCGCGCTCCGAGACCGCGCCGGTGGCGAGCGGCCGCTCGCGGGTGCGTTCGACATGGCCGTCGAAGTTGCGGTCGGCATAGTCGTTGATGACGCAGCCGGCCGAACGCATCAGCAGCGTGCCGGCGACGAAGATCGCGAGTACGTCGAGTGCCGGCAGGCCGCCGGCGGCGAGCCACAGCGCCCACAGCATCGGCCACAGCAGCAGCAGCGTACCGATCGGCTTGTGCAGGCGCGTCAGGCGCGCGTAATGGCCGCAGCGCTCGCGTAGCGACGCTCTGTGCAAGAAGCTGTGTGGGCGGGCTGACGCCATCGTCGCGATTCTATCGGAAAAGGGGATGGATCTATTTTCGCCGCGGTAGCAGTGAAAATAGAGCGGTCCCCTTTGCTGCTCACACGCCTCCATATTCGACCCGCGCGGCGAGCCAGCGCTCGACCAGGCGCGCGGCGATGGCCGGGTGCTCGGCGAGCAGCAGTTCGGCGCCGCGGCGTACTTCGCCGAGCAGCGCGGCGTCGCGGCTGAGATCGGCGATGCGGAACTGGGCCGCGCCGGCCTGGCGGGTACCGAGCAGTTCGCCGGGACCGCGCAGGGCGAGGTCGCGATCGGCGATGACGAAGCCGTCGGTCGTTTCGCGCATTACCTCCAGGCGTTGCCGTGCGAGCGCGGAGAGCGGCGCCTTGTACAGCAGCACGCAATCGGCGTGGCGGGCGCCGCGACCGACGCGTCCGCGCAACTGGTGCAACTGGGACAGGCCGAGGCGCTCGGCGTTCTCGATCACCATCAGGCTCGCGTTGGGCACGTCGACGCCCACTTCGACCACCGTCGTCGCCACCAGCAACTGCGTTTCGCCGGCAGCAAAGGCGGCCATGGCCGCATCCTTGTCACGATCGGCGAGGCGTCCGTGCACGAGTCCCACGCGTACCTCCGGCAGCGCCGCGGCGAGCTGATCGGCGGTTTCGGTCGCGGCCTGGCTCTCGAGTTGTTCCGATTCCTCGATCAGCGGGCAGACCCAGTAGACCTGGCGGCCTTCCGTCGTCACGTCGGCGATGCGCGCGACGAGGTCGGCGCGGCGCGACTCGTTCATCACGACCGTGCGCACCGGTTTGCGGTTGGGCGGCAGCTCGTCGAGCACCGAGACGTCGAGATCGGCGTACGCCGTCATCGCGAGCGTGCGCGGGATCGGCGTTGCCGTCATGATCAGCTGGTGCGGGCGGAAACCGTCGCGTGCACCCTTGTCGCGCAGCGCGAGGCGCTGGTCGACGCCGAAGCGGTGCTGCTCGTCGACGATGATGAGACCGAGCCTGCCGTAGACGACATCCTGCTGGAACAACGCATGAGTGCCGACCGCGAGCAGCGGCGCGGGTTCGGCGAGGCGTGCCAGCAACGGCGCACGCTGGCGTTTCGTCGCGCGGCTGGTCAGCTGCACGATGTCGACATCGAGCGGCTCGAACCAGCGCCGCAGATTGGCACCATGTTGCTCGGCCAGCAGCTCCGTCGGTGCCATCAGGGCAACCTGGTAACCCTGCTCGATGAGCGCGCAGGCGACAGCCGCCGCCACCGCGGTCTTGCCGGCACCGACGTCGCCCTGCAGCAGCCTCAGCATGGGCACACCGGCAACCAGATCGGCATCGATTTCGTCGATCACGCGCTGCTGCGCGCCGGTCAGAGTGAAGCCGAGCGCCTCGAGCAGGCGCATCCGTAACGGTCCGCCGCTGACGCGCGGCGCGTCGAAGCGGCGGGCATCCTCGCGCAGGCGCTTGAGGCTGAGCTGGTGGGCGAGCAGTTCCTCGAACACCAGGCGCCGCTGTGCCGGGTGCATCGACTCGGCGAGCATGGCGAGGTCTGCATCGGGCGGCGGCCGATGCACGAAGCGCAGTGCGTCGGCGAGTGTCGGCATCGCCAGCGGCTCACGCAGCGCCGCCGGCAACAGCTCACCGGCATCGTCGTCTCCGATCAGGGCGAGCGCCTGGTCGGTCAGGCGGCGCAAGCGCGCCTGGTGCAGGCCTTCGGTGGTCGGGTAGACAGGGGTCAGCTCGGCCTCGACCGCGGTCGGTTGCCCGGGATCGATGACCTGAACCTCGGGATGGACCATCTCCAGCGTGTGTGGCCCGCGGCGGGCTTCGCCGAAGCAGCGCACGCGACGGCCCTGCGCGAGACGCTGCTGTTGCTGCGCGTTGAAGTGAAAGAAGCGCAGGTGCAGCGCGCCACTGCCGTCGCTGAGCCGGCACAGCAGTGCGCGGCGGCGCCCGAACACCACTTGCGAAACATCGATGGTGCCTTCGATCAGCGCACCCTGGCCGGGGCGCAAGGCGCCGACCGGCGTCAGGCGAGTGCGGTCTTCGTAGCGCAGCGGGAGGTGGAACAACAGGTCGCCGACGCGTGCAATGCGCAACCTGGCCAGGCTCTCGGCCAGGCGCGGTCCAACGCCCGATAGCGCAGTGACCGGGGCGTCCAGCGACGCGGTTGTGGTCACGGGCGGTCAGACGTTGAGGGCGATCACCGCATCCATTTCGACCGCGGCACCGCGCGGCAGCGCGGCGACGCCGATCGCGGCACGCGCCGGGTAGGGCTTGCCGAAGTAGTCTGCCATTACTTCGTTGACGAGCGCGAAGTGAGCGAGATCGGTGAGGAAGACATTGAGCTTGAGCGTGTCGTCCAGCTTCGCGCCGGCAGCTGCTGCGACCGCCGCGAGGTTGTCGAGCACACGCGTGACCTGGGCACGCATGTCGCCGTCGACGAGCTCCATGGTGTCGGGGTCGAGCGGGATCTGGCCGGACACGTAGAGCGTGTCGCCGTGCACGACTGCCTGCGAGTAGGTGCCGATGGCGGCGGGTGCCGCTTCCGTGTGTATCGCGGTCTTGTTCATCGCGGTGACCTTCTGCTTTGCCGGGATGGCGGCCGTGTCGGCCGCCACCGGCATTGTAGCGGGCGACGTGCCGTCAGGCGCGTTTGCGGTGCACGCGAACCACGGTCTTGATATTGCGCAGCACGCGGATCACGTCGGCGAGGTGCTTGCGGTCGCGCACGCCGACGGTCAGGCGCATGTGCGAGTGGTGCTCGTCGCGCTCGGAGAGTTCGATGCCCTCGATGTTGGCGCTCTGATCGGCGCAACCGGCGGCGACCGTCGCCAGCACGCCGCGCTGGTTGGCGACGTCGAGCACGATCTCGGCGGAGAACTCGCGCGCGAGGTCGTCGGCCCACTCTACATCGACCCATTTGTCCGGCGCGTTGCGGAACTCGACGACGTTCTTGCACGAGGGATGATGGATGACGATGCCGCGCCCGGCCGTGATGAAACCCATGATCGGATCGCCCGGGATCGGATAGCAGCACTTCGGGATCGTCACCACCATGCCCTCGGTGCCGTGAATGAGCAGTGGCCCCGGCGCGTTCTCGACCCGCCCGCGCCGCCGCGCCGGTTCGACGCGCTCTTCCTGGTTGCCCGGCACCAGCACGCGGGCGACGAGCGGCGCCGGCCGGATGCCCAACCCGATGTTGCCCAGCAGCTCGTCGAAGCTCGCCAGGTTGAAGCTCTTCAAGGCGTTCCGCAGGCGTTCCTGATCGAGCGTGTCGATGCTCAGCTCGAAACGTTCGAGTTCGCGATTCAGCATGCGCTTGCCGAGCGTGCACGCCTCGTCCTGGTGCAGGTTCTTGAGGTAGTGGCGGATGTTCGCGCGCGCCTTGCCGGTGACGACGAAATTCAACCAGGCGGGATTGGGCCGTGCGCCCGGGGCGGTGACGATCTCGACCGACTCGCCGGTCTTCAGCGGGGTGCGCAGCGGCACCAGGCGGCGGTCTATGCGGCAGCCGACGCAGGTGTTGCCGAGGTCGGTGTGGATGGCGTAGGCGAGATCGATTGCCGTCGCCCCGCGCGGCAGCTCCATGATCTGGCCCTTGGGCGTGAACACGTAGACCTCGTCCGGGAACAGGTCGACCTTGACGTTCTCGAGGAACTCCTGCGAATCGCCGGCGCGGCGCTGCATCTCGATGACCCCGCGCAGCCAGTCTCGCGCACGCTTGTGCGCGCTGCGCGCCGCGCTCTCGCCGGTCTTGTACAGCCAGTGCGCGGCGATCCCCGCCTCGGCCACCTGGTCCATCTCGTTGGTCCGGATCTGGACTTCGATGGGGATACCGAAGGGGCCGAACAGCACGGTGTGCAGGGACTGGTAACCGTTCGCCTTGGGGATCGCGATGTAGTCCTTGAACTGCCCCGGGACCGGCTTGTACAGCCCATGCACGACGCCGAGCGTGCGATAGCAGGTATCCACCGAGTCGACGATGATGCGGAACGCATAGACGTCGTGCACCTCGGAGAAGTGCAGGCGCTTGTCGCGCATCTTGTTGTAGATGCTGTAGAGATGCTTCTCGCGCCCGATCACGTGTGCGACCAGTTGCTCCTGGCGCAGCTGGCGCTTGATGCGGTTCTTGATCTTGGTAATGACTTCCTTGCGATTGCCGCGGATCTTCTGGATCACTCGTGTCAGCACGCCGTGGCGCAGCGGGTAAAGCGCCTGGAAGCCGAGTTCCTCGAGTTCGAGACGAATCGCGTTCATGCCCAGGCGCTGGGCGATGGGCGCGTAGATCTCCAGCGTCTCGCGCGCGATGCGGCGGCGTTTCGCCGGCTTCAGGGCGCCCAGCGTGCGCATGTTGTGCAGCCGGTCGGCGAGCTTGACGAGGATGACGCGAATGTCGTCGGCCATCGCCATCAGCATCTTCTGGAAGTTCTGCGCCTGCGCCTCGGCGTGCGATTCGAACTCGATCTGGGTCAGTTTCGACAGGCCGTCGACGATCTGCGCGACTTCGGGACCGAACTCCTCGCTGATGCGCTCCTTCGCGATCGGGGTGTCCTCGATGACGTCGTGCAGCATCGCCGCAACCAGCGTCTCGTGGTCCATGTGCATCTCGGCGAGGATGCCGGCGACCTCGAGCGGATGCTGGATGTACGGCTCACCGCTCTTGCGCAGCTGTCCCTCGTGGGCTTCGGCGCCGAAACGGTACGCGCGCCGCACCTGCTTGATCTGGTCGGCATCGAGGTAGGCGCGCAGGCGCCGGCAGAGATCGTCGATGCGCAGGCTCGGCTCTGCGACAATCGGGGCGATGGTGCTCATGCTGACGCCGTCCGCGGCGGTGCGGCGTCAGCGGCAGGGATGCGAGGCGGGTGCGAGGGCAGGCGGCACATGGGCGGGCGCGCGGGCAGGGGCACGCCGCGCGGCTCAGAAGTCCGGGTCGGGCTCGGGTTCGCTCTGCACGCTCTGCGCCTGCTGTTCGGCGAACTCCACTGCCAGCTCGAATTCCTCGGCGGCACGCTCCTTGGCGTCGATTTCGTCGAGGATCTCCTCGTTCATCAGGCCGGCGGCGATTTCGCGCAGGGCGATCACGGTCGGCTTGTCGTTGTCGACGTCGACCAGGGGCTGCGCGCCATGCGCGATCTGGCGCGCGCGGCGGCTGGCGGTGAGGACGAGGTCGAACCGGTTGCCGACGGCGGGAAGGCAGTCTTCGACGGTGACACGGGCCATGGGCGAAAATCCTGTATTGACCGTGGAAAGGACAGGCAAATATAGCAAAATCCGCTTCAGGAAGCCACGAGTTCGGCGAGCAGCGCGGCATGGCGCTGCCGTTGCACGTCGCGGCGAACGCGCGAGGCGCCGACGATGGCGGTGAGCGCCGCCAGTGCAGCGTCGAAGTCGTCATTGACGACCAGGTAATCGTACTCGTCGTAATGTGACATCTCGCGCACCGCGTCGCGCATGCGCCGCGCGATCCCCGCCTCGGCGTCGCCGCGGCCACGCAGGCGGCGTTCGAGCTCGGCCACTGATGGCGGGAGCACGAATACCGAGATGGCGTCGGGCACCGCGGCGCGGATGCTGCGCGCGCCCTGCCAGTCGATTTCGAGAATGACGTCGATGCCCTGTTCCAGGCAGGCGCTGACAGCGGCGCGCGAGGTGCCGTAGGCGTGGTCGAACACGGTCGCGTGCTCGAGGAATTCCCGATTGCCGGCCATGCGCTCGAAGGTGGGAGCATCGACGAAATGGTAGTCGGTGCCGTCCGTCTCGCCGTCGCGGCGGGCACGCGTGGTATGCGAGACGGAGACACTGAGGTCCGCGGTACGCGCCACCAGCGCGCGGACGAGGCTGGTCTTGCCGGCACCCGAGGGCGCCGAGATCACGAACAGGTGGCCGACGCCGCGGGTCGTTTCATTCAATGTTCTGTACCTGTTCGCGCATCTGCTCGATGAGTACCTTGAGCTCGACCGCGGCGCCGGCCGTGTCGATGTGCGCCGATTTCGAACCCAGCGTATTGGCCTCGCGATTGAGTTCCTGCATGAGGAAATCGAGTCGTCGGCCAATCGGTTCGTCGTGCGCGAGCACCCGGCCGACTTCCTCTACGTGGGCAGCGAGGCGGTCGAGTTCCTCGGCGACGTCGAGTCGTTGCACCAGCAGCGCGCATTCCTGTTCGACGCGGCCCTCGTCGATGCCCTCGGCGAGTTCGCGGATGCGGCTCTCCTGGCGTTCACGCAACGCGTCGATGATCTCGGGCACGCGCACCGCGAGCAGGTCGAGCTGGGTGCCGATGCCGTCGAGGCGCTGCCCGATCAGGGACGCCAGTTTCTCCCCTTCGCGCAGGCGGCCGGCGAGGAATGCGTCGAGGGCATCGTCGAGATGCTCGAGCACGGCCTTGCGGGCGCCGTCCAGGTCTTGCGCGGCGGCCGCGGTCACGCCGGGCCAGCGCAGCACCTCCAGCGGATTGATGGGCAGACTCTCGCCGGCCAGCGCGCCGACCCGCCGGGCCGCGGCGATCACCGCGCTTGCAGCCGCCTCGTTGACGTGCAGTTCATTGAAGCTGCCCGGCGTCGCTTCGAAGCGGAGCGTGCATTCGATCTTGCCGCGCCTGACCGCGCCCGCGATACGCTCGCGCACGGTTGCCTCGAGCGGGCGGAAATCCTCGGGAAGCCGCACGCTCACCTCGGCGTAACGGTGATTGACGGAGCGCAGCTCCCAGGCGCCGCGGCCACTGGCGTCGTCGAACTCGACGCGGGCGAAAGCGGTCATGCTGTACGGCATGGGTGGCAGGGTCCTCGTGGTGACGCGACGGCCGCTCATGGTAGCGGCTGACCCCGCGGCCGTCATCGTGGCGGTGACGGCGGGTATAATGCCGGCTGCTCCCATTTCCCCCGGATCCTGCCTCCCCATGACCAAACGCCCCAGCGGCCGCGCCGCCGATGAAATGCGTACGGTGCGATTCACGCGCCAGTTCACCCGCCATGCCGAAGGCTCGGTACTCGTCGAGTTCGGCGACACCCGGGTGCTGTGCACGGCCAGCGTCGAGCCCCGCGTGCCACCCTTCCTGAAAGGCTCCGGCAAGGGCTGGATCACGGCCGAGTACGGCATGCTGCCGCGCTCGACCCACTCGCGCATGCGGCGCGAGGCGAGCCAGGGCAAGCAGGGTGGCCGCACGATGGAGATCCAGCGCCTGATCGGGCGCGCCCTGCGCGCGGTCGTCGACCTCGAGGCGCTCGGCGAGATGAGCGTCACCATCGATTGCGACGTGCTGCAGGCCGACGGCGGCACGCGTACTGCCTCGATCACCGGCGGCTACGTGGCGCTCGCCGATGCGGTCGACCACCTGCTGGCGACGCGCAAGCTGACGCGCAACCCGCTGCACGGCGCGGTGGCTTCGGTGTCGGTCGGGATCTTCGACGGCATACCGGTGCTCGATCTCGACTACGCGGAGGATTCCAACGCCGAGACCGACATGAACGTCGTCATGAACGGCGGCGGCCAGTTCATCGAGATCCAGGGCACCGCCGAAGGCCACGCGTTCCGCCGCGACGAGATGGACGCCATGCTGGATCTTGCCACCGCCGGTATCCGGGACCTGATCACGCGACAGGAAGCGGCGCGCGCCCGGTCCTGAGCATGCGCGTCGTTCTCGCGAGCAACAATCGCGGCAAGCTGAGCGAGCTGTCGGCGATGCTCGATGCGTTGCCGCTCGAGCTCGTGGCGCAGGCGGAACTCGGCGTGGACGAGGCCGAGGAAACCGGCACCACGTTCGTCGAGAACGCCATCATCAAGGCGCGCCACGCGGCGCTTGCCTGCGGTCTGCCCGCCATGGCCGACGATTCCGGCCTGGTCGTGCCGGCGCTGGCCGGCGCCCCCGGGGTGCGTTCGGCACGCTACGCCGGCCCGCACGCCGACGACGCCGCCAACCGCGAGCGCCTGCTGGCCGCCATGCGCACGTTGAGCGGCCCTGCACGCGCCTGCCATTTCGTGTGCGTCATGGTCTACCTGCGGCATGCCGACGATCCGCTGCCACTGATCGCGAGTGGTACCTGGCACGGCCACGTGCTCGCCGCGCCGCGCGGCAGCGGCGGCTTCGGCTACGACCCGCTGTTCGGACTCGATGACGCCACGTCTGGCGCTGCATGCTCTGCCGCCGAGCTGCCGCCGAGGGAGAAGAACCGCCGCAGCCACCGCGGGCAGGCGGTACGCGCGCTGGTCGCGGCGCTCACCGCCGAGCTGGGTGGTGCGCCGAGCGCCCTGACGGTGGCCGACTGAACCATGGATGCACCGGGACTCTACGTGCACCTGCCGTGGTGCGAGCGCAAGTGCCCGTACTGCGATTTCAATTCCCACCGCGCTCCCGCGCGTATCGCCGAGCACGCCTACGTCGATGCGCTGCTCGCCGATCTCGACGCGGAACTCGCCGCCGACCCGGCGCCGGCGATTGCGAGCGTATTCATCGGCGGCGGAACACCGAGCCTGTTCGGCGGCGATGCGATTACGCGATTGCTGGACGCCATCGCCGCTCGTGTGTCCTTCGTGCCGGACGTCGAGATCACGCTCGAGGCCAACCCCGGCAGCGCCGAGCAGGCCCGCTTCGCCGCCTACCGGGCAGCCGGCGTCAATCGCCTGTCGATCGGGATCCAGAGTTTCGACGATCGCGCGCTCAGCGCTCTCGGGCGCGTGCACGACGGCGGGACCGCGCGCCGCGCCATTGGCGCGGCCCGTGCTGCCGGTTTCGACAACCTCAACCTGGATCTCATGTTCGGCCTGCCGGCCGTCGCTCCCGAGTGTGCGCTCGACGACCTGCGTACGGCGCTCGCCGAGCGACCCGAACATCTCTCCTGGTACCAGCTGACCCTCGAGGAAGGCACGGCTTTCGCGCACCGTCCGCCCGCGCTGCCGGACCACGACCTGCTCTGCGACCTGCACGATGCGGGCCTGGCGCTGCTGGCGGCGCGCGGTTACGAGCACTACGAAGTCTCGGCGTTCGCGCGGCCGGGGCGGCCCGCACGACACAATCTGAACTACTGGCGTTACGGTGATTACCTCGGCATCGGGGCGGGCGCCCATGGCAAGCGGACGCGTGCCGGGGGGGTCGTGCGCCGGATGAAAATCCGTCAACCCGAACGCTACATGAAGCAGGCCCGCGCCGGTGACGCCGTGGCCGAGCAGTGGCAGGTACCGCACGACGAGCTGGTCGGCGAATACATGATCAACGCACTGCGCCTGAAAGCGGGCTTCGACCTGCTGGAATGCGCGACGCGCATCGGCCTGCGAGCAGACGCCCCGGAGCTCGTCGTGCCGTTGCGCGGCGCCCGTGCGAGAGGCTGGCTAGAGCAGCACGACGGGCACCTCAAACCGACCGTGCTGGGTTATCGTTATCTCAACGATTTGCAGGCGCTGTTCATCGAACCCGCGTAGCCGGCCTCGCGCGCCTTGCCCTGAGCGAGGCGCCACCGACTGCAGTACCAAGAAAAGACCGACAGGAGATCGACCATGAGTCGCGCCGAGCTGGAACATTCACTCGAGAAGCTGCGCGAGGAACTCAGCGCGCTCGGGCCCGAGGCGGCCGCGACGAAGGCGCGCCTCGCCGCGCTGATCGACGACATCGAGCAGGAACTCGCCACGCTCGAGACCGCCGAAGACGGCGAATCGCTGTTGGAGCGATTGCGTCACCAGGTCGAGGTGTTCGAGGTCGAGCACCCGCGGGTGACGAACATCATCAACGACATCATGGTGACGCTGAGCAATCTCGGCATCTGAGCGCCGCTGCCCCGACGCGGCGGGATGGTGCGCCTGCCGTGGTCGCGCCGAACCGCCCGCCCTGCTCGTGGTGCCGCCGGAACCGGCCTCAGCCGCCGAGGGGCCGGCCGAACTTCTCGCCGTAAGCCATCTGGGCTAGCGGGCGACGATTCAGTTTCGTCGGGAACGGCCGCGCCGGCCAGCCCAGGGCGAGCATCGCGGCGGTGGAGACGTCATCGGGGATCTCGAGCAGGCGTTTGACCTCGGGCTCGACGGCGCAGAGCAGCGTCGTCAGCGCGCTGCCGAGTCCCGCGTTGCGGGCTGCCAGCAGCACGTTCTGCACGGCGGGATAGACCGAGGCGCCGCCGACGATGCTGAGTCGCCCGAGTTCCGTATCGGTCGGGTGTACGTCGGCGAGCCGTGCGCACACGCACACCAGCACGGGAATTTCGGCCAGATGGCGGGCGAAATGGTCGGCCGCCTCGAGGATGCGCGAATCGCGGCTGCCGACGCGGACTTGGCCGGCGCCGATGCCCTCCACATATGCCTCCCAGAAAGGCAGGTACAGCGTTTGCAGGCGTTCCTTGGTCGCCCGCTCGCGGATCGCTATGAGGCTGACCGGCTGACGGTTGCCGCCGCTTGGTGCCCAGCGGGCCGCATCGAGCACCCCGGCGAGCACGGCCTCATCGACCGGCTCCTGCGCGTAGTACCGGCAGGTACCGGTCGAATGCATGACGTCGAGCAGGTCCATGCGTGCCTCGCGGAAATGTTTGGTCGGACGGGCGGTCCGGCCGCCGGGGCCGGACCTGGGCGTCAGGGGACCTCTGAATAAGACCGCGCCGGGCAGTTTGTGTCGGCGCTGTTCGAGTTCAAGGCGCGAAGCGCACGCAATAGCGCGCCACTACGAAGATTCGTTACGCCGAATTCGGACAGCGCGGGCGCAAGGTGGCGGCTCATGACTGGTTCAGAGGTTCCTCGGCTGTTGAGGTGACTCAGCTACCCGCCGAGTACTGCTGCCACCAGCTGTTGTCGAGCTTGCTGACGTCGATGGGATCGTAGGTGAACTCTTCCTCTTCCATGCTCGCCGCTGCCGCTGCGCTGGTTTCCTCGGCCGGCGCGGTGGCTGCCGGCGCGGCGCTCTCGGCAGCCGGGGCGGCGGGTGCGCTTGTCGATGCCGGCGGCGCGGCGTCTTCGCCGCACGCGGCGAGCAGTCCGACAGCAAGCAGGATGGTCAGCATTCTCGGCATGGTGCTTTCTCCCCGGTTCGTGGTGCCGCGCACTATAGCATCGCGTGCGCGAAAGCGACCATCCGCCGGGATCAATCGTCCTCCCGCGGCGGGCGGCGCAGCGCCTTGACGTCGCCGCGCTCGCGCTTGGCGCTGAGACGGCGTTTGCGGGCGCCGGCACTGGGACGGGTCGGAATACGCTTGGCGCGCTGGCGGGTGGCAGCCTCGACGAGTTCCGCGAGGCGTGCGAGCGCGTCCTCGCGGTTGCGTTCCTGGGTGCGGAAGCGCTGCGCCTTGATGGTGACGATACCGTCGCGCGAGATGCGCCGGTCGGACCACTCGAGCAAGGCCTGCTTGGCCGCCTCCGGCAGCGTCGAAGCCCGGATGTCGAAGCGCAGCATGATGGCGCTGGCCACCTTGTTGACGTTCTGGCCACCGGGCCCCTGCGCGCGCACCGCGCTGAACTCGACTTCGTCCTCGGCAATGTTGTAAGCGGGAGCCATCCGTTCAGCCTACGCCAAACCCGGCGCCGCTTGGAGGGGGCGGCGCCGGCGACACGTCACCGGCGCCGTCGTCGTCTCAGTGCAGCAGGAAGATGACCGCGAGCAGGCCGGTCGTTGACATGGTGATGGTATAAGGCAGCGCCATCCATACCATGCGGCCATACGACAGGCGAATCACCGGTGCCAGTGCCGAGGTGAGCAGGAACAGGAACGCGGCCTGGCCGTTCGGTGTCGCCACTGAAGGGATGTTGGTCCCGGTATTGATCGCCACCGCCAGCAGGTCGAACTGCTCCAGGGTGATGCGGCCGGCGTCGAGCGCGTTCTTCACCTCGGAAATATAGACCGTGGCGACGAACACGTTGTCGCTGATCATCGAGAGCAGGCCGTTGGCGAGATAGAAGGCCGAGGTCTGCAAAGTGCCATCGAGCGACAGCACCCACTCGATGACCGGCGTGAACAGGTGCTGGTCGTGGATCACCGCAACGATGCCGAAAAAGACCACCAGCAGCGAGGTGAACGGCAGCGCCTCTTCGAAAGCGTGGCCGAGCCGGTGTTCCTCGGTGATGCCGTTGAACGCGGTCGCGAGCACGATCACGGTCAGGCCGATGATGCCGACTTCGGCGAGATGGAGGCCGAGTGCGATGACCAGGAAGATCGCGGTCAGGCCCTGTACCCACAGTTTGGCGATGTCCTGCAGGTTCCGCTTCTCGGCCTGGTGCAGGTCGTAGTCGCGCAGGATTTCGAAGACCACCTTGGGCAGTTCCGTGCCGAAGCCGAACCAGCGGAGCTTCTCGACCACCGCACAGGTGGCCAGGCCGGCGACCAGCACGGGCATGGAGACGGGTGCCATGCGCATGAAGAACTCGAGGAATTCCCAGTCGGCCACCTTGGCGATGAGCAGGTTCTGCGGCTCGCCGACCAGCGTGCATACGCCGCCGAGCGCGGTACCGACCGCGGCGTGCATCATCAGGCTGCGCAGGAAGGCGCGGAACTGGTCGAGGTCGGAGCGGTGCAGCTCGTGGACTTCGTCGTCACCGCTGGCGTCGTGATCGTGGTGGTACTGCTTCCCCGACGCGATCTTGTGGTAGACGAGGTAGAAACCGTGCGCGACGGTGATCACGACCGCGGTCACCGTGAGTGCATCGAGGAAGGCGGACAGCACGGCGGCCACGGCCGAGAAGAGCAGCGACAGCAACACCTTCGAGCGTACCGTGAGGAGAATCTTGGTGAACGTGAACAGCAGCAGCTCTTTGAGGAAGTAGATGCCGGCGACCATGAACATGAGCAGCATGATGACCGGGAAGTTGTGCAGTGCTTCCTCGTAGACGGTATGCGCCGAGGTGAGTCCGAGCGCGACCGCCTGGATGGCGAGCAGCCCGCCTGGCTGCAGCGGATAGCACTTCAGTGCCATCGCGAGGCAGAAGATGAACTCGATGATCAGGCACCAGCCGGTAATGAACGGCCCGGCGGAGCCGACCAGAATGGGGTTGAGGATGAGAAATCCGATGATCGTCAGCTTGTACCAGTTGGGCGAATGGCCCAGGAAGTTGCTGACGAACGCCTGTGACATGGTATAGCTGGCCATTGCCCCGTTTCCCCTGAATGTTGGTAGTGCCGTCGTTTCCTTGACCGTGGCTCCTCGTGTCGGGAGCGACCGCTGTGGGGCGGCCATCCACGGCATAGCGGCACAACCGTTGCCGTTGTTTAGCAAAGTGCCGTAGAAGCCCGCCCATGCTGCCTGCCGGAAACACGTCGCGAACCCCTGCCTTGCCCTCTTGTCGTTCTTGAACCCTGCATCCTGGATGCCCGCGCGTGGGCCCGTCGGGCCGGCGCGCAGGGTGCGCCGCGTACGGGGCGCTTGCCGTGGCTGTGCAGCCGGGCCCCGGGACCCGGCTGCCGGCAGCGGCCTCAGGCCGCGAGCTGACGCAGCACGTAGTGCAGGATGCCGCCGTGCTGGTAGTACTCCCACTCCTTCGGCGTGTCCACGCGCACCGTGCACGGGAAACGCGTGACCTTACCGTCGGCGTCGGTGGCGACCACGGTCACCTCGCGTGCGCCGCTGGCAAGCCCCTCGATGGTGTAGGTCTCCTGGCCGCTGAGTCCGAGCGAATCGGCGTTCTGACCATCCTTGAACACCAGCGGCAGCACGCCCATGCCGACGAGGTTCGAGCGGTGAATGCGCTCGAAGCTCTCGGCGATGACCGCGCGCACGCCGAGCAGCATGGTGCCCTTGGCGGCCCAGTCGCGCGACGAGCCCGTGCCGTATTCCTTGCCGGCGAGGATCACCAGCGGCACGCCTTCCTCCTGATAGCGCATCGCGGCGTCATAGATGAACATCTGTTCGCCGCTTGGTTGATGGCGCGTCCAGCCGCCTTCGGTGCCGGGCGCCATCTGGTTGCGCAGGCGGATGTTGGCGAAGGTGCCGCGCATCATCACCTCGTGGTTGCCGCGGCGCGAGCCGTAGGAATTGAAATCGACCGGATCGACGCCGTTCGCCATGAGGTACTCGCCGGCCGGGCTGTCCTTCTTGATCGACCCGGCCGGGGAGATGTGGTCAGTCGTGATCGAGTCGCCCAGCTTGGCCAGTACCCGGGCGCCTTCGATCGACTTGATCGGTCCCGGCGTGCGCGCCATGTCGGTGAAGTAAGGCGGGTTCTTCACGTAGGTCGAACTGTCGTCCCAGTCGTACTGGTTGGACGCCGTGACGTCGATGCCCGACCAGCGCGCATCGCCCTTGAACACGTTGGCGTAGCTGTCGCCGAACATCTTGGAGTCGATGGTCGCGGCGATCGCGTCCTGGACTTCCTTGGCGGTCGGCCAGATGTCTTTGAGGAAGACATCCTTGCCATCCTTGTCGGTGCCGATGGCGTCCTTGGTGAGATCGAGGTCGAGCGTGCCGGCGATAGCGTACGCGACCACCAGCGGCGGCGAGGCGAGGAAGTTCATCTTCACCTCGGCGTGCACGCGGCCCTCGAAGTTGCGGTTGCCCGAGAGCACCGAGCAGGCCACCAGGTCGCCCGACTTGATGGCCTCGCTGACCGGTGCCGGCAGCGGGCCCGAGTTGCCGATACAGGTGGTGCAGCCGTAGCCGACGGTGTGGAAGCCGAGCGCCTCGAGATGCGGCGTGAGGCCGGCCTTGTCGAGATAACCCGAGACCACCAGCGAGCCCGGCGCCAGGCTGGTCTTGACCCACGGCTTGACCGTGAGGCCGCGTTCATGGGCTTTCTTGGCAACCAGTCCGGCGCCGATCATGACCGAGGGGTTGGAGGTGTTGGTGCACGAGGTGATGGCGGCGATGACCACCGCGCCGTCCTTGATCTCGACCTTCTCGCCGTTGATTTCGGCCTGCGCGCTACCGCCGGCAGCGCGTTCCCCGGTGGCGTCGACCAGGGCGTTCTGGAACACGTCCTGCGCGTCGCTCAGCGCCAGGCGATCCTGCGGCCGCTTGGGGCCGGCCAGGCTCGGCACGACCGTGCCCATGTCGAGTTCCAGGGTGTCGGAGTAGACGGCTTCCGGCGAGTTCGCGTCGCGCCACATGCCGGTAGCCTTGGCGTAGGCTTCGACCAGCGCGACCTGCTCGGCGCTGCGGCCGGAGACCTCGAGGTAGTTGATCGTCTCGACGTCGATCGGGAACAGGCCGCAGGTTGCGCCGTATTCGGGCGCCATGTTGGCCAGCGTGGCGCGGTCGGCCAGCGGCAGGTGGTCGAGGCCGGCGCCGAAGAACTCGACGAACTTGCCGACCACGCCCTTCTTGCGCAGCATCTCGGTGACGCACAGCACGAGGTCGGTCGCCGTCGCGCCTTCCGGCAGGGTGCCGGTAAGTTTGAAGCCGACGGTCTGCGGGATCAGCATGGTGATCGGCTGACCGAGCATGGCGGCCTCGGCCTCGATGCCGCCGACGCCCCAGCCGAGCACGCCGAGGCCATTGATCATCGTGGTGTGCGAGTCGGTGCCGACGACGGTGTCGGGGTAGGCCTGCTGCTTGCCGTCGACTTCGCGCGAGAACACCGTGCGCGCAAGGTATTCGAGGTTGACCTGATGCACGATGCCGGTATCCGGCGGCACGACCGCGAAGTTCGAGAACGCCGCCTGGCCCCAGCGCAGGAAGGCGTAACGTTCCTTGTTGCGGTCGAACTCGATGCGCGCGTTCTCGTCGGCGGCGTTCTTCGAGCCGAACACATCGACCATCACCGAGTGGTCGATGACCAGTTCGGCCGGCGAGAGCGGGTTGATGCGCGTCGCGTCGCCGCCGAGCGCGGTCATGGCGTCGCGCATCGCGGCGAGGTCGACCACCGCCGGCACGCCGGTGAAGTCCTGCATCAGCACGCGCGCGGGCGTGAACGCGATCTCGCGGTCGGGGGTTGCCTTGGCATCCCAGGCGGCGAGCGCCTCGATGTCTTCCCGGGTCACGTTCACCCCGTCCTCGTGACGCAACAGGTTTTCGAGCAGAATCTTCTGCGCAAAGGGCAGCTTGGCTACGGGGAACTTGTCGCTGAGTCGGTCACAGCTGTAGATCTCGTAACGCTTGTCGCCGACCGTGAGCTCCATGCGAGCGTCGAATGAATTGTTCATCGTATCTCCGTGAGTCAGTCAGAAACGGAAGGGGCGGGTGGCAGCCGCGCATTATCGGCAATTCGGCGCCGCATTGACAGCCGCGGCCGGCGCTCAGCAGGTGCTGTCGATGATGCCACCACCCAGCAGCCGCGCACCATCGTAGAGCACGACCGACTGTCCCGGGGTCACCGCGCGCTGCGGTGCATCGAAGCGCAGGCGCAGCCGCTCGGCCGTCACCGAGAGCACCGTGCAGGCCTGGTCGGGCTGGCGATAACGCGTCTTGGCGCGGCACGCGAAGGGCGCCGGCGGCGCCGAGCCGGCGACCCAGGAGAGGTTGCCGGCCGCGAGTTCGCGGCTCATCAGGGCGGGGTGGTCGTGGCCCTGGGCGACCACCAGTTCGTTCGCCGCGAGGTCCTTGGCGACGACGAACCACGGCGCCTGCGCGGCGCCGCGCACGCCGCCGATGCCGAGTCCCTCGCGCTGGCCGAGCGTGTAGTAGACGGCGCCGTGGTGCTCGCCGACCGGGGCACCGTCGAGCGTGACGATGACGCCGGGCTGCGCCGGCACGTACTCGGCGAGGAACTCGCGGAAACGGCGTTCGCCGATGAAACAGATGCCGGTGCTGTCCTTCTTCTCGTGGGTGGGCAGGCCGGCCGCGCGCGCCAGCGCGCGGACCTCGCGCTTGGGCAGCTCGCCGACCGGGAACAGCGCGTGGCCGAGCTGGGCCTGTCCGAGGGTGTAGAGGAAGTAGCTCTGGTCCTTGTTCGGGTCGAGGCCCTTCTCCAGCGTGTGCCGGCCGGCGTATGCGCCGCGCCGTACGTAGTGGCCGGTGGCGATCAGATCGCCGCCGACCGCGCGGGCCTCGTCGAGAAAGGCCTTGAACTTGATCTCGCGGTTGCACAGCACGTCGGGATTGGGCGTGCGGCCGCGCCGGTACTCGGCGAGGAAGTCGGCGAACACCTCCTCCCAGTAGGCGGCCGACAGGTCGACGGTGTTGATCTCGATGCCGAGGCGTTCGCACACCGCCAGCGCGTCGGCGACGTCGTCTTCCCAGTGGCATTGCCCGGTGTCGGTCGGTTCGTGCCAGTTCTTCATGAACAGCGCCGTGCAGCGCAGCCCGGCGCGGCGCGCGAGCAGCGCGGCGACGGAGGAATCGACGCCGCCCGACATCGCCACCACGACATGCGGGTCGCTGCCCGCCAGCGCCGCCGGCAACCAGCTCTCAGCCGCGCAGGAAATCATGCAGCAGGCTCAGCGGATAGCGGTTGCCGGCTTCGAAGTCGTCTACCGCGCGCAGCACCATGGGGCTGCGGTGACGTACCGTCGAGGCGACGAGCCCGGTACGGTCCAGCCAGTGGGTGGTGACGATCTCGCGGTCGAGTGTACGCCCCGCATCGTGTGAGACGGGCGCGGCCGCGAAACAGAAGCGCAGAAAGGTCTTGCCGGGGACCTCGGTCTCAATCAGGTAGACGCCGACGAGGGCCTCGATACGAACCGTCCAGGCGGTTTCTTCGAGCGTCTCGCGTACCGCAGCGTCGAGCAGCGTTTCGCCCGGGTCGAGGTGTCCGGCGGGCTGATTCAGCACGCGCTCGCCCTCGATGTCTTCCTCGACGAACAGGTAGCGGCCGTCGCGCGGGACCACGGTGGCGGTAACGACGTGGGGTTTCCAGATAGTGTCCATACAGGGGGGTCAGATGCGGTCGATGGAAGGATTTTCCCACGAACCGGTGATGCTGTACTCGCGGCTCAGGAAACGGTCGATCTGCTCGGGGATGGACTTGAACATCTTCTGGCCGAGGTAATAGACCGCACCGGCGCCGACCCCGATGGGGCCGAACAGCGCGCCGGCAATCGGAATCGAGTTCGACAACGCGGGCGTGACGACGACCCGCTGGTCGTAGTCCTTGGCCTCGAGGCCGGTGCGCCCGGACACGTCGATGCGCGCCGCCGGCCCTTCCATCATGAGGCTGTTGGTGTAGGCGTTGCCGTTGGCGAGCAGGAACGAGCCCTCGATGGAATCGAAGGCGAAGCCTTTGCGGAACAGGTCGTCGAAGTCGAGCGAGAGCCGCCGCGGCAGGCTCTGCAGGCTGAGCAGTCCGAACACGCGGCCGCCGCCCGGGTCGATATCGAGAATACGGCCATCCGCGACATCGAGCTCGAAATCACCGCTGAGGCGCGCCAGGCTGAAGTCGGCCGGCGTGCCCGGCCAGCTGGCCGCGATGTCGATGCGCGTCTCGCCGCCCTTGATGTTGGCGACGTTGTAGCCGAAGCGGTCGAGCAGCGCGGCGAGCGTGTCGCTGCTGACCGCGATGTCGAAGCGGCTGTGCTGTGCCGCGCCGGTGTCCAGCCATTCGCCGCTGGCATCGAGGGTGAAGCCGGGCGCGCGGAAGCGCAACGCCTCGAGCGCCACGCCATCGGCGTGGCGCCGGGTGCGGATGCTGGTCGCGCCGAGAGGGATGCCGTGATAGCTGAAAGCGTCGACGTGCAGGTCCAGCGCCGGCAGGCGCCGCGGGTCGGGCGGCGGCGCGTCGTCTGCGCTGTCGCTCGTGGCCGGCGGTGACAGGGCGAGTTGGTCGAGTTCCACGACCAGCGGCGCGCTGGCGAAGTCGCGCGGGATGCGCGCCGTACCGCTGCTGTCGAGGCTGCTCAGGGTGAGGTGCCAGGCCTGCTCGTCGCGCGTGCCGCGCAGGCGCAGGTCGGCGAAGCGGTTACCGAGCAGATCGAGCCGGCCGATCTGCACGTCGAAGCCGAGCGGGAGTTCCGCGGCCACGGCGTTGGCGGCGCGATCGGAACGATTGAGGAACGCGGTCCACTCGCCGAGTGGCAGGTGGGCGATGTAGCCGCGCAGACTGAAGCCGGGCCGGCGTTCGAATTCGGGTTCGAGTGTGCCGAACAGGACCTCGGCACGCTCGATGCGGGCGCGCCCTTCGGCGTCGCGTACGGCGGCGATCTCGGCATCGAGTGTATCGCCGAAGTCGACCCGCGTGCGCGATGCCACGCCGGCGTCGAGTTCGACCTCGATGCTCAGCGGTTTGCGCTCGCCGGAGCGCTTGCCGAACGGCCATGGCAGGCCGACGTCCAGTCCGCGCAGGTTGGATTCCAGGCGCAGGCGCCGCGGCAGTTGCGTACCGTCGGTGCGCACCACCGGGATCGTCAGCACCGCTTTCCACGGCAGCTCGCCGGCAAGCGCGTCGAGCCCGTCATTGTGTTCGAGCCAGCGGTAGACTGGCGGCGCGTAGCGTTCGAGGTACTTCACCAGCTGCCTGGCCGGCGAGGTGCCGGTCATGCGGAACTCGCTGTCGTAGTTGGGGTCGTCGAGACCACCGGCGACGATCAGGCCGACGCGGTTGCCGTCGAACTCGGCCGTGAGGCCTTCGCCATACCAGTCGCCACGGGTGAAGCTGACCGCGCCATCGACCTCGTCGAGGACGATGTTCTGTCGCGGCGCGCTGATGCGATTGCCCGCGAAACGCGCCGTGCCGAGCACCTCGCGTGGCCCGCCCGGCCACAGTGCGATGTTCATGTCGAGCGTGACCGCGATGTCGCCGCCGATCGTGATGTCGCCAAGGCGGGCCGCTTTGCCGTTGCGCAAGGGGCTGGCCATGACGATGTCGGTCGCGCTCTGTCCCGGGCCGCTGGCGGTGCCGCTGATATGTACGCGACGCTCGCGGGTGAACAGTTCCGGCATGGTGATCGTCGCCTCGTCGACGTGCGCACCGAGCACCTGTGCGGCGGCGATACGCATGCGCACTTCACGGCCGCGCAGGCGTACGTGGCCGTCCACGGCACGTGCGGCCGGCCAGCGCGACGAGTAGGCCAGCTCGGCGTTGCTGACGTCGAAGTCGAGGGCCAGCACGCCTTCGCCGTCGTCGAACGGGAACGCGGCCAGCGGGCCGCGCAGCAGGGCATGGCCGTTGCTGATGTCACCTTGCGCAATCACTGCGCGCAGCCAGCGCTCGCCGCGCGCCGGCAGCACGGCGGTCGGCAGCAGCTCGTGCAGACGCGGGCCGGCGGCCGCCGGTACGTCGACCCGCAGTCCTATCGTCGTCGCGCCGCCGAGATCGTCGAGCGCGAGCGAGGCGGCGAGCGCCACCTCGTTGATGCGCGCGGCGAGGCGACGAGTGTTGAGGTCGATACGGCCGCCGGCATCGCGTTGCCAGTCGATCACTCCGGTGAGTGCCTCGACGGCAAGCGGGACGACGAGGCGTTCGTGCCGTACGGTGAGCGCGTCGGTGTCGAGCGTTACGTGGCCGCCGGCCTGGTTGAAGCGTGCAGCGACGTCGAGCGCGTCGAGTTCGGGCACGAGCGCGCCGGCCAGCGTGCGCAGGCCCTTGATCCGGGCATCGATGTAATGGCCCGCCGCGGCGCCATCGCCGCGGCGCCACGCCGCTTCGAGATGCGCGACGCGGCCGTCGGGTGCGGCATCCGCGAGCGCCCCGCGCAGGCGCTCGTCCAGCGGCAGCAGGCCGCCGGCGGTCGCGCTCAGGGGAGCGAGCGAGAGCCCCGCGAGGCGCACAGCGGCCGTGTCGACGGCGCCGTCGTGCACCCGCCACGCCGCACTGAGCGCGCCCGGCGCCGCGCCGAGGTCGCGCGTCGGCAGTCGCAGGTCGCCGACCTGCAGGAACCAGTTGTCGTCCCGGCGCCGCAGCTCGCCGCGTGCGCTCAGCAGGCGCGCGGCACCTGGCACCTTGCTGTCCGCTTGCGCGCCGAGGCGGAAGCTGGCCTCGGCCAGGCGGCCGGCCTGCCAGCGTGTCCAGGCATCGACGTCGATGCGCGCCGGTGGCGGATGCTCGCCGCGCCAGTCGACCCGTTCGGCGAGAAACTCGCTGCGCAGGCCGCCCAACGCGAAATCGATCCCGCCGCTCCATCCGGCATCGAGCGGGGAGCCGCGTGCCGTGACGCGGAAGCTGAGGCGTTCGCCGAAGTTCGCCGGCAGCGCGACCACGCCCGCGAGGTGCTTGATGCCGGCTTCGTTGCGCACCGTGACAGTCAGATCGGTGAGCCGGAAGCGAGCCTGCGCGCGCTCGTCGAAGATCTCGAGATCGGCCTCGGTCACGGCAAACTTGTCCTGCTCGATCAGCCACTTGATGATCGGAGACTTGGGTGGCGGCATGCCGGCGACGGAAAAGCGTCCGTCCGCATGGCGGACCAGCGACAGGGCGACGCCCGAGAGCACCAGGCTGCGTGGCCTGAGCGCGCCGCTGGCGAGCGATCCGAGCGGCGCGATGTCGATCACGGCGCGGTCGAAATGAATCAGTTCGGCGCGCCCTTCCGGGTCGAGCACGGTGACGTCGGTGGCCGTGATCCGCGGCGCCCAGCCGCGCCAGCCAGCCTCGATCGTGCCTATCGCAACCGGCCGGTTGAGCGTCTCACTGAGCCATGCTTCGAGCCTGTCCTGCTGGCCGCCCAGCTCGGGCAGGGACAGGCGCGCCACGGCGATGACGGTGGTACCGGCGATGAGTATCGCGGCAACCGTGCTCCACAGCAGCCCGACGATGGATGCAACAAGGGGCCGTCTCAAAACTGTTCGCCGTCGCGTTCGTGCCTGGGATGTGCGCTGATTCGGAGCCTACTCAGGTGCCCGGCGGCCGTGTTCCCGCCGGCGCTCCGTGGCGCTGAACCGGTCGTGGTGCGCGCGGCCCTCGTTCATACTGCGGCGACTCCTGCGTTCAGACCAGGACGACGTCGTACTGTTCCTGGCCGTAGGCCGGTTCGACCTGGAAGCGTATGGGTCTGCCGGTGAAGGCCTCGAGTTCGGCGATCGAGGTCGATTCCTCGTCGAGCATGCGGTCGACCACTTCCTGCGAGGCCACGACGAGCAGGCTCTGCGCGTCGAACTGGCGCGCCTCGCGCAGGATCTCACGGAAGATCTCGAAACACACGGTCTCGGCGGTCTTCACCGAGCCGCGTCCGAGACAGGTCGGGCAGGTTTCGCACAGCACGTGCTCGAGGCTTTCGCGGGTGCGCTTGCGCGTAATCTGCACGAGTCCCAGCGAGGTTACCTCGCTGATCGTGATCTTGGAGTGATCGCGCTCGAGACCGCGCTCGAGCGCACGCAGCACCTGGCGCTGGTGCTCCGGGTCGGACATGTCGATGAAGTCGATGATGATGATGCCGCCCAGGTTGCGCAGGCGGATCTGGCGCGCGATCGCCTGGGTCGCCTCGAGGTTGGTCTTGAAGATGGTCTCCTCGAGATTGCGGTGGCCGACAAAGCCGCCGGTATTGACGTCGATAGTGGTCATCGCTTCGGTCTGGTCGATCACCAGGTGGCCGCCCGATTTGAGATCGACCTTGCGCTGCAGGGCGCGGCTGATCTCGTCCTCGGTCGAATAGAGATCGAGGATCGGGCGTTCCCCCGGGTAGTGTTCCAGGCGCGGCAGCAGCTGCGGCGTGAACTCGGCGGCGAACTCGCACACCTTGGTGAAGTTCTCCGTGGAGTCGATGCGGATCTTCTCGGCCGTGGCGAGCGAGATGTCGCGGATGGTGCGTAACAGCAGCGGCAGGTCCTCGTAAATCAGCGCCGGCGCGCGCGCCGCGTGGAGGCGCTCCTGCACCGCGAGCCACAGGCGCTCGAGGAAATCCATGTCGGCGGCGAGCTCGTCGCGCGAAACGCCCTCGGCGGCAGTCCGCGCGATGAAGCCGCCGTTGCTGCCATTGCCCTCCGCCATGCGCGCGAGGTCGAGCGTGCCGGCGAGCTCCTCGAGCGGTCGCAGGCCGGGGCGCAGGTCGATGATGAGCTCGCGCAGGCGCTGGCGCTCGACCTCGTCCTCGATGCGCTGCGAGATACCCACGGTGCTCGCGGCCGGCATGTAGACGAGATAGCGCGACGGTACGCTCAGGTTGGTGGTCAGGCGTGCCCCCTTGGTGCCCAAGGGATCCTTGGTCACCTGCACCACGACCTCGTCACCTTCGCGCAGGACCTTCTCGATCGCGCTCTCGGGCGGCTCGCCGTCGCGGCGCGCGTGATTGATGTCGGAAACATGCAGGAACGCGGTGCGTTCGAGACCGATGTCGAGGAAGGCAGCACCCATGCCCGGCAGTACCCGCGAGACCCGGCCCTTGTAGATGTTGCCGACCAGCCCGCGGTTGCGTGCGCGCTCGATCGCGAGCTCCTGCAGGACGCCGTTCTCGACCACGGCAACGCGGGTCTCCTGCGGGGTGATGTTGATCAGGAATTCTTCCGCCATGCTGGAACCTTTCTACAGCCACGAGCCAGGTCGATGCCGGCACGCCGCCCGGCCTGCGCGCCGCGCTGCGCGAGGTCTCCCTGCGCTTGCCGGCATCGTCGGTACGGGCGGCCGGTGAGCGCGCGCTCGATGCCGCACCAGGGGCCTGCTGCACGGGTAACTGTCGCGATCCGCGACGAACGGCCGCGACATCGCGCCGATGTTGCCGGGCGTTCGCCAAGCGGCAGGCTCCTGACCCCGGCAAACTAGCACGAAAGTATAAAGTTGCGCTGCAGCAAGGGGCCAGCCGGAGGATGCACGGCGGCGCCGTTAACGGTGCTTCTTTCGCGCCGAGCAGCGCGTATAATGCGCGGCCCTGCGCGTCCCGACCGCCTCCAGCACGATCCCGAGGAGAGGCTGTCCACGCGTTTCCGCCGTGTTTCGCGCCTGCGTCGATACTGTGCGACCGGACGCCAGCAACTCCCGAAATCGTTATGCTCATCTCCGACCTCAACGACACGCTCGCCCTGGTCATGGCCATCGGTGACGGCAAGGCACTCGAGCCGCTGACCGCGCGTCGGGCCACCGCGGCCATGCCGTTCGGCGGCAACTACCGCATCATCGACTTCGCGCTGACCAACTGCCTGCACTCGGGACTGCGTCGCATCATGGTCATGACGCAGTACAACGGGTTGTCGCTGCAGAACCACATCCGCGACGGCTGGTCGATCTACAACACCGACCTCGGCGAGTTCATTACGCCGGTGACGCCGCCGGTGGGCGAGACGATCTCGACTTATGCCGGCACGTCGGACGCCTTGTACAAGAACCTCTACCTGCTCGAAGGCGTGCGCGACGACAACGTGCTCTTGATCTCGGGCGAGCAGATCTACCGCATGGACTACGCCGCGGTGCTGTCCTGGCACGCGGCCCATGGTGCCGACGTCACCATCGCCGGCGTCACCTCGCCGAGCGTCAACGGTGGTGGTTTCCCGGCCGCGCTCGAACTCGACGGCGACGACGTCAAGGCCGTGCACGAAGGTTGCGACATCGTCGACAACAGCGACAACCTCTTGTGGCCGATGCGGGTGACGGTATTCAAGCGCAATGCCCTGGTCGAGCTGTTGCGCACGCTCGAAGGTCAGCCGCCCAGCACCCTGCCGCTGACCGTGCTGCTGGGCCGGCACCTCGGCATGTTCAAGCGCGTCGTCGGCTACCATTTCGGCGGCACGTCCGGCCGCGTGACGCAGGATCGCTACTGGCGCCGGCTCGATTCGCTCGATGCGTTCTACAACGCCAACATGGACCTGCTCGAACTCGAGCCGCCGCTCGACCTGTACCAGCCGAACTGGCAGATCCGCACCTACCAGACGCAGCGCCCGCCGGCGCGCACCGTACCCGGACGCTCCTGCAACGAGGGCATCTGCGTCAATTCCATCGTCTCTGGCGGCACGGTGATCGCCGGCGGCGGCGTCAACCACAGCGTGCTCGGTAACCGTACCTACATCGATGACGGCGCCACGGTCGTGGATTCGATTCTGTTCTCCGACGTTCGTGTCGGCGAGGGCGCGCAGGTGCGGCGCTGCATCTGCGACCGCGGCGTGCAGATCCCACCCGGCGAGATGATCGGTTTCGATGCCGCGGACGATGCGCGTCGCTTTACCGTCACACCGGGCGGCGTCGTGGTGATACCCTCCGACCACGTGTTCGACTGAGCGGCCGGACGCCAGCGCACGCGCGCGGGCCGGCCACCGCAGCGGATGCGGCGGCCGCGGCGCGGACGGCAACGGCGCGCGGTCCCGGTCCCGAGGAGGCTATCCATGACGCTGGAACACAGGCTCGCCGCGTTTCTCACGCCCGACCAGCTGCTGACCACGCGCGAGGCGATGCGGCCCTACGAGTGCGACGCGCTGTCGGCCTACCACCAGGTGCCCCGCGTGGTCGTCGTGCCCGACACGCGCGAGCAGGTCGAGGGCATCGTACGCGCCTGCGCCGAGTTCGGCGTGCCCCTGGTCACGCGCGGGGCGGGCACGGGCCTGTCGGGCGGTGCCCTGCCCCTGGCCGAGGGCTGCCTGATGAGCCTGGCTCGCTTCAACCGTATTCTCGACGTCGACCCGGTCAACCGCACCGCGACGGTCGAACCCGGCGTGCGCAACCTGGCCATCAGCGAGGCGGTGGCGCCGCACGGGCTCTATTACGCCCCCGACCCTTCGTCGCAGATCGCCTGCTCGATCGGCGGTAACGTGGCCGAGAACTCGGGCGGCGTGCATTGCCTGAAATATGGCCTGACGGTGCACAACGTGCTCGAAGTCAAGGTCATCACCATCGACGGCGAGTGGCTCACTCTCGGCGGCCGCGCGCTCGACGCGCCGGGGCTCGACCTGCTCGCGGTCATGCACGGCTCCGAGGGTCTGCTCGGCGTGATCATGGAGGTGACGGTCAAGCTCCTGCCGCAGCCCGACCTCGCGCGGGTCGTGCTGGCTGCCTTCGATGGCGTCGGCGCCGCGGGCGAGGCGGTCGCGGCGATCATCGGCGCCGGTATCGTGCCCGCCGGCCTGGAGATGATGGACCGGCTCGCCATCGAGGTCGCCGAGGCCTACTGCGGCGCCGGCTACCCGCTCGATTGTGCCGCGATCCTGCTGTGCGAGGTGGACGGCAACGAGGCCGAGGTGGCCGCGCAGATCGACGAAGTCCGCGCCCTGGTCACGGTGAGTGGTGCGCGCGAGGTACGGGTGTCGACCAGCGAGGCCGAGCGGCTCACGTTCTGGGCCGGGCGCAAAGCGGCGTTCCCGGCGCTCGGCCGCGTCGCACCCGATTACTTCTGCATGGACGGCACCATCCCGCGCCGTCACCTCGCGCAGGTGCTCGAACGTATCGCGGCGCTGTCGGAGGAATATGGCTTGCCGGTCGCCAATGTGTTCCATGCCGGCGACGGTAACCTGCACCCGTTGATCGCGTTCGACGCCAACAGCGACGACCAACTGGCCCGCGCCGAGCGGCTGGGCAGCGCCATCCTGCAGCTTTGCGTCGAGGTCGGCGGCACCGTCACCGGTGAGCACGGCGTCGGCGTCGAGAAACTGAACGAAATGTGTCTGCAGTTCGCTCCGGCCACGCTCGAGCAGTTTCATGCGCTCAAGCAGGCCTTCGATCCGCGCGGCCTGCTCAATCCCGGCAAGGCGGTGCCCACGCTCAACCGCTGCGCCGAGTTCGGCGCGATGCACGTGCACCGCGGGCAGTTGCCGCATCCGGAGCTCGAACGCTTCTAGGGCCTGGTGCGCTTTCGTGCCTGGGTGCTGCTGCGGCCATTGTCGTGCCCCGGCAAGGCAGAGCGAGCGTGGTGTAGCCGAGCTACGTGAGCGAGCGATAACGCCGCCGGGCGCGACAATGGCCGCGCCCCTGCGGGTTGTCCCGGTCAGGATGCCTCTCGGCGTTGCAACGCGCTCATCGCGCCTTGATTGGCATCCTGGACAGGGATAACAGCACCGCGGCACGAAAGCGCAACAGGCCCTAGGTCCGCGACCCGGACCGGCGCCGGGCGCCTCAGGCCTGGGTGCCGCCCACGGTGAGGCGGTCGATCTTCAGCGTCGGCTGACCCACGCCGACCGGTACCGACTGGCCGTCTTTGCCACAGGTGCCGATGCCGGGGTCCAGCGCCAGGTCGTTGCCGACCATCGAGACGCGCGTGAGTACGTCCGGACCGTTGCCGATCAGGGTCGCGCCGCGTACCGGCGCGGTCACCTTGCCGTCCTCGATGAGGTAGGCCTCGCTCGCGCTGAACACGAACTTGCCGTTGGTGATGTCGACCTGGCCGCCGCCGAAGCTGACCGCGTAGAGGCCGCGCTTGACGCTGCCGATGATCTCCTCCGGGTCGCGTTCGCCCGGCAGCATGTAGGTGTTGGTCATGCGCGGCATCGGGCGGTGGGCGTAGGACTGGCGGCGGCCGTTGCCGGTCGGCGCCGCGCCCATCAGGCCGGCATTGTGGCGGTCCTGCATGTAGCCGCGCAGGCGGCCGTTCTCGATCAGCACGGTGCAGCCGGTCGGCGTGCCTTCGTCGTCGACGTTGAGTGAACCGCGACGCGCCGCCAGCGTGCCGTCGTCGACCACGGTACAGGACTCGGCCGCGACCCGTTCACCGATGCGGCCGGCGAAAGCCGAGGTGTGCTTGCGGTTGAAGTCGCCTTCGAGGCCGTGGCCGATGGCCTCGTGGAGCAGGATCCCGGGCCAGCCGTGGCCCAGGACCACGGTCATGTCGCCGGCCGGCGCGTCGCGCGCTTCCAGCGCGACCAGCGCCTGGCGCAGGGCCTCGTCGGCGATGTGCTCGGGACGGCCGTCGGCGAACAGGGCGTCGTAGCCGGTCCTGCCGCCGCCACCGTAGCTCGCCGACTCGCGGCGACCGTCGCGCTCGACGATGACGTTGACGTTCAGCCGTACCAGCGGGCGGACATCGGCGGCGAGGGTGCCGTCGGCATTGACCACGAGCATGGCGGTGTGGGAACCGGCGAGGGAGACCATCACTTCGCGGACATGGGGGTCGGCCGCACGCACCCGCGCGTCGAGCGCGCGCAGCACCGCGAGCTTGTCGCCGGTCGGCATGGCGGCCAGCGGGTCACTGTCGGCGTAGAGCGGCGCCGTGGCCGTCGCCGCCGGCAACAGTCGGACTTCCCGGCTCTGGCCGTGCCGGGTGATGGCGCGCGCGGTGCGCGCCGCCTCGCTGAGTGCGGGCAGCGTGAGGTCGTCGGAGTAGGCGAAACCGGTCTGCTCGCCGCTGACTGCGCGCACGCCTGCGCCATGGCGGATGCTGTGAACACCTTCCTTGACGATGCCGTCCTCCAGGCCCCAGGACTCCGCGCGGGTCACCTCGAGGTAGAGATCGGCGAGATCGACGGCGCCACCGGCGAGCTGGCCGAGCACGGCCTCGAGGTCGCCGACGCCGACGCCGGCGGGTGCGAGCAGGCGCGCCTGCGCCTGGTTGAGCAGGTTCTCGTTCATACCTTCATTATGGGGTTTCGGGCGGCGAATTGCTTGTCGACAGCGGGTTTGCCCGCGGGTTCCGGATCCGTTTGACAGCACTTCGTGTGGCCGGTAGTTTTGCCGCCTCGCCGAACCCCCCCAACTCCGAGCACAGCCCCCTTGAGTACCGGTTTCTCGCGCATCGACCGACTGCCGCCCTACGTCTTCAACCAGGTCAACGAGTTGAAGATGGCGGCGCGCCACCGCGGCGAAGACATCGTCGACTTCGGTATGGGGAACCCGGATCAGCCCACGCCGCGACACATCGTCGACAAGCTGTGCGAGACGGCGCGCCGCGACGACACGCATCGATACTCGGTGTCGCGTGGCATCCCGCGGCTGCGGCGAGCGATCTGCAACTGGTACCGCGAACGTTATGCCGTCGAGCTCGATCCGGAGAGCGAGGCCATCGTCACGATCGGCTCCAAGGAGGGTCTCGCCCACCTCGCCATGGCCACGGTCGACCACGGCGAGGCGGTGCTGGTGCCGAACCCGGCCTACCCGATTCATCCCTGGGGTTTCGTACTCGCCGGCGCCGACATCCGGCATGTGCCGATCGGCCCCGACATCGATTTCTTCGCCGAGCTGACCAACGCTATCAGGAACACCTGGCCGCGCCCGAAGCTGCTGCTGCTCAACTTCCCGTCCAACCCCACTGCGCAGTGCGTCGAGCTCGATTTCTTCGAACAGGTGGTCGAGATCGCGCGTGAGTTCGGTATCTACGTGGTGCACGATCTCGCCTATGCCGATCTCGTCTTCGACGGCTACCGCGCGCCTTCGATCATGGAGGTGCCGGGCGCGCGCGACGTCGCCGTGGAATTCTTCTCGCTGTCGAAGAGTTACAACATGCCCGGCTGGCGCGTCGGCTTCATGGTCGGCAACCGTGACCTCGTCGCCGCGCTCGCGCGCATCAAGTCCTATCTCGACTACGGTACCTTCACGCCGATCCAGGTCGCCGCGATCGCCGCGCTCGAGGGGCCGCAGGATTGCGTACGCGAGATTCGCGACATGTACCAGGTGCGCCGCGACGTGCTGTGCGAAGGCATGCAGGCGGCGGGCTGGGCGGTCGAGAAGCCCCGCGGAACCATGTTCGTATGGGCACGGATCCCTCCCGAGCTCGAGCATCTGGGTTCGCTCGAGTTCACCAAGAAGCTGCTCGCCGAGGCGCGCGTGGCCGTCTCGCCCGGGGTGGGCTTCGGCGATTACGGCGATGCCTACGTGCGTTTCGCGCTGATCGAGAACGCGCACCGCACCCGCCAGGCGATCCGTGGCATCAAGGACATGATGCGCAACGTCGGCTGAGCGCGCCTGCGCGCGGCCATCGCTCGTGCGCCCGGCGCGGCGCACGCTCCCTTCGCAGACAGAGGATCGGCAGACGAGGCTGAATCATCGTGGCAAATCTCCCTCCCGTGAAAATCGGCGTGCTCGGCCTGGGCACCGTCGGCAGTGGTACGCTCAACGTCCTGCGCAGGAACGCGGGTGAAATCACCCGGCGGGCCGGTCGCAGCATCGAGGTCGTCGCGGCCAGCGCGCGCGACCTGAGCCGGCCGCGCCCGGTCGACACCAGCGGTATCCGCCTGACCACCGATCCTTTCGCGCTGGTCGAGGACCCGGACATCGACATCGTCGTCGAGCTGATCGGCGGCGTCGAACCGGCGCGCGAGCTGGTGCTGCGCGCGATCAGCCACGGCAAGCACGTCGTCACCGCGAACAAGCAGCTCATCGCGCTGCATGGCAACGAGGTCTTCGCCGCGGCGCGCGAAGCCGGCGTCAGCGTGGCCTTCGAGGCTGCCGTGGCCGGCGGCATTCCGGTCATCAAGACGCTGCGTGAAGCCCTGGCGGGCAACACCATCCAGTGGCTCGCCGGCATCATCAATGGCACCTGCAACTACATCCTGACCGCCATGGCCGAGCGCGCCGCGAGCTTCGACGAGGTGCTCGCCGAAGCGCAGGCGCTGGGTTACGCCGAGGCCGACCCGGCGTTCGATATCGACGGCGTGGACGCCGCCCACAAGCTGACCATCCTCGCCGCCATCGCGTTCGGCATTCCGCTCGACTTCGACCGCGTGCTGTGCGAAGGCATCCGTGGCCTGGAGCTCGACGACATCCGTTACGCGGAACAGCTCGGCTACCGCATCAAGCATCTTGCCTTCGCCGTCAACGGCACGCGCGGCATCGAGTTGCGCGTGCACCCGACACTGGTGCCGGAGCGGCTGATGCTGGCCAACGTGAACGACGTCATGAACGCCGTGCTGATCTGCGGCGACGCGGTCGGACCGATGCTGCTCTCCGGCGCTGGTGCGGGCGCCGAACCGACCGCCTCGTCGGTGGTCGGTGATCTCGTCGACGTCGTGCGTGCGCTGACCGTCGACGCCGACAACCGTGTTCCGTCACTGGCGTTTCAGCCCGATGCGCTGTCCGAGGCGCCGATGTGCCCGGCCGGGGAGATCGAGAGCGCCTACTACCTGCGCCTGCGCGCGGTCGACCAGCCCGGTGTGCTGGCGGAGATCACGCGTATCCTGGGCTCGCTGCGCATCAGCATCGAAGCCATCCGGCAGCCGGAGCCGGCCGCCGGCGCGGCGACGGTGCCGATCATCATCCTCACGCACACGGTGCGTGAAGCCGCCATGGACGAGGCCATCCGCCAGATCGAGGAGCGGCCGGAAATCGAGGGCCGCATCACGCGCTACAGAGTGGAGACTTTCGAATGACCAAGCCCGCGCATTACACGGGTCTCATCGAGCGCTACCGCGAACGCCTGCCGGTCGCCCCGGACACCCGCATCATCAGCCTCGGCGAGGGCAACACGCCGCTCATCCGGCTCGAGAACATTCCGCGCGAACTCGGCCGCGACGTCGATCTCTACGTCAAGTTCGAAGGCCTGAATCCGACCGGCTCGTTCAAGGACCGCGGCATGACCATGGCGGTTACGCAGGCCGTGGCGGAGGGCGCCCAGGCCATCATCTGCGCATCGACCGGCAACACCTCGGCGTCGGCGGCGGCCTATGCGGCGCGCGCCGGCATCCGCGCCTTCGTGCTCATACCGGGCGGCAAGATCGCACTCGGCAAACTCGCCCAGGCGATGATCGAAGGTGCCGTGGTCATCCAGATCCAGGGCAACTTCGACGACGGCATGCGCATCGTCAAGGAAATGGCCGAAGTCGCGCCGGTGACCATCGTCAACTCGATCAATCCCTATCGCCTGCAGGGGCAGAAAACCGCCGCGTTCGAGATCGTCGATGCGCTCGGCCGTGCTCCCGACTACCACTGCATCCCGGTCGGCAACGCCGGTAACATCAGCGCCTACTGGACCGGCTTCAGCGAGTACGCGGCGGTCACGCCGGCGACCGCCGCCTGCGCCTGGTGCGAAGACAGCTGCAAGTACCCGTTCCCCGCGGTCGCCGATTCGCGCCCGGTCATGGTCGGTTACCAGGCGGCGGGTGCGGCGCCGTTCATCAAGGGCGAGATGGTCGACGACCCGGAAACCGTGGCGACCGCGATACGTATCGGGCGGCCGCAGTCGTGGGATCTCGCCTGGGCTGCCAGCCGCGAGTCCGGCGGCTGGTTCGATGCAATGACCGACGAGGACATTCTCGACGCGCAGCGTCTGCTCGCCGCGCGCGAAGGCATTTTCTGCGAGCCGGCGTCGGCAATCTCGCTCGGCGGCGCGCTGCGCGACATCCGCAACGGCAAGATCCCCGAAGGCAGTCTCGTCACCTGCACGCTGACTGGCCATGGCCTCAAGGATCCGGACACCGCGATCCGCCAGTCCGCCGGCGGCGTGATCGAAATCCCGGCCGAGAGCGATGCCGTGCGGCGCGCCATACTCGACAACCTCTGAGGGTCGATGGACGACGTCGCGACGCGGGCACCGCGAGGCGCGCTCCCCGCGTGCTGAGGCGAGCTGTCATACTGCTCGCGACATGAGCGACTCGAGGCCAGAACGTGCGACGACCCGCCAGGCTGCGCCGGGTTGCGTGATCCGCGCCCCGGACCTGCTCGAGCAGGTCATCGCCGCCTGGCCGGCGCCGCCGGCCAGGCGCCTGGCGGGTCTGCTGGCGCGCGCCGCGGAGCACGCGGCGGACGATACGGACGACGAGCGCGGCGTGCTCGCGCTGCTCGGCATCGATGCGCCCGGCGACGGGTCGCCACCCCTCGCCGCGGCGACCGCCGCGTATGACCTGGGAACAGTGCCGGAGGCGGGTGGCCTGGTGCGCGCCGATCCGGTGCACCTGCGCGCCGACGCGACCCGCGTGCTGCTTTTCGATGCTGCCACCATCGGGCTCGCCGACGCCGAGGCCGACGAACTGATGGCGCTGCTCAACGACACCTTCGGTGCCGACGGCATGCATTTCCATCGCGGCCGTGGCGCCGCGCGCTGGTACCTCACGCTGCCCGGCGCGCCGCCCGCGGGCGGCGCTTCGCCGACGCGCCTGGCCGGACAACCGCTGGAACCGGGCGTCGCGGAGCGGCGCGGTCTCGGCGAGCTGCGGCGTTTCGTGACCGAAGTGCAGATGCTGCTGCACGATTGCCCGCTCAACGAGGCGCGCACCGCTGCCGGGCGTGCGCCGATCAACGGCGTGTGGTTGTGGGGGGCGGGCAGCTTGCCGGCCCCGGCTGCGCCGCCGGCGCTGGCCTGGGGAGACGATGCACTACTGGCTGCCTGCGCCGCCCACGCCGGTGTACGGCATACGAGCGATGTGGGCAGCTTCGTCGCCGCGCTCGATGAGCCGCCGGGTCCGCTCGTCGCCTGCTGGCCGCGGGAGCATCGTGGCGCGACGTGCGCCGAGGCCCTGCAAAGCGTGATCGAGCCGGCCGTGGCGGCGCTCGCGGCGGGCCGCCTGGCGCGGCTGGAGCTGCGCACGTCGCACGCGCGCTTCCTGCTCACGGGCGCGGCGCGCTGGCGGCTGTGGCGCCGCCCGGGCGCCTTCGTCGCGCGGCAGCGCGCCGCCGCGCGCGAGCGCGAGGCGCTCGCATGACGGCGCTTCCCGAAGTGGTGCGGCGGCCGGTGCCCGACGCGTTGCCGCAGGGGTTGCCGGCCGACCTGCATGCCGTCACCCGGCGCGTACTCGCCGCGCGCGGGATCCGCAGTGCCGACGAACTCGATACCGCGCTGGGCGGACTCCATGCGCCGGGCGCGCTCGGGCAGGTGGAGGCGGCCGCGGCGCTGATCGAGGAAACCATGCGCGCCGGTGGGCGCATTCTGATCGTCGGCGATTTCGATGCCGACGGCGCCACCAGCACGGCGCTGGCGGTGCGCGCCTTGCGCCAGATGGGGGCGGGCGAGGTCGATTACCTGGTGCCGAACCGATTCGAATACGGCTATGGGTTGACGCCCGAGATCGTCGAACTGGCGCGCTTGCGCGCGCCGCGGCTGATCATCACCGTCGACAATGGCGTGTCCAGCGTCAGCGGCGTGGCGGCCGCGCGGGCCGCCGGGATCGGCGTGCTCGTGACCGACCACCACCTGCCCGGCGCGACGCTGCCGGCAGCCGACGTGATCGTCAATCCCAACCTCCCCGGCGATCGGTTCCCGTCGAAGAGCCTGGCCGGCGTCGGGGTGATCTTCTACGTGATGACGGCTGTGCGTGCGCGCCTGCGGGCGAGCGGCTGGTTCGCTGCGCGCGGTCTCGCCGAGCCGCGCCTGGCCGAACTGCTCGACCTCGTCGCGCTCGGCACCGTGGCCGACGTCGTGCCGCTCGACCAGAACAATCGCCGGCTCGTCGCGCAGGGTCTCGCGCGCATCCGCGCCGGGCGATGCCAGCCCGGTATCGCGGCGCTCGTCGACGTCGCCGGGCGCAAGCGCAGCACGCTCGCGGCGAGCGATCTCGGCTTCGCCCTGGGCCCGCGACTCAACGCGGCCGGCCGTCTCGCCGACATGTCGGTCGGCATCGAATGCCTGCTCTCGGACGACGCCGCGCGCTGCGCCGCGATCGCCGAGGAACTCGACCGTCTCAACCGCGAACGCCGCGAGATCGAGGGTGACATGCGCGAACATGCCTTCACCCTGATCGACGCAGCGCTGCCCCGCGTGGCCGGCGGCGACGTGCCGGCCGCGTTCTGCCTCTACCACGAGGATTGGCACCAGGGGGTGATTGGCATCGTCGCGGCGCGCGTCAAGGACCGCGTGCATCGCCCGGTCATCGCCTTCGCGCGCGGCGATGCCGGCGAACTCAAGGGCTCGGCGCGGTCGATTGCGGGCTTGCACGTGCGCGACGCGCTCGATGCCGTCGCCGCACGGCATCCCGGCCTCATCACGCGCTTCGGCGGCCATGCCATGGCCGCGGGACTCACGCTGGAGGAGACACGCCTGGCGGAGTTCGAAGCTGCCTTCGTCGGCGTCGTCGACACGCTCCTGGACGAGGCGGCGCGCACCAAGCAGTTGGCCAGCGACGGCGAACTCGCCGCCGACGAACTCACGCTCGAACTCGCCCGCGAGCTGGCCGGCGTCACGCCGTGGGGACAGGGCTTTCCCGAGCCGCGTTTCGACGGTGTGTTCGTGATCGAGGATCGCCGCATCGTCGGCGCGCGCCATGCCCGCCTGGTGCTGCGCCCGCCGCAGGCCGAGGCGACGGTGTCCGCGATCGCGTTCGGCGCCGCCGAGGAACCGTGGTTCCGCGATGCCTCGCGCATCCACGCGCTCTACAAGCTCGGCGTCAATGACTACGGCGGGTTGGAGACGGTGCAGTTGGTGGTCGACCACGCGCGTCCCGTTTAGGCGGAAACACCGCAGAAGCTACTGCGCTTGCCCTGCGCGGCGTCGCGTGCTCGCTCACTCCTCGCCTATCGGGTCAGATATGTCTCGTCGTTCGCTGCGCGGCTCCTTGCGCAGGACAATGCTCGCTACGCTTCTGCGGCGTTTCCGTGCCGCGGAGCTACTGCGCTTGCCCTGCGCGGCGTCGCGTGCTCGCCGTCGCGATTCCCACTCCCGCGGCCAGCGGCTACAATGCGCGGCCTTCGCCGCAGAGCCAGCAAGCACGCCATGGAACTCAACGCCATCTACAACACCATCAAGGATATGCACAAGCGCATCGAGGCGCTGAGGGGGTATCTTTGACTACGAGGCCAAGGCGGAACGGCTGACCGAGGTCGAACGCGAGCTTCAGCTGCCGGACATCTGGGACGACCCCGAGCGGGCGCAGGCGCTGGGCCGCGAGCGCGCCCAGCTCGAGCAGGTGGTGCATACGCTGGGCGATCTCGGCAAGCGCGTGCGGGATGCAAGCGACCTGCTGGAGATGGCCGACGAGGAAGACGACGAGGACACCGCCAACGCGGTGCGCGGTGATCTCGAACGTGCCGAGCAGACCCTCGCGGACCTCGAGTTCCGGCGCATGTTCTCCGGCGAGGCGGATACCTGTAACGCGTTCGTCGACATTCAGGCCGGCTCCGGCGGCACCGAAGCGCAGGACTGGGCCGAGATGCTGTTGCGCATGTACCTGCGTTGGGGCGAGCGCCACGAATTCGATACCGAGCTGATCGAGGTATCGGCCGGCGAAGTGGCGGGCATCAAGAGTGCCACGGTCAAGTTCACTGGCGAGTACGCCTATGGCTGGCTGCGCACCGAGACCGGCGTGCACCGCCTGGTCCGCAAGTCGCCGTTCGATTCGGGCAACCGGCGACACACTTCGTTCGCCTCGGTGTTCGTCTCGCCCGAGATCGACGACGAGATCGAAATCGAGATCAACCCGGCCGATCTGCGCATCGATACCTACCGCGCCAGTGGCGCCGGCGGGCAGCATGTCAACAAGACCGATTCGGCCATACGTATCACCCACCTGCCGACCAACACCGTCGTGCAGTGTCAGAACGAGCGCTCGCAGCACAAGAATCGCGACCAGGCGTTCAAGCTGCTGCGCGCCAAGCTCTACGAGCTCGAGATGCACAAGCGCCGTGAAGAACAACAGGCGCTGGAGGACAGCAAGGCCGACATCGGCTGGGGCTCGCAGATCCGCTCGTACGTGCTCGACCAGTCGCGCATCAAGGACTTGCGAACCGATGTCGAGACCGGCAACACCCAGGCGGTGCTCGATGGCGGCATCGACCCGTTCATCGAGGCGAGCCTGAAGAAAGGGCTCTGAAGCAGGATACCCAGGCACATGGCGGCAGCGGACGGCGGTAGCACCGAGGCACAACTCATCGCGCAGCGGCGCGCCAAGCTCGCCGAGCTGCGCGCGGGCGGGCGCGCCTACCGCAACGATTTCCGTCGTACGGCGCTGGCCGGCGAGCTGCACGAGCGCTATGCCGCCCATTCCGCCGAAGACCTCGAACAGGCTGCCATGCGGGTCGCGGTCGCCGGGCGCATGATGACCCAGCGCGTACAGGGCAAGACCTCGTTCGCCAACCTCAAGGACATGAGCGGTCAGATCCAGCTCTTCGTGCGCCGCGACGCCTTGCCGGAAGGTGTCTACCAGGACTTCAAGAAATGGGACCTGGGTGACATCGTCGGCGCCGAAGGCACTGTTTTCCGTACCCAGAAGGGCGAGCTCTCGGTGCTGGTGGACGAGATCCACCTGATCACCAAGGCGCTGCGGCCGCTGCCCGACAAGTGGCACGGGCTGACCGATCTCGAGGCCCGCTACCGCCAGCGATACGTCGACCTGATCATGAACGACGACACGCGTCGCGTGTTCCGCACGCGCTCGGCGATCATCGACTTCATCCGGCATTTTCTCGCCGATCGCGGATTCCTCGAGGTCGAGACGCCGATGATGCAGGTCGTCCCGGGCGGCGCCACGGCGCGGCCGTTCATGACCCATCACAACGCGCTCGACATGCAGCTCTACCTGCGTATCGCGCCCGAGTTGTTCCTCAAGCGACTCGTCGTCGGTGGCTTCGAACGGGTGTTCGAAATCAACCGGAATTTTCGCAACGAGGGGCTGTCGACGCGCCACAACCCCGAGTTCACGATGCTCGAGTTCTACGAGGCCTACGCGGACTACGAGGACCTCATGAATCTCACCGAGCAGATGCTGCGCGCACTCACCGAGAGTGTGCTCGGCACGAGCGTCGTCGAATACCAGGGACGACGCTACGATTTCGGCCAGCCGTTCGCGCGCATGACCGTGGTCGAAGCAATCCTCGCGCACCACGGGGGTATCAGCGCAGACGATCTCGCCGACCCGGCGCCGGCGCGGGCCGTTGCCGAGAGCCTCGGGATCCCGCTCGAGGATGGCTGGGGTCTGGGCAAGGTGCAGATCGAGATTTTCGAGAAGGTCGCCGAGCCGCGTCTGGAAGGGCCCGTGTTCATCACCCGCTACCCGGCCGAGGTGTCGCCGCTGGCGCGGCGCTGCGATGCCGATCCGTTCGTCACCGACCGCTTCGAGTTCTTCGTCGCCGGGCGCGAGATCGCCAACGGCTTCTCCGAGTTGAACGATCCGGAGGACCAGGCGGAACGCTTCCGCGCCCAGGTGCTGGCCAAGGACAGCGGCGACGACGAAGCGATGCACTTCGACGAGGACTACATCCGTGCGCTCGAGCACGGCATGCCGCCGGCGGCCGGCGAAGGCATCGGTATCGATCGCCTGGTCATGCTGCTGACCGACAGCGCCTCGATCCGCGACGTGCTGCTGTTCCCGCACATGCGTCCCCGTCGCGAAGACGACGCGTCCGCCTGAGGCCGCCGCGGCCGCCCGGGTCGACGCCCGCCGGGCGCTGGGGAATAATCGCAAGCGTCCCCGGGGAACCTAGCCGGACGGTCCGGGTCTGACCTCGAGGGCTTTGGGAGCGGATCCCCGTGTCTGCTGCGGGCGCAGTGGCCAGGGGGGAGGCCGGAACGGCGCTGCGCGCCGAAGCCACTGATCCAACATCACAATCATCTGATTCATGCAGGAGACGACAACCATGGACAAGAAGATCCAGCTCAAACCGATTGCCGCGGTCATCGGCACGACCTTCGCGGTGACCCTCGGCGCGGCGTCCGTCGCCAATGCGGCCGACAACCCGTTTGCGGCCGAAGAGTTCGCCAGCGGCTACATGGTCGCCGACTCGCACGGCGAAGGTAAGTGCGGCGGCGACAAGGGCGGCGAAGGCAAGTGCGGTGAGGACAAGGGCGGCGAAGACAAAGGCGGTGAAGGCAAGTGTGGCGAGGGTAAGTGCGGCGGCCAGTAAGCGCCGGCACTGACTTCACGTCATGACCCGCGTCCATCCCGTTCAGGGTAGCGGGCTGGGGCTCCGGCGCGCCCTCATGGGGCCGCTGGAGGACCAGCCTCCCGCCATCGGCTTCATGGAGGTGGCGCCCGAGAACTGGATCGACATCGGCGGCCCGCTGGGCCGCCGCTTCCGCGCGTTCACGGAACGCTATCCCTTCGTCTGTCACGGCCTGTCGCTCAACCTGGGCGGCCCGGCACCGCTGGACGAGGCCTTCGTGCGCCGCGTGGGCCAGTTTCTCGATCAGCACCAGGTGCGTTGCTACAGCGAACACTTGAGTTATTGCGCCGATGACGGCCATCTCTACGACCTGATGCCGATCCCGTTCACCGAGGAGGCAGTCGAGCACGTCGCCGCGCGGATACGGCGCGTGCAGGACATCCTCGGGCGCCGCATCGCCATCGAGAACGTGTCCTACTATTGTGCGCCCGGTGCGCGGATGCGCGAGATCGAATTCATCAACGACGTGCTCGAGCGCGCCGATTGCGAACTGCTGCTCGACGTCAACAACATCTACGTCAACAGCATCAACCATGGCTACGACGCCGTCGAGTTCCTGCGCGCGCTGCCGGGCGACCGCATCGCCTACGCGCACATCGCCGGTCATTACGTCGAGGCCGAGGACCTGATCGTCGATACCCACGGGGCCGACGTCATCGACCCGGTATGGGACCTGCTCGCCACGGCCTACGATCACTTCGGGGTGTTCCCGACCCTGCTCGAGCGCGACTTCAATCTCCCGCCGCTGCCGGAGCTGCTCGGCGAGGCGGCACGCATCGACGCGCTGGCCGCCGCTGCGTCGCCGCTCCAAGCCGCGTCCCGGCAGGGTCATGGCTGAGGGCGAACTGCGCGCGCTGCAGCTCGGCTTTGCCGGTTATCTGCGCGATCCGGAGCATGCCGCCGTACCGGACGGCATCGAGCAGCGCCGCCTCGAGGTCTACCGCGGCCTTGTCTACCGCAACGTCGAAGGCTTCATGGCCAACGCCTTCCCGGTGCTGCGCTCGCTCGTCGACGATGAGAGCTGGCACGCCCTGGTGCGCGAATTTCTCGTCCGGCACCGCGCGGCGACCCCCTTGTTCCCGAAGATGCCGCAGGAATTCCTGCGCTTTCTCGAGCAGCGCGAGCCGGGCGCAGGGGAGCCGCCGTTCACCGCGGAGCTGGCGCACTACGAATGGCTGGAAGCGGAAGTCGCTTTCGATGCCCACGAGCTGAGCGATGCCCTGGTCGATGCCCAGCCTGATTTCGAGCACGGCTGCATCGTGCCGAACCCCGTGCTGAGACCCCACCTCTACAATTACCCCGTGCATCGTATCGGCCCGTCCTGCCAGCCCGAGGCGCCCGCCGCGACACCGGTCTACCTCGTCGTGTTTCGCCATCGCGACGACCGTGTCGGTTTCATGGAGCTGAACGCGGTGGCGGCGCGCTTGCTGCAACTCATCATCGAGAACCACGCCGGGCGCCCGGCACGCGCGCTGCTCGAGGACATCGCCGCCGAGCTCGCGCACCCGCAGCCCGAGGTCGTGGTTGCGGGCGGTCACGAGATCCTGGCGACGTTCCTCGCGCGCGATATCATCCTCGGTACACGCCGCGCGTGACGCCATCGCGCATACGCACCACTGGCACGCAGTGAAAGCGAGCGCGTAAGATCGTCCCACCCGACGTCCGGGGCCGGGTGGGGACCCGCCCGGCGCGTCCGCACGCACAAGGGGAACCGCTCATGACGACGTCGACGTTCATGCTCGTCGCCAACGGGATCGCCGCGCTGTTCATTCTCGCGCTGATCGCCGCCGCGATCGCGATCGCGGTGCTCTACGTCATCGACGTGCGCCAGACGCGCCACACGGTGCGGCGCAACTACCCGGTCATCGGCCGGCTGCGTTACGTGTTCGAGAATCTCGGCGAGTTCTTTCGCCAGTATTTCTTCGCCATGGATCGCGAGGAGATGCCGTTCAATCGCGCCGAGCGCGCCTGGGTCTACCGTGCGGCCAAGGGGGTCGATTCGACCGTGGCCTTCGGTTCGAGCAAGGACCTGCGGCCGGCCGGCACCGTGATCTTCGTCAATACCGCCTACCCGACGCTGGACGAGGACGCGGCGCAGCCGCGCGAGGTCACGATCGGCGCGGATTGCGCGGTGCCCTACCGCACGCGCGCCATCTTCAACATTTCCGGCATGAGCTACGGCGCGGTTTCGCGCCCGGCGGTGCTCGCACTGTCGAACGGCGCCCGCATGGCGGGGGTGTGGATGAACACCGGCGAAGGCGGGCTGTCCCCGTTCCACCTCGAAGGCGGCGCCGACGTGGTGTTCCAGATCGGCACCGCCAAGTACGGCGTGCGCGACGAGCACGGCGGGCTGAGCGATGTGAAGCTGCGCGAAGTTGCGGCGCACGAGACCGTGCGCATGTTCGAGATCAAGCTCTCGCAAGGCGCCAAGCCCGGCAAGGGTGGGATCCTGCCGGCGGCCAAAGTCACCGCCGAGATCGCGGCGATCCGCGGCATCCCCGCTGGCGAAGCGTCGATCAGTCCGAATCGTCACCCGGAGATCAACAACGAGCGTGACCTGCTCGACATGATCAATCGAATCCGTGATGTCACCGGCAAGCCGGTCGGGTTCAAGGCGGTGATCGGCTCGCTCGGCTGGCTGGAGAAACTGTTCCTCGAAATCCACGCGCGCGGGCCCGAGAGCGCACCGGATTTCATCACCGTCGACGGCGGCGATGGCGGCACCGGCGCCGCACCGATGAGCCTGATCGACAACGTCGGACTGGTCCTGCGCGAGAGCCTGCCGCAGACGGTCGACCTGCTCAAGCGTTACGGGCTGCGTGATCGCACCAAGATCGTCGCCAGCGGCAAGCTGATCACACCGAGCGAGGTTGCCTGGGCGATTTGCGCGGGCGCGGATTTCGTTACCTCGGCGCGCGGCTTCATGTTCGCGCTCGGTTGCATCCAGGCGCTCCAGTGCAACAAGAATACCTGCCCGACCGGCGTGACCACGCACGACAAGCGCCTGCAGCGTGGACTCGACCCGGTCGACAAGGCCGAGCGGGTGCGGCGCTACGCGGAGAACATACATCATGAACTCGGCGTCATCGCGCATTCCTGCGGCGCGGCCGAGCCACGCCGCCTCAAGCGCATGCACTGCCGCATCGTCCAGGCCAACGGTATCTCGGTGCCGCTGAACGAACTCTATCCGGACGTGCAGGCGTTGACCGTGCCGGGTCTCGACGAGCAGCAACGCGCCGGCGGCTGAGCGCTTCGCCGGGCGCGCCGGCATGCCGTCGGGGTCGCGTGGTGCGCGAGGTGGTTCGCGTGCGGCGCGTTGCCGCGTGAGCGGTCGACCCTCAGATCCACTGCGCGTCGCTGGGAATCGACACGGCTTGCGGTGGCGCCGCGCTGGCACCGCGCGCAAAGTCGATACCGAGCGTGCGCAACCGGGCCGGGTCGGCTGCACCGTCGGCGACGGTCTGGATACCGAGCTTGCGCGCAATACGGACCAGGCCGGCAACGACTTCGTGATCGACGCTGCTTCCCGGCACCGCCTCGGTCAGTGCGGAGCGAATGCCGACCATCTCCGCTTCCAGGGATTTCATCAGCGCGACCGCTTCACCGCCGACGCCGAAGTCGCTCAGCATGATGCGGCAGCCGTGCTGGCGCAGGCCGCGCACGAAGCCGCGCACCGAATCGTAATGTGCGGTGACCCCGGCCGCATCGAAGCAGAACGCGAGTCGTCCGGCCTGAGCGGGGTACTCGGCCACCAGGGTGGACAGGTGAGCGAGCAGGCGCTCGTCGCCGAGCGACTGCTGGCACAGGGGGATCAGCACCAGTGCCATGTCCCGCAGCGCCGGGTGTTCGAGGCGCAGCGCGTCGAGCGCTGCCCGGACCACCCAGCGGTCGATGTCTTCGACCAGCTGGTAGCGATCCGCGAGCTCGTGCAATGCCGCGCGCGGCATCAGTTCGCCGTGCTGGTCGCGGATCCCGACGAACAGTTCGCAGCGTCGCGATTGAACGGCGTCGTCGCCGAGCGCGACGAGCGGCTGCACGAAGAGCTCCAGGCGATTGCCCTGGATCGCGCTCTGGATGTCCTTGACGAAATCGAACGTGCGCGCGCGGGGCGTATCGGCCGGCGCATCGGGGCGGTGCACGTGAACGCGGTTGCGGCCGTAGCGCTTCGCCGCGTAGCAGGCCGTGTCGGCGGTACGCATCAGCTCGGCACTGCCCCGGCAGGCACGATTGATCTCGACCACGCCGATGCTCAGCGACAGGGGCAGTTCGATGCCTTCGAAGCGGAAGCGGTGGTGGTCGACCGCGATACGCAGCCCCTCGGCAATCAGTCGCGCGCGGTCGAGTTCGCAGCTATAGAGCAGCGCGGCGAATTCGTCGCCGCCGATGCGGGCCAGGGTATCGGCGCCGCGGATGCGGGTGCGCAGCAAGTCGGAGAGTTCCTTGAGCGCGGCGTCGCCGGCGGCATGGCCATAACTGTCGTTGACGAACTTGAACTTGTCGACATCGATGTAGAGCAGGGCATGCGTGTGCGCCTGGTCGTCCTGCGCGCGCCGCACGAGCTTCTTCAGCCGCACCTCGAACTCGCCACGGTTGATGCTCCCGGTGAGCGGATCATGGGTCGCCTGCCAGGCAATACCCTCGGCACGATTGCGTTGCTCGGTCACGTCGCGCAGCGTGAAGACGATGCCGGTGAACGCACCCTGCGAGTCGGCCAGTGCGCAGGCGACGTAGTCGATGCCGAGCACGCTGCCATCGCGTCGCAGCATGCGCGCGCTGTCGTTGCCATGCTGCTTGCGGCGGCTGCGCCGGAGCTGCTCGAAGATCTCGCGCGCATGGTTGCGGTCGGCGGGGGGAAAGACGATGCGCAAGCGTTGTTCGAGGGGATGTCCCACCAGGTCGCGGCGAGAGAAACCGAGCAGCGCCTCGGCGGCCGGGTTGGCGTACTCGACGACGCCCTTCGCGTCGGTCACGAGAATCGCCTCGCCGAGCCCGCGCAACACCTGCCGGATGCGCTGATGACGCGCCAGCGTGGCGTCGACCTGGGCAAGGCGCTCGCGTGCCAGGGTGGCGAGCGCGTCGTCATCGGGATTGGCGGTGAAGCGTGCGCCGGCACCGTCGCCGAGCAGCAGCTCGGCGAGGATGGTGCGCAGACGCGACTGGTTGTCGGCGTAGGCTTTCCCGATGATCAGCAGGCCGGCGCCGCCGAAGGCGGTCCACAGCGCGGCGAGCGGAAAGCGCGCATCGCGCACGACGGCGACGATGGCGAGCGCACCCAGTGTGAACACGAGGTATGCGTAGGCACCGCGGTAGGCGGCGAACGCCGGCAAGCCGGTCAGCGCGACGGCGAACGCGGCGGCGAGCAACACCGCGACGCCGATGGCATCCACCGATGGCAGCAGCAGCAGCAGGCCGCTGCCCCAGGCACAACCCATGAGCGCGGCCAGGCTCGCGTTCAGGCCGGGGCCGATCGCACGTGCCGGCGCGATCAGCCAACCGCTGCGAATAGCGAGAAAGAGTGCGGCGTTCAATAGCGTGAAGCCGACCCACGCGGTCAGCACGGCGGGTGTGGTCGTGCCCCCCAGCGCGCTGCCGACCCCGGCCACGGCGAGCAGATTAGCGGCGAACCAGGTCCGTGCGACCGCCTCGGATGGGGATACGCGGGCCGCGCGGCGGACCCGGGTGGGTGCGCGGGCAGGCGAGCGGCGAGCGGCCAGATGGTTGCGCAGGGTGGTGTCGTTGGACATGAAAGCGTGTCTTTCCCCAGGGCGGATTGATCGGGTGCAGGATCGTGCGTTGGACGCGGACGACCTATCGGTATGCTGGCGGGAGGCGGGTGCGTTCGCCCGGTACGCACCCCGCGTGTCTCACTCGGACACGGTATGTGAATTATTGTTGCGTGTAAGATGCCCGGCGTGACGGCCGTCACAAGGCTTGGCAGGGAGGCGTGACCGCGGTCACGAAAGGCGGCGGAGACCAGCAAGGATGGTCCCCGCGGCAACTGGCGGCGAGGCGGCCCGCGCGTTGCAGCCCGGCTCGCCGCGCAGCGTGCGCGCTCAGGACTGGCGGTGCGAGCCGACCCGCAGGCGCAGCGCGTTGAGCTTGATGAAACCCTCGGCGTCGGCCTGGTTATAGGCGCCGGCATCGTCTTCGAACGTCGCCAGCGAGGCGTTGAACAGGCTGTCGCTAGCCGATTCGCGCCCTTCGATGATGACGTTGCCCTTGTACAGCCGCACACGGACTTTGCCGTTCACGTGCTCCTGCGACTGGTCGATCATCGCCTGCAGCATGCGCCGCTCGGGGCTCCACCAGTAGCCGTTGTAGATGAGCGAGGCGTAACGCGGCATCAGTTCGTCCTTGAGATGCGCAACTTCCCGGTCGAGCGTCAGCGATTCGATCGCGCGATGGGCACGCAGCATGATCGTACCGCCGGGGGTTTCGTAGCAGCCACGCGACTTCATGCCGACGTAGCGATTCTCGACGATATCGAGGCGGCCGATGCCGTTGGCCCCGCCGACCTCGTTGAGGCGGCGCAGGACCGCCGCCGGCGACAGCCGCTGGCCGTCGATGGCGACGATGTCGCCCCGCTCGTAGGTGAGTTCGAGAACCGTCGCGCGATCCGGCGCCGCCTCCGGCGCGACCGTCCAGCGCCACATGTCTTCCTCGGCCGTCGCCCAGGGGTCCTCGAGGATGCCGCCCTCGTAGGAGATGTGCAGCAGGTTCGCGTCCATCGAATACGGTGAGCGCTTGGCGCTCTTGTACTCGATCGGAATGCCGTGCTGCTCGGCATAGGCGAGCAGGGTTTCGCGCGAGGTGAGATCCCATTCGCGCCACGGTGCGATGACCTTGATGCCCGGCTCGAGCGCGTAGGCGCCGAGTTCGAAACGGACCTGGTCGTTGCCCTTGCCGGTGGCGCCGTGAGAGATGGCGTCGGCCCCCGTTTCGCGCGCGATTTCGACCAGGCGCTTGGCGATCAGCGGGCGCGCGATCGACGTGCCGAGCAGGTACTCGCCTTCGTAGATCGTATTCGCGCGGAACATCGGGTAGACGAAGTCGGCGACGAACTCGTCGGTGAGATCGTCGATGTAGATCTCCTTCACACCCATCTGCTGCGCCTTGGTGCGCGCCGGCTCGAGCTCCTCGCCCTGGCCGATGTCGGCGGTGAAGGTCACGACCTCGCAGTCGTATTCGTCTTCCAGCCACTTGAGGATGACCGAGGTGTCGAGCCCGCCGGAATACGCGAGCACGACCTTTTTCACGTTCAATTTCGCCATGGACGACAGCTTCCTGGTTCTGCGCAGGGCGGCATTGTGCCTAGCGGGCAGGCGAAAAACTACCGCGGCCGGGGGCGTTCGCGTCAGCTGCCGCGCAGGGCAGCGGTGAAGGCCTGCAGGAAGGCCGCCGGCGCCTCGGCATGCGGCCAGTGGCCGCCGCCGGCAACCGTCACGAGGTGGTGGTGCGGGAACCAGCGTTCGATCAGCGGCAGGTGTTCGGCGCTGACGCGGTCGGACAGCTCGCCGCGAATGAACCAGGTCGGGCCGTCGTAGTGTGCGACCTCGGCGACCGGCAGCGGTCCGAGGATGTGCGGCATCTGCGCTTCCAGCGCGGCCAGGTTGGCGCGCCAGCCGGCCTCGCCGTTGTCGAACACGAGGTTCTGCAGAATGAACGCGCGTACCGTTTCCTCGGGGATCGCCTCGGTGAGCGCGTCGTCGGCATCGGCGCGCCGGCGTATGGTGCCGAGGTCCAGCGCACGCATGGCGCGAATCATCTCGGCGAAACGGTCCGGATAGCTGACCGGCGCGATGTCGACCGCGATGAGGGTGGCGATGTCGGCGGGATCATCCAGGGCCAGCGTCATCGCCGCCTTGCCGCCCATCGAGTGCCCGACGAGGATGACCTCGTGCAGGTCCAGGCGGTTCAGCAGCGCACGCACGTCGCCGGCCATGTCGAGGTAGGTCATGCTCGCGGCATGCGGCGAGCGCCCGTGGTTGCGCAGGTCGACGAGGTGAAACGCGAACTCGCCGCCGAGTCGGCGTGCCACCGTCAACCAGTTACGGCCGGCGCCGAACAGCCCGTGCAGGACCACTACCGGTGGTCCCGCGCCAATCACCTCGTAATGCAGTGGTTCGTTCATGGGTCACTCGCGCAATGCCGGCGGGATACGCGCGCGGTCGAGGTAGCGCTGCGGCCAGATGTGCAGCAGCGCGATGTCCTCGTCGATGCCGTCCATCGTCGCGTAGTCGCGATAGTCTTCCCGGCTCACCCAGGCCCACGCAGTGTGCTCGTCGTTGAGTACCACCTCGCCCGCGTGCCAGCGTTTCAGGAACAGGTGAATCTCGAACTGCCCGCCATAGTAGGTGTCGCGGAAGGGGCCGACGTAGCGCACGGGCTCGACGACGTGACCGTCACCGATCTCCTCGCGCATCTCGCGATCCGCGGCGGCGGCGGGCGCCTCGCCGGGCTCGATCTTGCCCGCCGGCAGGCCCCATAGATCCGGCCCCAGACGCGCGTCCGGCGCGCGCCGCAGCAGGAGCAGGCGGTCGTCGGCATCGAGCAGCAGGTTGAGCGCGTAGCGCGCGGTGGGCGGTGTCTCGGCGGTCATACGGGTCGGTCGGGCTGCGCGGCAGCTTGCGCGGATGAACAGTGTACACGCCGCGCGTGGCGGCGCGCGCGGCCCCTATAATCGGGCGCGACAGTTCAGGGCCGGTGACGGCCGGGGAGAGGTCCAGTGAGCATCCGCATCGTCCGGCTCGGCAGCGCGCGCGCGCCGGGCGAAGGCCTGCGCATCGGCACCGTGCGGCGGCCGCCGCGCGGGGTCAGGCGCGAGGACGTCGCGCGGCGCGACTACTACGACGTGTGGCTGCCGTTGCTGGCGCCGAGCGCGGAGGACGTGCGCCTCGCGCTCGATGCGACCAGCGAGGCCGAATGGCGCCGCTTCGCGCGGCGTTACCGCGCGGCGATGCGCCAACCCGATGCCAGCCGCGTGCTCGACACGCTCGCGGCGCTGTCGCAGCAGACCGATTTTTCCGTCGGCTGCTATTGCGCGGACGAATCACGCTGTCATCGCTCGCTGCTGCGCGAACTGTTCGTCGCGCGCGGCGCCGAGGTCGTCTGACCCCGGCGTCGCGTGCGGCTCGCGAGCGGGTCCGCGCGACTCAGAAATAGCGCACGGTCGGCGTGCCGCCCGCATCGTCGCCGCGGCGGCCCAGCGTGACGTCGGCATGCGGCCACACCGCCTCGAACTCGGCGCGCGCGGCAGCGGCCTCGTCGTGGCGGTCCTGGGCGGCGAGGCTTGCGGCAAGGCCGTCCAGCGCCCACCCGTTCTTGCGCACCTTCTCGAGGTCGCGGCGGTAGACCGCTTCGGCCTCTGCCGGGCGGTCGAGTTCGAGCAGGGCTGCACCGAGCAGGTGACGATTGGGGAAGAACCAGTAGGGCGGCTCCATGTAGGGCAGGGCGTCTTCCATCGCCACGGCGCTTTCGAGTGCCCCGATCAGCGCCTCGGCGTCGCCATCGAGGTGAGCGATGGTCGCATCGACGACATGGCCGGCGATGCCGAGCAGCTTGTCGGCCGGGTAGCCGTAGGTCTCGTAGGCATCCGGTCCGTAGATCTCGGCGCGTTCGCGGTAGGCGCGGCGCTCGCTCTCGGCCGCTTCGCGTACGCCCTTGGCCGCGTAGGCGATGCTGCGCGAAGCGTGCCACATGGCGGTCGCGAAGCGGTGGTCCTCGCGCGGCTGCGGCTCGGCCAGAACCTCGTCCCAGCGGGCAAAGCGGATCAGGCCGAACATCGGAACGGCGAGAAACTGCTCGATTAACGGAATGTCGCCGATGAGGTCCTTGGGCACGTTGTCGGCAAGCTTGCGCGCGGCATCGATCGCGACTTCGCTGCGACCTTCCAGGCTCGCCGTGTACCACAGGAAATGGATGTTGTGCGGATAGTAGAGCGCCGGGTAGAAGCCCTGCGCGCGGCACTGGTTGATGTAGGATTCGTCGGCCAGCGCGGCCCGTTCATTGGTGAGCGTCGCATCGTGGTAGCGGCCGACACGCAGGTAGATGTGCGATGGCATGTGGACGAGGTGGCCCGAGCCGGGGACCAGGTCGCCCAGGCGGTCGGCGCCTGCTTCGGCGCGCTCGGGCGTGTCCGAGGCCTCGACCGCATGGATGTACAGGTGAATCGCGCCGGGGTGTTCGGGATTGCGCGCGAGCACCGATTCCAGCGTCGCCGTCAGAGTATCGGTGAGTGGCTTGGGCTGGCCGTCCTCGTCGTAGTAGGCCCACGGCATGGTGTCCATCATGGCCTCGGCATAGAGCGTCGCGATGTCGACATCGTCCGGCCAGGCCGCGGCGACCTCGGCCATCGCAGCGGCGAAAGCCTCGTCGAGCGGACTGCGGTCGGCGACCGGTTCGGGCGCGTAACGGTGGGTCAGCGCTTCGATCAGCGCCTGTTCGCGCGGACTGACCGTGGTCGCCAGCGCCTGGGCCTTCTGCGCGGCCGCGTAGGCCGCGGGCACGTCGCTGTCGGCCATCGGCTTGTTGATGTTGGGGCCGAGCGCGAAGGCTTCGCCCCAGAAGCACATCGCGCAGTCGGGGTCGAGGCGCTGGGCCTCGCGGAACGAGCGCACCGCCTCTGCGTGGTTGAAGCCCCAGGCGAGCACCAGGCCCTGGTCGAAGAATCGTTGCGCGCGGGGCACGCTGGTCGTGATGGGTGAGTGATGGTCACCCAGGTCGTCGAACAGCGGCGCGGTGCCGCCGTCCTCGGCGGCTTGCGCGCTGCCCGCGATCAGCGCTGCCAGCACGGCGCCGAGCAGCGGCAGGGTGATGGATCGAACAGGAAACATGGATGGACTCCTTGGCAAATGCGGGCCACGCGCGCGACGTGCGGCGGGTGGCGTGGCGCCCATGGGCGCATGAATGTCATCGAACGGATCGCGCACCGGGCGCGCCGCTGACACGGGCATGCCGGCGGCGGCCATTGACGCGCGCCGTCGCGTGTCGCGAGCGAGGCAGCGTATTGTGCCCGATCCCTGCCCGACCTTGATTGACCACGATCACCGTGCGTGGGCATCAGTGGCGGGGCTGCGGGAGAGTCTACGCGGCCAGTGTCGCGGTGCCGTCTCGGTTGTGTAACGCGCGTGTTGCGCGATTGTAACGCGGCGCTCAGCCGGGCGTGGCGCGACGCGTCACTTCGACGCGCGCATCGAAGGCGTTCGAACCGAAGCCGTGGTCAGACAGTCCGTCCGGAGTCAGCGCGTTGGCCGAAGAACCGTTGAGCGTCGCTCCCATCCACCAACCGAACGGCATGTACGCGACGCCTGGTGCGGTGTCCTCGGAAACCTGGGCGTGCGCCTCGACTGCGCCGCGTTCGTTGTACAGCCGCACCGCGTCGCCAGCCTCGATGCCGCGAGCGGCCGCATCCGCCGGGTTGAGCTGCACCAGGGGGCCGTCGCGCATGGCACCGCGTAATGGCAGGTTTGCATACTCGGAGTTGAGGAACTGTGCCACCTTGGCCGACATCAGGCGCAGCGGCCAGGCCGCCGCCGCCGCGCCATCCCCGACGATGGGGACGTAGCCGGGTAACGCATCGAGGCCACGCGCGGCGAGCGCGGCGGACTTGAACTCGACCTTGCCGCTGGGCGTGGTGAAGCCGCCGTTCGCGCGCGGCCGAAAATCGTCCGGCAGGGCGAGGCGCGCCCAACCGTGCTCGAGCAGGGAGTCGAAGGTGATGCCTTCGAGCAGTGGGCTGCCGCTCGCCAGCAGTGCCCGGATGCGCGCTTCGTCATCCGACAGCAGTTCCGGCGCGGTGAAACCCAGGGCGCGCGAGAGGCGGCGGAACAACTCGGTGTTGGAAACCGCTTCACCACGTGGCGCGATCGCCGGCGGGTTGAGTGCGAGGTAGGTCTGGCCCCACGAGGGCATCAGTTCCCAGTGTTCGAACTGCGTCGTTGCCGGCAGCACGACGTCAGCGTAGCGCGCGGTATCGGTCATGAACTGCTCATGGACCACGGTGAACAGGTCCTCGCGCTCGAGGCCGGCGATGATGCGGTTCTGGTCCGGCAGCGTGACGACCGGGTTGAGGTTGTAGACCAGCATCCAGCTGATCGGCGGCGCCATGGTCTCGTCGGTGAGCGCGCGGCCGAGCTGGGCGAGGTGTACCGTGCGCGCCGGCTGCGGGGCGTCGGCCGGCGGCATCACCACGCGCCAGTCCAGGGCGGCATGGAACAGGTCGTTGGTGAACTGGCACAGGCCGCCGCCGCGTTCGCGCCAGGCACCGACCAGGGCCGGCAGGCAGGCCACGGCGCGGACGTTGGCACCGCCGTTCGAATAGCGCTCCATGCCGACCAGCAGGCGCAGCGCAGCCGGGCGCGTGGTTGCGTACTCGCGCGCGAGTCGTTCGATATCCTCCGCAGCGATGCCGGTGATCGCGGCGACACGCGCCGGCGGGTAATCAGCGAGGCGTTCGCACAGGTCCTCGAAGCCGAGCGTATGGCGCGCGACGTAGTCGGCGTCGTGCAGAGCGTCGCGCACGATCACGTGCATCAGGCCGAGCGCGAGCGCCGCATCCGTGCCCGGCGTGATCTGCAGGTGCCAGTCGGCATGCGCCGCGGTCGGCGTGCGCACCGGGTCTATGACGACAACGCGTGCGCCCGCGCGGCGCGCGGCGCGGATCGGCCCGCCCCACAGGTGCACGTTGGTCGCCGCGGTGTTGGTGCCCCAGATGAGAATGTAGCGGCTGTACTCGAGGTCCTCGGGCAACAGCGTGGTGCCGACGCCGATGGTCGCGGTGACGGCGTCGAAAGCGACGTTGCCGCAGATCTGGCGGTCGACGTCGGTCGCGCCCAGGTGATGGAAGAACTGTTCGCCCGCGTAGCGATGCAGCATGCCGATGGTCCCGGCAAAATTGCACGGCATCGCGGTGAGCGGGCCATGGCGCGCGACGGCATCGTTCAGCTTGCCGACGACGAGCGCGAGCGCCTCGTCCCAGTCGATGCGCTCGAAGCGCGCTTCGCCCTTGGCGCCGACGCGCCTGAGCGGGTGGAGAATGCGTTCGGCGCTGTAGACGCGCTCGGGGTAATGCTTGAGCTTCGCGCACAAGGCGCCACGCGTGAACGGATGCTCCGGCGTGCCGGCGAGCGCCACCGCGCGGTCATTGTCGTCCACCGAGACCTGCCACGCGCAGGTGTCGGGACAATCGTGGGGGCACGCCCCGTGAATGGTCTTCATCGACATACGGACTCCTCGCGGGCAGCATCGCCGGCAAGCACAGCCCCGCTGGCCCTTGGTGACGACAACGGCCCAAGCATAGCAGCCGCGCCGAGCCCATGACGGCAGCACCCATCCCCGGCCGCACGAGCAAAAGTGTCTGACACTTTTGCTTAAACTTTGACCACAGAATCAAGAGTGTCGGAAGCAAGAGTGTCTGACACTTTTGCTCAAAGTTTGACCAGCTGGGGTGTCAGCCGGAAGCCGCGGTGACGCGCTGCAGGAACGGCACGAGCGCTTCGCGTACCGCTTGCGGGTTGTCCTTGAACGGCCAGTGTCCGCTGTCTTCGAGGTAGACGATCTCGGCGCGCGGGAAGGCCTCGCGCTGCGCCTGCGCGTAACGCCACGGCAGGTAGATGTCGGCCTTGCCCCAGATCACGAGGCAGTCGAGATCGCGCGGGCGCAGCGCGGCGACGGCGCGCTCGGCGGCGTCGCCGAGACCGTCGGTGGCGCGGTACAGGCGCAGCACCGCGCGCTTCGTGCCGGCATCGAAGTTGTCGAACATCTCGTCGATGTAGGCGCGCGGCAGTCCGCGCGGATTGCCGATCTTGAGCAATGCACGAAAGCCGGCGCGGGTGGTCGTTGCCATGAACAGCTCGCCGATGAGCGGCAGGCGCCACACCCGCGCGAGAAAGTGCCAGCGGTAGTCGCGCATGATGCCGACGTTGATCAGCGTGATGCTGGCAACGCGGTCGGGGTGCGCAGTGGCCCAGGCCAAGCCCCAGGGGCCGCCGAAATCGTGCACGACGAGGTGCACACGGCTGATGCCCAACGCGGCGAGCAGGGCCTCGATGTGCGCTGCGTAGCCGGCCACCGTGTAGTCGAAGTCCGCGGGTTTGTCGGCCTTGCCGAAGCCCGGCATGTCCGGCGCGAGAACACGCGCGAATGGTGCGATCGCGTCGGCCAGGTCGCGCCAGTCGGCACCACTGCCCGGATTGCCGTGCAGGAACAGTACGGCTTCGTCGCGGCGGGCGCCAACGTCGATGAGCGGTGTCCGTACGCCGTTGATCATCATCGGCACGGCGCCCGGGGCGCGGCCCGATGCCGTCTGCGTGCTCATGCGGTGTTTCTCCCCCTTGGTCGCCGCCGCAGCATAGCAGGGTAGCGTGCGCGGGGCGCCGGCGCGGCCCGCGGCGGGGGCTGCGCTCGGGTGATCCGGCACTCGCGATCGACTACGATTGCCGGACCGAATACGCACTTCCCGAGGACCCCGCAATGACCGAAGCAGTTATCGTTTCAACCGCGCGCACGCCGCTGTGCAAGAGCTGGCGCGGCTCGTTCAACATGACGCACGGCGCCACGCTCGGCGGCCACGTGGTCAAGGCCGCGCTCGATCGTGCGGGGCTCGCGCCGGAGGAGATTGAAGACGTCATCATGGGTTGTGCGAACCCCGAGGGCGCGACCGGTCACAACATCGCGCGCCAGATAGCCCTGCGCGCCGGGCTGCCGGTATCGGTCTCGGGCATGACGGTCAACCGTTTCTGCTCGTCGGGCCTGCAGACCGTTGCGCTCGCCGCGCAGCGCATCCTGGCCGGTGAGGCGGATATCTTCGTCGCCGGTGGCGTCGAATCGATTTCCTGTGTGCAGAACGAGATGAACAGTCACTTCGTGCACGACCCGTGGCTGCTCGAGCACAAGCCGGCGATCTACTGGTCGATGCTGCAGACCGCCGAGCAGGTCGCCAAGCGTTACAAGATCGCGCGCGAAGACCAGGATCACTACGGCGTGCAGAGCCAGCAGCGCGCAACGGCGGCGCGCGAAGCGGGCAAGTTCGACGACGAGATCGTACCGCTCGAGACGACGATGAAGATCGTCGACAAGGAGACCGGCCAGGAGTCGACCCGCGAGGTCACGGCCGACAAGGACGAAGGCATCCGTCCGGGCACGAACTACGAGGGCGTGAGCCAGATCCGCCCGGCGCTCGAGGGCGGCGTGATCGCGGCCGGCAACGCCAGCCAGTTCTCCGACGGCGCCTCGGCCCAGGTCGTGATGAGCGACACCATGGCGGCGCAGAAGGGTCTCACCCCGCTCGGCATCTTCCGCGGCTTCGCGGTCGCCGGCTGCGAGCCCGACGAGATGGGCATCGGGCCCGTTTTCGCGATCCCCAAGCTGCTCGAGCGCACCGGGCTCAAGATCGACGACATCGACCTGTGGGAGCTCAACGAGGCCTTTGCCGTGCAGGTCATGTACTGCCGCGACAAGCTCGGCATCGACAACGACAAGCTCAACGTCAACGGCGGCTCGATCGCGGTTGGTCACCCCTACGGGATGACCGGCAGCCGCCTGATCGGCCACGCCCTGATCGAGGGCAAACGTCGTGGCGCCAAGCGCGTGGTGGTGACCATGTGCATCGGCGGCGGCATGGGCGCGGCGGGCCTGTTCGAGGTCTGCTGAGTCGCCGCCCCGGGCGTGGTTCGCGGACCACGCCCGGGCATGATCCCAAGACGTCCCCAGAGGGGGGCGCGCGCCCGGCGCGGAGCGGGGAGAACGGTCTTCGCGCGCGGCGTTTAACGAGGACGGAGGTTCCCAACATGTTACGCAGCTTGATCACGCTCGCGGCTCTCGCGCTTGCTTTCACGGCGCAGGCCGCATCACCGGATTACCAGGCCGTGCTCGACTGGCTCGAGCGCAACGCCGATGCGCCGGTCGACGGACTCACCGCCGGCACCTATGGCCAGGATCGACTTGACGACCTCGCGCGGTACGCGCCGCCGGGCTACCAGGAAGAACTCGATTTCCAGGATCTGCGGATCGCACTCACGCCGACGGCGCACTACGCGGCGCACCCGACCTACCAGGCAGCGACGCGGAAGTTCGCCGGCCAGGCCAGTATCGGTACCGACGGTGAACTCGCCGGTCACGTTGCCGGACTGCCTTTCTCGCGCGAGCAGATCCTCGCCGCGCCGGAGACCGAGGCCGGTTTCATGGTCGCGTGGAACCAGATTCATCGCTGGCAGCACTACGGCTACCGCAATGAATCCACCATCATCTACATCCAGCCGACCGGCGACGGCAGCGCCGGCACGCTGCTCGAGGGCATGCACGGCGGCGGCCACGTCGACCGCCACGTCGAGATGTTCTACCACCGCGTCTATCTGTCGCGCCTCGCGACCGAGGCGAACAACGACTACCGCATGGATGTCGACGGCTCCGACGAGCTCTTTTTCAAGGAGTACATCGAGATGCTCGCGCCGTTCGATATCGCCGGTCTGAAGATCGTCGTCGAACGCCCGCTCGACCAGAGCCTCGGTGACCAGGTCAATTCCTACCTGCCGACCGAGCGTCGCGTGCGCCGCCTCTCGGCCAAGGAGCGCGCCGACAGCTGGATCGGCACGCAATGGACGCTGGACGACTTCGAAGGTTTCTCCGGCATGGTGATGGACAACGACTGGCGCTTCATCGGCGAGAAGGCGATCCTGACCGTGGCCAGTTCGGCCGAGCAGCCGCCGCAGTTCCATGGCCCGATGAGTACCATCCCGCTCGATCGCTGGCAGTTGCGCCCGTGTTTCGTGGTCGAGGCGGTGCCGCGCTGGAAAGATCATCCCTATGGCCGGCGCCTGATCTTCGTCGACCAGGAGACGTACAACATCCCGTTGACCCTGGTCTTCGACCGCGACGATCGCCTGGTCAAGATTTTCGACATCGTCTACGCCTACAGCGACGACCACGTCGATCCGCCGCCGGAGCTGTCGACGCCGCGCTGGCGCGCCTCGATCGGCATCAACGTGCAGGAGCGTGGCGCCACCATCGCGGCGGAGGCCGACAGCTCGACCGAGTACGTCACGGTCAAGCCGTCGCAGGTGCGCAAGCTGTTCAGCATCTCCAACCTGAGCAGCGGACGCTAGCGGGTCCCGGCAAGCGCTTCCGGTATCACGAGACAAGCACGAGAACATCGTCATGGACACAGCCGTCATCATCGGCGTCGGACCGGAGCGCGGCCTGGGTGCGCAGCTCAGCCGGCGCTTCGCCAGCCACGGCCTGCACGTGGTGATGGGCGGGCGCACCCAGTCGCGCCTCGATGCCGTCGCCGCTGACATAGGGCGCGATGGCGGCCAGGCGAGCGGCGTCGCCACCGATGCCACGCGCGAGGAGGACATCGTCGCGTTGTTCGCCCGCGCCGCGGACATCGGGTCGGTCAAACTGGTGATTTACAACGCCGGCAACAACACGCCGGGTAAGGTCGGCGACATGAGCGCGGACTTCTTCGAGCAGGCCTGGCGCATCGGCTGCTTCGGCGGCTTCGTGACTGCGCGCGAGGCGTTGCGCGCGATGGGTGACAAGGGCGGCACGCTGCTGTTCACCGGCGCCAGCGCTTCGCTGCGCGGCAAGGCCGGGTTCGGCGCCTTTGCCGCGGCGAAGGCAGCCCTGCGCGCCCTGGCCCAGGCGGTCGCCAAGGAAGCCGGCCCGGCCGGTATACACGTTGCCCACGTAATCATCGATGGCGCCATCAACGGCGACAAGGTGCGAGAGAAGTTTCCCGACTACGCGGCGAAGCTCGGCGAGGATGGCCTGGTCGACCTCGGCGCCATCGTCGATGCCTACGAGTTCCTGTGGCGCCAGCCACCGGGCGGCTGGAGCTTCGAGCTCGACCTCCGGACCGCGAGCGAATCATGGTAGTCTGCGGCCGTGCCCACGCGCCCCGGAGCGTGCCGCCAGGCCGGGAGGTCCCCACCATGTCTCGTTGCGTCGCCATGCTGCTGCTCGCCGGCCTCGCACCGCTGCTGGGCGCCTGTGGCGGCGACGAACCCGCGCCGAGCGCGTTCGAAGCCCAGACCGAGGCCATCGACAAGGCCGAGAACGCCGTGCGCCAGCTCGAGGATGCCGCGGACGCGCAGCGCGCGGCGATCGATCGCCAGTCGCAGTGACGGCGCCGCGGGGTATCGTGCCCGGCGCGTTGTCACGACGACGCAACACGACCAGAGGAGAGTTCCCATGCCGTTACCCCAGGACATCAAGCCAATCAATTCCGAACTGATGGACACGCTCGTCGAGGCCAGCAAGATCGATTGGATCCCGCAGCCCTTCGACCCCGAGCGCGCCTTTGTCAAGGTGCTGTGGACGGGCTCCGAATCGGGCTCCTGGGCAGTGCTGTTCCGCTGGCTGAAAGGCTTCACCGCACCTCAGCACAAGCACCTGTCCGCCTCGCACACCTTCATCCTGTCCGGCAAGCTGCAGGTCCGCGACGGTACGCTCAATGCCGGCGACTACGTCTACGAGCCGAACGGCATGCTGCACGGCGCGACGACCGCGCTCGAAGACACCGAGTACCTGTTCATCTGCAACGGGCCGGTGCTGTTCTACGACGACGATGGCTTCACCACCTACCTCGGGTGGGAAGAACTCGAGCGCCTCAAGCAACAGCACTTGGCGGGCAAGCAGGCAGCCGCCTGAGCGGACGGCGCATGAAGCTGTACTGGTTTCAGGTTGCGCCGAACCCGACCAAGGTCAGACTCTACGTCGCCGAGAAGAATGCCGCTGGCGCCGGCATCTCGCTCGATGACGTCGTGGTCAAGCTGCCCAAGGGCGAACAGCGCGAGGCCGCGTTCCGCGCACTGAACCCGTTCGGCCAGCTGCCGGTGCTCGAGCTCGACGACGGCAGCGCGATCATCGAGTCGTTGCCGATCATCGATTACCTCGAAGAGTTATTCCCGGCGGCACCGATGTGGGGCGCTACGCCGCGCCGCCGCGCCCGCGCGCGCGAAATCGAGCGTATCGCCGATACGCGCCTGCTCGGGCCGCTGGCGCGCTACATCCATGCCACGCGCTCACCGATCGGGCTGCCCCCTAACGCGGTCGTGGCCGAACACGCGCGGGCGGCCTGGCCGGCCGCACTCGGCTACCTCGACGGCCTGCTGGCAGATGGACGCGCCTTCCTCTGCGGCGGGCGGGCGACGGTCGGAGACTGCACGCTGGCCGCGGCGCTGCAATTCGCTCGCTTCGGTGAGGTCGACCTCGGGCTCGACGCCGACTTTCCGGCGCTGGCGCGCTGGGACCGGGCCTACCGCGAACGCGAGGTCGCGCGCGCCGTACTCACCCTGTGACGGCGCTGCCGTGCGGCACGCGGCTCGCACCCTTTCACTTCAACCACGATTCGAACCATGGCCAAGTCTCTACAGGAACAATTGCTCGAAGCCGGGCTCGTCGACAAGAGCCGAATCAAGCAGGCCAACAAGGCACGCGGCAAGCAGGCGCGCCGCAACCGTGGCAAGGGCGGCGCCCAGCAGGCCGACCTGAGCGACGAGGCCAAGGCACGTGCGCAGGCGGCCGAAGCGGAGAAGCGCGCGCGCGATCGTGAGCTCAACCGCGAACGCGAGGAGCGCGCGGCGCGGCGTGCGCTGGCCGCCGAGATCGAGCAGCTCGTCACGGCCAATCGCAGCGATCGCGTGCCGGGCGAGAGCGCCTACCAGTTCGTCGACGACGGCAAGATCAAGCGCGTGTACGTCACCGAGGACCTGCATGCGGGCCTCGCTGCCGGCCGCCACGCGGTAGTGCGCCTGCGGCGCGGCTACGCGGTCGTCGAACGCGCCGTCGCCGAGCGCATCGCCGAACGCGACGCGCAGGCTGTCGTCGCTCTGCATGACGCGGATGCTGACGGTGCAGGCGAAGACGATTACTACGCGCAGTTCGAGGTCCCCGACGACCTGCAGTGGTAGCGAAGCAATGGGCAGGCCGTGAGAGGAAAAAAAGTGGTGCGGCAAAGCGGGCCGGCACGGCCGCTGCCACTCGGTTCGTACGTTTACTCAGTCCGCCTGGTTCAACTCGCGTAGCAGACGGCGTGCCTCCGATCTCTCAGGCCGCGCCTCTCGCAGCGCCTCGAGCCAGCGGCGTGCCTGGTTCGGGTCGCGCCGTGACTGCTTCAATGCCCCGTTCACTGCGTACGCATAGGCAAGGGTGAAGTCGGCACTGCGTCCGGCCGCTTCGATCACGCCGCGCATGACCTCGTCGGGGGTGCGCTGTCCGCTTCGCAGGACGGCGTCCAGATAAGTGTCGCGCGCGCGCAGCATGTCGTGCATGCGTGCATCGACCTCCCGGCTCGGCGCCGCCGTTAGTCCTGGCAATTGGCGGATACCCTCATGCAGCGCGAGCAGGGTGCGCTGGGGTGGCCGGCCACGTTCGTAGGTGAACGCCGGCGCGGTGAACAGCAGTCTTGGATGGTCGTCACGATTGATTGCGCCAGGGCCGGACCAGTCGGTGAGGGCGGCCGGGCCGGCGAGGAAGTGCGCGAGGAGCTGGCGCGGATCGTCTATAGCAGCTGCGGCAAGCTGCTGTCGAAGGGGCGCGCTTGCGCTGATGCGTAGATCGAGACCCGCAAGGTCGGGACGATGAGGCGTCTCCGAGCCAATCAGCGCGAGTGCCGGATACTCGATGTCGAAGGACGCGACCCAGGCCTCGACATGGGGAAACACGGTTGCGAAAGTGCGGATGACCAGTCGCAGCATGTCCGCATCCATCTGGTAGAGGGGCAGCCACTGACAGTACAGTCCGCCGGTGCGCAAGCGGGATTGCACCGCGCGGAAGTGTTCCACGCTGTAGAGCAGGGCGGCGCCGTCGCGTGCCGGATGAAAGAGGTCGCCGACGACGACGTCGTAGGAGGCCTCGCTTGACCTCGCGTAGCGTCGCGCATCCGCTGCAATCAGCGTGGCGCGGGGATCGTCGGCGATTCCCGCATTGTGCGACGCGAAATGCCCCAGCATGGCGAGACTCTCAGGCACCAGTTCGACCGCATCCACGCGCACCCCGGGGTGTGCAAGCGCGGCGCCAGTCGTTACCCCTGACGCGACTCCCAGGAACAGCGCGTCGCGCGGGCCATCGTGCAACAGCAGTGGCAGGTGAGCCTGCATGCGCTGAATGCGGACCGCCTGCCTGCTCGTCCCACCCATCTGGAAGCGGTTGTTGATGCGTAGATTGCGCTCGCCGGATCTCGTGGTCACGGCTACCGTCGCCAGCGTTCCTTCGCGGTAGTCGATGACGCGCTCGTTCTCGCGCAGCGTGACGATGCGTAAGGCCGGCGGTAAGGCCAGCGCGCAGGCGAACGGCAACAGTGGCACCCAGCGCGGTACCGCCCACGGCCGTGGCAGCAGCAGCAGGTAGGCCCACGCTATCAGCAGCACACTCCATTTCGACCCGAATGTCGGCTGCAGGTACAGCCCCGCGATCGGCGGTGCGAGCAGGCCGCCCGCCGTGTTGACGCCGAGCGCCGTGCCGATGCCGCCGCGCGTGTGACGCGCGCGCTCGGTGAGGTGGCAGAACAGGGCACCCATGGCGACGGTGGCGGGAAGCAGCACGGTTGCCGCCATCAGGCTTTCCGCGGTGGTCACTGCCAGTACCGAATCTCCCAGCCCTCGGCGCAGCGCGCGATAAGCCAGCGGAGCCAGGAACAGGGTGCCCAGGCCTGCTACGCACGCGGTCGATACGGCCACGATGAGGCGTGCCTCACGCTTCCGTGCTGGCCAAGCGCGCAGGCGATGCTCGAACACTGCTGCGCCCGTCGCGGTACCGAGAAGATAGACGAGCAGGGCCGCCGCGAAGCTGTACACCGTTCCTTCAAAAACCTGCGCCATGGCGCGCACGGTGAGTACTTCGTAGGAAATACCGAGGAAGCCGCAGGCGGCGAGTGCCGCGCCGACCCCGCGTGGCGGGCGCGCCGGCGAGGCGGGAACCAGGTCTACCGCGAGGCGCGGGCTGCAACACATGGCGAGCGTGGCGACGAGCAGGTTGAGCGCCGCGAGCAGCCGCACGCTGTTGCCGAGACCGAGCAATGGCATCAGCATGGCGCTCGCTGCGACGACGCCGAGCGCGGCCCCGGCGGTATTGAGTGCGTAGACGCGCGAGAGCGTCGCGCCGTCATGGCCGGCCGTGCGCAACCAGCGATCCGCGGCCACCAGTGTCGCGCCCATCGCGAGGGTCGCTGGCAGCAATGTGACGAAGGGGATTACGAATGCCAGGGACCAGAAGCGCAACGCGCCGGGTGTTGCGCCGGCAAGGCCGATGACGAGCTCGTTGGCACTGTCGATGAGGTGCGGTGTCAGGAACGCCCATGCCCCGATGACGAGTTCCAGTGCGGCGTACCAGGTTCCGGGACGGGCGCTCCGACTGATAGGACGGTCGAGCGCCAGCGCGCCGAATGCGAGACCGCCGAAGAAGGCCGCGACGACCGCGAGCAACGCCGGCATCTCGTGCCCGAGGCCGACGGCGAACAGGCGGGTCCATACCAGCTGGTAGCCGAGCGCGGGGACTCCGGAGAGCAGGAAGAGCACGCTCAGCGTGCGACGCATGGGGTGAGAGCCAGCCAGAACCGAACAAGACAGCCAGACGCCCCGGGGCGGGGCGTCTGGCGGAGGCAGGAGCGTACCGCCGATCAGGCTGCGCGGCGACGCCCGCGCGCGCCCATTGCGAACACGGCCGAACCGAGCAGCCAGGCGGCCGCAGGCAGGGGAATCGGCGCGACTAGTGCATCGACAGCACCTTCGAAGGCGAGTTCACCGAAGCTGCCGCCCTCATTCAGGTGAAAGGCGATGAGGAACGGATCGGACGCCGCGTACAGCGGGTTGCTGAGCGTGTCGTCGAGACCGAAGAGCTTGAGCTCGAGCAGGTATGCGCCGTCCGCAGGGTCTCCGGCGGTCGAGGCGATCTCGAAATCGATGTGGGTGTGAATGCCGCCGCCGGCATCGAACGCGTCGATGATGCCCGTGCTTCCCGTGCCTAGCGTGGCCGAAACGGGGACGGTCGCGGCCAGCACGTCGGTCAGTTCCAGGTACTCGTCGAAACCGTTCGACGCCCAGGCCAGGCCGTCCCATTTCAGCAGGGTTCCCATGACCTCGTACGCCAGCACGCTGCCGGGGATGCCGTTGCCGTCGGGGATGTCGAAGCCCGGATCGTCACTGCCATAAGGGTTGCCGAGCTCACCGAATTCGGCTTCGAACAGCTTGCGGCCCGGCCTGACCATGGTGGTGACCGGGATCTCGTCATGGGGGTCGACGACCATCACGCCGCTGGGGTCCTGCGGCGGCGTGATCTCGACCTCGATGTCGGCATGCGCGGCGAGCACGCCCGGTGCTACGAGGCTGAGCGACAAGGCTGCCGCCGGACCAATCGTCTTCAAATCGATACTCATCTGTGTTCTCCCGTTACGTCCTTGGGGTGGTGTGCATCGCGCGTGGATGCATGGCGTTTAAAATGCAACAGTATTACATTATAGGCTCGGTCGCAACGGTCAGGGCGGTGGCTGAGGCTCGTGGAGGAAAACCGGATGAAATACGAAAAAATGCCGAGAACTACATCTACGCGGCTTGCAAGGCCCGGCGAAAACTTGTCCATGAATGCAACGGTGTAACTATGAAGAGGACCGTTGCCCCCGTGCAGCGCGATCGGTGTGGACTGCGTGAGAACGACCGCCGCGTGCTCGACGTGCTAGAAGCTGCCGAGGGACCCCTGCGTGCGTACGAGTTGCTCGATCTGCTTCGTTGCGAGGGCATCAATGGGCCGCCTACGGTTTACCGCGCCCTCGCGCGCCTGACGCAGAGCGGACTGGTTCATCGGATAGAGTCGATGAACGCCTACATCGCATGCCGTGCGCCTTGTTCGAGTAGCCCACCCGTACTCGTGATCTGCGACCATTGCGGAAGCACCGAGGAACTTCACGAGGATATCGTCGTCGCGCGCCTGCGCCGTCGTGCTCGGACACTGGGGATCGAACTCGACAGGATTTATCTCGAGTTGCGTGGACGCTGCGCGCGCTGCGGCACTGCATCCGAATAGCCGCGTAGCACGCACCTAAGGAACCTGACGCGAACGTGGGCCCTACCAGCGCACGCGCACGCCGGCACTGATGGAGACGACCTGCTTGCGCCGGTCGACGTCAGCGTCGATATCGGCGAACGCCTGTGCATGATCGTTCAGCCGCGCGACCACACCCGCGCCGAGCACAGCGCTGTGGCGCGCCGGTGCGCCGCCGCGAATGAGGAAACTGGTGGCTCCGGTGTCGCCGGCCAGGCGGGCGCTGAACTCGGCGTCACCGACCAGTTCGTAGGCCCATGCGAGGCGCAATTCGCCGAGTACGCTGCCGCTCTTGAGTAATGCCAGCTCGTGACGCGCGCGGACACCGAGCAGCGTGCGCAGGGAGTCGTAACGGGCTTCGTCGACATCGAGTCCCAGCGGCGTGCCTCGCTCGGTATACGCATCGCGCTGCTGGCCGGCCCATTGCAAGGCGGCATAGGGTTCGAGCATCGTGCGCAGCGCAAAGCTGCGCGCGACCTCGACGTAGGCACTATACGACGTCGCGTCGAAGTCCGCGCGCGCGTCGGCAAGCAGGTTCCCGACGCTGATTCGGCGTTGCGTTTCAATCGCGTCGCGGCCGGCGCCGACGAGGGCATCGACATGGACGGAACCGCGTTGCAGGCGACCATAGGCGCCGGCTTGCCATGCTGTCGTCGCGGTGCTCATGCCCGGGTCATCCTGGTTGATCTCGCTATCGCTGTAGGCACCGAATAGTCCGAGTGTCAGGTTGTCGTGCAGTGCCCAGTCGTAGCCGAATACCAGCCCCGCCTGGTCACTGTCGGCGCTGCTACCGGCGGCGAGATCGAAGTTGCCAATGCCGACCAGGCCGCGAAGCCATGCGCCGTGGCGGCGCGTGGGCGGTGATGCGGCCGCGGCTGCCGCCGCGTCGTCGAGCCAGCGGCCGTGACGTCCGCGCGCGCTCACCGCGGCGAGCAGGATGCCTTCGTCCGGTGCGTAGCCGAGCGCGGGCAACGGCCCGCTGAGAGCGACCTGCCCGAGGCGCGCACCGAGCTGGCGCATGACTGCGTGCGATTGTGCGCTGCCGGCGCGCGGAATGGTCTGCAGGGTCGTGCCTGCGAGCGACTCGAGGGCGGTTGGCACGGCGGCGGCCGCGAGACCGGACAGCGCGCGGGCGAGCGGAACGTTGGAGCCGCTGGCGAGTACGCTGTCCAGCGCCATCGCGAGTCCGGCCTGACCGGGAGAGGCGGTGAAATCGGCGAAGCCGAGATCGTTGCGGCGCAGCTGCAGCAGCACGGCATCGGCCTCGTAGTACAAACGCGGTTCTAGGAAGGCGAGGTTGCTGCTGACGCTCGCGAAGCGGCCGAGCACGCCTCCGTCGGCTTCGATCACCGGGTAGAGGCTTTGCAGAGGCGGGTCATGATCGGCGAACTGCACCTCGAGCGAGGCCGCGTCGATGCGCGCCTTGCCAGCGGCGCGGAGCGCTCCGGACAGGGTGCCATCGCGGGCTATGCGCAACCGCTGACGGCTGCCCGCAGCGAGCGTGAGGTCGCCGCCGAGCTCGCCGGAACTGGCGCTGAGGATGGCTCCACGATTTACGGTCAGGTTGCTGCCGAGGAAACCATCGAGTGCCAGCGTGCCGGTAGCGACCTCGAGATGTCCCGCGTAGGGATGGAATCCGTGGAGCGCGAGCTCGCCACCGCCGCGTTTGATCAGGCGGCCATCGCCCTCGAGACGCCCGCGCAGGTTCAGCTTGGTCGCGCCCGTATCGATGACATTGGTGCCGCTGGCGATGATAGTACGCTCAGTGCTCATGCTGGACGACGTTTCGAGCACGGCATCTTCGAGAAGCAGGCGCGCACTCGATGCGCCGAGGTTGTGGTCGGCTGCGATGCGCAGCGGACCGCTGATCCGTGTGTCGCCGGTGTAGCCGTTGCGGCCGTTCAGCGTGAGCCGACCGGCGCCGTGCTTGATCAAGCCACCGCTGCCACGGATGTTGCCGCCGAACGCTGCTGCGGCAGCCAGTTCGAGCTCGAGGGTGTTGCGGCCGAGATCGATAGTGCCGTCGCCGGCTATGCCGCGCGCGCGCAAGGTGAACGGCTGGCTCGCGCCGCCGCCATGGCCCGCGAGGGTGAACGTCGCGCCCGCCCCTGGTGCGATGCCGCCGCCGAGGTAATCGACGACCGGGTTGCCCGTCGTCGCCGGCGGCGCAGCATCGATGAGGCTCTGCAATGCCAGTCCGAAGGTGGTATTCGAAAGGCCCCGATTGAACAGGATCACGATGGGCGTCGAGTCGACGAAGCCGTCAGCGCTCATGCTCAGTTCGAGCGCATAGGCTCCCTCGCTGCCGCCGCGGCTGCCGTCGGCGTTTTCGACGAACCAGTCGAGGTGCGTATGCAGGCTGCCATCAGCCGGGGCGGCGTCGATGATCAGCGACAGTGCTCCGCTGACCGAGCTGCTGCCGATGAGCGTGGATCCGTTCTCGAAACAGACCAGCAATCCACAGCTGCCGCCGGCGCTCGCTGTCAGGCCACCGGCGAGGCGGATCCGTTCGTCGAGCGGCGTGCGATCCTGCCATTCCGCCGTCCCCGGGTTCCAGAAATCGAGCGCCCTGGTGATCGTGTAACGCAGTAGGGTCCCCGGTCGTAACGCACCCGCACTGGCAAAGAAACCCGGGTCGTCGACCCCGAAAGGCCCGCCCGCAAAGTCGCCGAAATCTGTGGCGAAAATGAGATGGCCGCTGGCACCGTGACGTGGGATGGTGCCGGGTGGCAGGCCAAGCTGCTGGAGTACGTTCAGCGAATCGCAACCCGGCGCGCCGTCGGCGCAGAAGCCGGCGCTCAGGCGATTGCCGCTGCTGCCGACCACGATGTCGAGATGGATGGCGGCTGCCTCGTTCCCGCACGAGAGCAGGGCAAGGGCGAGGAGTGCCCGCAGCGGACGTCGACTGCCGGTGCGGTTCCGGGTCGGCCGGGACGTGTGAAGCAAGCGGGGCATGCTCAGAACTCCAGGCGCAATGCCAGTTCGACGCTGCGCCCCGGCTCGGGCATGAAGTTGCGCAGGAAGGACGTCGAGTTGCGGATCTCGTCGTCGAGCAGGTTGTTTGCACGTACGAAGGCGAATGCCCGGGTCGAGCCGGCGAAGGGCAGGCGTACACCAAGGTCCGCGTTCAGCTTGAGGTAGCCGGCGGTCGGGGACTCGTTACGCCCCGCGCGACGCTGGGCCAAGCCACGCGTGAGACGGGTCCCGACGCGCCAGTGCTCGGTGTCGAACGCGAGCCCGAGTCCGAAACTGGGTGGCGGCAGTCGCGGTACGTCACCGCCACCGTCTGCAGCGAAGTAGCCACGGACGTTATCGCCGAAGATCTCGACTTCGAGTGCGCCCGGGCCGAGCGTCCAGTGACCCGCGAGGCGTGCTTCGAAGCCGTTGAACAGTGCGTCCTGCTGGGTATAGCCGAACACCGATACGCAGCGATCGAGGCGCACGCACTCGGCGCGGAACACGGCATCCTCGACGTCGTAGACGATGCCCTGGTTCGCGAGGAAGACGTAGCCATCGATGCGGCGCCAGTAGGCTTCGAGATCGAGCGCAAGCCAGCCGTGCGCCCAGTGCAGACCGGCATTGAGCATGTTGCCGCGCTCATTGTCGAGATTGGGGTTGCCGATGTCGAACGACCGGGTCGAAAGGTGCGGGCCGAGCGCGAGCAGCTCCTGCACGTCGGGCGCGCGCTCGGCGTGATCGAAACCGATGCGGAACTCGAGACCCGGCCATGGTCGTAAGGCGAGCGAGATAGAGGCGGAGTGGGCATCGTGGGCGAGTCTGGCCGGTAACGTGACGTCGATCGCGCCGATCCCGCTGCGCACGCGCTCACGCGGGCGGGTACGCACGGTCTCGCGACGAATACCGGCGGTCAGCGTCACGTGGTCGAACTCGACGTTTTGCAAGGCAAAGATGCCGAGCGTCTTGATCGTCGAAGGTGGTACGAAGGTCTCGAAGCCGACCGCGCCGAAATCGCGATCGATCCAGTGGGCACCAATGGTTCCCGGCAGGCGTGCATGCAGGCGGTGGTCGATCTCCGCGCGTGCTTCGAGGACATCGTTACGGAAAACGGTGGAGACCGTGCCGCTGTCGCGCTCGTGATGCCGGTAGTCGATCTGCGCGACCTGTGCGCTGATACGGTCGATGCCTTCGATCGGTGTTTCGAGCCCGAGCCGGAAATCCTGGCGCCCCTGTTCTATGTCGATGCGGATGCGCTGAACCGCAGGCAGCTGGCCGGGTATGTCGCTGTGTGGCGGCAGCCCCCCCGGTGGGATGCCGTAGTTGTTCTGTGCCGTCGCAATGGAGATGCCGGCGAAGCCGGCTGGCCCGACCAGCGACGCGCCGACCGCGCCGCCGCGCGCCTCGAGGTCCGAGTTCGCCAGGCGACCGACGGTCTGCTCGAAGTCGACGCCTTGGCCGAACTCGTTACGGACGGCACCCGCGTTGAGCGCAGCGCCGGGAATATCGACGAGATTGCTGTCGCGCCAGTAGCCGTCGAGATGGGCGGCGAGGAAGCCCGCGCCGGCGTCGACTTTGAATACGCCCGCATGGGCCACGGGATTGCGGTCGTGGCGCAGTTCGAGGGCGCCCGCGATGGGCTGCCTGGCCGCACGTTGGGGGATACGGTTGTCACGGAGCTCGACCGTGCCGCCGATCGCGTTGCTGCCGTAGCGGATCGTTTCCGCACCGCGTACGACGTGGATCTCGTCGGCCAGCATCGGCTCCAGGGCGACCGCATGGTCGGGGCTCGAGGCGGCGGCGTCATGCGTGCCGATGCCGTTGTGCAGCATGCGTACGCGGGTGCCGGTGAGACCGCGAACGACAGGAATACCCACGCCGGGTCCGAACGAGGCGTTGTGCACCCCGAGCTCAGCGTCAAGCGTTGCACCGAGCGTGGCGCCGACTCGCATGCGTAGCTGTTCGCCGGCGAGCGTCGTTGTCGCAAGGGGACTCTCGCGCGGGGGAGTCCGTTCACCGATGACCAGGATCTCCTCGTCGACCCGACGCCCATGTTGTGGCTCGTCGGCCAGCACACTCCATGGCGCATAGCATGAGGCGCCGAGGGTCAACAGCAGTCCCGCGAGTCGGCTGGAGGATGGCAGGCGTTGCATGGGTAGGAGCAGGGTCGTGCGTCAAATGATATGTAATAATATATCTATTGAGGCTTGCGGCAACAGTTCCCCGGACAGTGCGTTGACGAGCCGGGCTGCTCGATCTGCCGCGCGACGCGTGTGCCTGCGGTTGCGGGCGCCCCGCGGCTGAGGACCTGGTCAGAATTGTCTCGTCAACACCCAGCGCGCTCGCGGGAGGTCATGCCAAGGCGAGATTCGCGGGCAATTGCAGCGCTGTTGGTAACAATTGCAATGCCGCCACGGCTGCCCAGGAGTGGCCGAATGTAGAGATTGATTCGACCAGGGGCCTGAGGGGTGCCCGAACAGGTGGCTACGCTGTCCGAGACCGCCGCGCTGCAGCGACCGGATCTAGTCATCTCGCCTCGGCGGTGCACCTCGAACGGCGCGCGCTGGGCTCAGGGCGTTGCCGTGTACCCGGTCAAGGCCGCTGGCCGGTTCCTGCGTGCCCGCTGCATGAGCGCGTGCCGCGACGACGGTCGCCAGTCTCAGGAGCCCCCGGCCGTGCCTGCAGTGCTGCTTGTGCGGCAGCCCTTGCAGCGTCCCGTCGCTTCGACCCTGACGGTAGCGAGATTGAAGCCGATGCGCTTGGCGTCGGCGTCCAGGCGCGAGGCGATTGCCGCGTCTTCCAGTTCCGCCACGATTCCGCACTGGTCGCAGATCAGGAACTGGCCTGAGTGGGGACGTTCGGGATCTGCGCAGCCGACGAAAGCATTGAGCGATTCGATCTTGTGCACGAGGCCGGCGGATTGCAGGAACTCCAGCGCCCGGTACACGGTCGGGGGCGATCCGCGCCGCCCGTGGCGGAGGACGAGCTCGAGCAGGTCGTATGCCTTGATCGGGCGATGACTGTTCCACACGAGCTCGAACACCAGGCGGCGCAGCACGGTAAAGCGCTCGCCACGTTCCCGGCATACCGCCTCAGCACGTTCGAGCGCCTGCTCCACGCATTGTGCATGGTCATGGTCGGGCCTGGGAAACCCTTGGATGACGGCTTTCTGCTTCACAGCTTGTTGAAGTCTCGTTACGGTCTTCACGCCCCGGCGCTGACGGGTGACGGTCGGTGCGGCCCGTCTCTCCGGTGGGAGCGAACGCCACGATATCGCAAATTCCTCGCTCGTGGCGTGCAAGCGGTGCGTCGGCGGGGCGGCACCGTGGGAGCGCTCGCAGCTTTGCTGGTGACGGGTCAGGCACGCGATTCGCGGCCGGGCGCTGGCCTTACCCGTGGCGGAAGGAAGGAGCGGTTGCAGCGCAAGCCGCGCGCCTCGGGCCGCTACGATTGCCCGCATTCGCCGGCCTGCTAGACTTAGGAAACATTTGAACAAGTCATGACCCGGCATCTTGCGCCCACGCCGTCCGATTTCGGCGTTACGAATCTTCGCAATAGCCCGCTGTTACGTGCGATTCGCGCCTTGAACTCGAACAGTGCGGACACAAACTGCTCGGCCTGGACTTGTTCAGAGATTCCTTCCACATCAGCGTCAGTTTCACAGGCAAGTCCATGTCCCTCAGCAGCGAGCTCCGCGAACGCATCGAGTCCACCATAGGCAGGCACCCGGTGGTGCTGTTCATGAAAGGCTCGCGCACGCAGCCGCAATGCGGCTTCTC
>Ga0180430_10000102_pt1 | contig 99051 bp, 90 predicted proteins | sample SS_ome_9_FD_132999 | JGI IMG/M metagenome (GOLD analysis project Ga0180430, IMG submission 132999) | Hypersaline lake sediment archaeal communities from the Salton Sea, California, USA - SS_1_S_2 metaG | ecosystem: Environmental > Aquatic > Non-marine Saline and Alkaline > Hypersaline >...
GCGGATGCGACCTTCAGACGGTATGGTGTACCTAATGCTGAAGTCCCGCTGCGTGGGGACTGCGCAGCGGGGCGGCGAGGAGGGATAGCGAGAAAAGTCGCCCGAAGCGCTCCGTCTGATGAGCGCAAGCTGCCTCAAAATGGCTCTGATCCGCCCGTTATTGCGCGGTAATCGGTTAAAATTGCCCTGATTATATCAACAGTGTCAAAATAGGCGATTTCTGAGACTTTCTTTGGGTCCTATTTCGCGCGAGTTTGTGCCAGATCGTGGCCGGATGCGGCATTTTTTGCCGCCGCGGTGCGTCTTTATAACTCCCTGTAATTATACTTAAATTTCGCTCAATCCGAGGGGGCCTCTGCGCTCAAAATGCCCCTGTTTAAAAATGACGCAACTTTCTCCGTCTCCGCCCGATAATCAGAGTGGAAAGATAACGGAGACGAGTATGCATGCGTCTCAAACGGGGGACGAGGAATTTTCGAGGAGGATAGGCCATGAGTGACGTACTGAACGGATTGCTCCTAAAGCACTGCGGACCGGACTACGCTACCGATTTTACGTGTTCGCCGCAGATCCAGGCCGAATACAATCAGTGCGGTGGCGACGCGGATCCTAACGCCGCTGCCTGTGTCGACGCCCAGCATGGCGGGGCCCCCGCGACACCCGCGGACCCCAATGCAGGCGCCGTGCCTCCGACAACCCCGGCCGATCCCAACGCCGGCGCCGTGCCCCCGGCGGGCCCGGCCGATCCGATGGGACCCCCGGCCCCGGCAAACCAGCAGCAGCCGGGCAGCCAGTTTCTGCCTATGGCCCCAGTTCCCGCGGGTGCCGTGGCCGGTGCTGCGCCCGTGCAGGGCGACTTCGACCAGCTCTACAGCCCGACCATGGAGATGTGCGGCGAGGAGGAGATCCCCGAGGCGAAGGCCTGTAAGGCAGCCGTAACTACCAACGAGCAGCAGTGTAATGCGACGAACCAGGGCAACCCCGCGGCCGCCAAGACCTGCACGGACAGCCTGCAGGGCGTGGGCGGCATGGTCGACCCGCAGACCCAGAGGCCTGTGGCCGACCTGATGCGCGAGGTGATGTCGCCTACGGGCACCTGGAACGGCAAGGTCCTGCGCGAGCTCCCCATAGCCGGTCACGGACATTTCCTGAGGATCAGCCTCTTCGGCGGCGGGACGAACTCCTGCTGGCCCACCAAGGACCGCACCGGAATGGACAGCTTCGAGGAGGGCATGGACGAGGGCATGACCGACATGAGCAAGGTCGATAAGCCGCAGTGCTCCGCGGGCTTCGTGGCCGGCGGCGCGATCAAGCTCCTCCCCTGGACGCTGGCCAAGAAGGAGGACGTCTCCGACGTCGTGGCCGACCTGGGCTTCAACGTGGCCGTAACGGTCTTCGACCTGGAAGATACCGACAAGGACGAAAACGGCATAAAGGAGAAGGCGACCGCTCTCTTCATGCTCCACGGCGGCCTCGGCGCCTACTGGTGGCCGCATGCGAGGATCGGCATAGGTACGTTCGTGAACGTCGGCTGGATGCGCGCGCCGACGCTCTACACGGGCAACGAGGGCTTTCAGGATGACTACAACGCATTAACGGTGGAGGGCGAGCTCGACTTCGCGTTCCACTTGCACGACAACGTCTCGCTCAACGCGAGAGCCGCGGTCGGCAAGGCCTTGACCACCGGCAGGGGCGTCGACGGCGTCAACAACGACCTCGACGCGCCGTACTGGATGATCGGCGCCGGGGTGGAGTTCAGCTTCGTCCAGGATCCGCTGGTCAGGAGCAAGGGCCCGAGCGACGACAACTTCAGGTCGAAGTTTGGCGGAGGCAAGATACCGAACCAGGTCCGAGTCGAGGTCGGTCCCGAGGAGCAGCAGCCCGAGCAGCAGCCCGAGCAGCCTCAGCCGGCACAGCCCGCCGCGCAGCCCGCAGCACAGCCTGCGGCGAGCGACAGCACCGGCGACAGCACGGCAGGTGCGCTGCCGGCATTCTGATGTCGAAAGCTAACTGAGGGGGGAGACGAGGGGAGAACGTTATGGACGGAGGTCTCAAGATGAAGACAAATCACAGGATAGCCAAGCTGGCAGCCAGCCTCATGCTCGTGGCGTGCATCGCGTTCGGCGCCTCCCAGACTTCCTGGGCGGGCACGCCCAAGGGCGTCGAGGACGACGGCACCTGCACGATCTACAGCAAGCACTGGGGGCCGGGCGTCCCGGACAGCGGAATATCGCTGTATTCGGCGATGTACTGGGCCAACGGCCTCGGCGGCCACACCTGGTGTAAGAACGGCGTGAAGCTCGAGACCAACGTCGAGATCGAGAGCCCGCTGATCGTGAAGGCGGTGCAGAGTAAGCCCGACGCCCCGTTCGTCATAGACGGAAACGGCAAGGTGCTCGACCTGGTCAACTGGGAGGACGGCGTCGGCGGCACCTACGGCGCCAACGGCCACGGCTGCGCGGTCTACGTCGAGAGCTCCGACGTCATCATCAAGAACCTCAAGATCAAGGGCAAGAAGGCCCTGGCCGAGGGCAAGGGCGTGCACGGCATCTGCGTGGCCGGCTCCAACGTCAGGATCATGGGCGAGGGCACCCAGTACGTCGAGGTCAGAAACGTAAACAACGGCATCAAGCTCGAGAGCACGGACGCGCAGCTCAACCGAGTGAAGATCGAGGCCGCGGAGCGCGGGGTAGTGCTCTCCGGCTCCAAGAACATGCTCGATACCGTCAGGATCACCGGAAACGCCACCACCAAGACCGAGATCGGCGTGCTGATGACCGGCGATTTCAACCTGCTCAACAACGTCGACGTGCTCACCGTGCAGAAGGGCATACAGTTCGGCGAGGGCGTGCAGAGCAACGTGGTCTTTCCCACCAGCTCCGTTACCGGGCAGCTCTACGGCATCGTGGACAACTCATCGGCGTACAACGACACCACCAACATCGTCATGATGACCACCCGCATCCCCGAGAGGGACGGCAACTACACGGTCCTCGACGACGACGGCTTCATAATCTGGCGCGAAGACTTCCTGGTGAACGTGGACAAGGTCCTGAACGACCTCTTCAACAGCACCGGGCAGAACTGGAACATCGACTTCGAGGACCCCGGCTACGGCGACGGGGCCAACGATATCGACATATCGCTCACGGCCATGGGCCTGCTCAAGTCGAAGAAGGCGGTCGTGCCGATCATCGAGAATATCGAGGAGATCGGCAGCGACGAGAAGAAGTTCCGCGTCACGGGCTTCTTCGCCGAGGTCGACCCGAGCGAGCTCAGCGAGACCGACGTGGACGAGAACAGCGGCGAGGATGTCAGGCCCAGCTTCGACCCGATCGCGTGCGACGAGGTCTCGGGCTACAACGCGGTCTCCAGGCTCGCCATCTTCATGGACGAGGGCAACGAGGTTAGCTTCATGGGCGCGGTCGGCAAGGACGACGCCTTCGGCATCGACGACGAGGGCCGCTTCGACTTCTACGTCGACCCGGGCGAGAACGTCGACGTCGCCAACACGCGCTTCGTGATGATACCTATGGGCGGCGACTGGCAGCTTCTGGGCCGCTCCAGCAACTACAAGACGCTGGCGCAGGGCCAGAGCGACTGCCAGGACGGCACCGTCAGCGACGAGAACCAGAGCAACAACCCCGGCAGCACGAGCTGGAGCATGGAGAAGCTCACCGAGTGGTTCACCGCCGGCGACTGCTCCATAGCCACCTCCATGGAGTCCGGAAACGTCGACACCACGACCGACAGCGACATCGACGGCATACCCGACTTCCTCGAGATGGGCATAGTGCGCCAGCAGGTAGCGGCCGGCGTCTACAAGTGGGTCTACGACCCCGATTCTGCCAGCTGCCAGTGCGACCTGCAGGGCAACAACCGCAACCTCACCTGCTGGTACGATCCGGACAGCGACCACGACGGCATCAAGGACGGCGTGGACGGCTACGAGTTCTACAACCAGAACTACGAGTTCTACGCGGACAAGGACTACCTGGACTCCGACTACCCGACCGACGACTCGAGCCCGGCCTGGCACGGTGAGCCCATGGACGGCACCAGGGCGATCGTACTCGAGCCCCAGCCGCTCAACACCGACGAGGGCTTCGCCGGCACCGGCGACGACACCAAGCCGGACTGCACCGACCGCGACTCCGACGGCGACGGCAAGAAGGACGGCGAGGAGGACCGCTCCAGGGTCTATAACGAGGGAGCCAGCGCCTACTGGATGTACCTGGATACCACGCTAAGCCCGTACTACTACGACGGCGAGGGCGAGAGGGTGGCCTGCACCCAGGAGCTCAAGGACGACCCGAACGGCGGCTACAGCATAGGCATCATGTACGGGATCTATCTGGCCGGCGGCACGGGCGAGTTCCGCCTGGACGAGCCGATGCCGGTCAACGCCATCGACCTGGCCTCGGATCCTTCGCTTCTGGACAACGGCAGGGGCCTGTACCCGATGGCCTGCCGCAACGAATCCGCCAGCGACGCTCATAACTACAACGGCGGCTACGACGGGGACTCGGGCGAGACCGACTTCCAGGACCCCGACACCGACGACGATTGCGTCTGCGACGGCGGCGACGGCGGCTGCCAGGAGGTCGACACGATGGCCCCCATCTGGGACGGCTTCGTCACCTGCATCGACTACCACAACGGCGTCTCCGTCATGGACAACGAGGCGTGGCAGGACGACCAGTGCCCGGAGAAGAAGCACCCGGACAAGTTCTGCAGCCCCAAGTGCGTGGCCGGAGAGGTCATGAGCCACGCCTTCGAGCACGCTCCCCCGGAGTTCGTGGAAGAGGTCGCGGGCGAGGTGCGCTTCGTCGACAGCGACAACAACCACCTGCCGGACCTGTTCGAGCAGACGGCCGAGGAGTGCGACGCCGACACCGGCAAGTGCGTCACGCTGATCGACTTCCAGCTGATATACGACAGCTGCTCCGACATCGACGACGACGGCATACCCGACTGCCTGGAGCGCTGGAGCTGGACGTGCGAGGCCGACGAGATGCAGACCACGGGCCTTGACCCCTACGACCCCGACTACGACGACGACGGCCTGGTGGACGGCATGGGCACCAGCGGCGACAAGGAGGACGTCTGCCCCTTCACCGCCGAGATCTACGACGGCGGGGACGAGTTCACCGCTACCAACCCGCACTACTCGTGCTCGCCCTACGACGTCTACACGTCGCACAAGAAGTTCCAGGTGCTCTCCTGCTTCTTCGACCGCGACGGCGACGGCGTGCGCGACTGCGTGGAGGACAAGGACCAGAACGGTCATATAGATTCGCCGATGGACGGGCTGGCCGGCATCATGCAGTCCGAGAGCGACCCGCTCAACCCGGACACCGACGGCGATACGCTCAACGACTACGACGAGTTCTACGGCTGGCCCTACAGGACCAACGCGGCCAAGGCCGACACCGACGACGACGACATGGACGACAAGTTCGAGGACCATGACGGCAACGGCAAGATCCAGTTCAGCGACCAGACCGGCATGGAGTGCGCCTTCATAGGTCAGAAGGACACCGACCCGCGCAAGGCCGACTCCGACGGCGACGGCCTGCCCGACAACCAGGAGATGAGAAACGGCATCATCAGCAGGGAGCAGTTCATAGGGATGCTGGACGACCCGACGATCTGGTTCGAGGAGGGCGGCGTGAGCCACGGCTCCGACCCGAACTCTGCCGACTCCGACAACGACGGCCTGCTGGACAGCGAGGAGTACAACGGATCCATCATAACGCCGGACGGCTCCAACCCCTGCATCGTCGACTCCGACGGCGATTCGATGCCTGACGCCGACGAGTTGCCGCTGTGCCGCCTCAACCCCGACCCGAACTGCATAGGCAGCGAGGACGGGCTGGGCGACGGCTACGACGGCGACAGCGACGGTCTGTCCGACCTGGCCGAGGCGATGCTGGGCACCGACCCGGACAACTTCGACACCGACGGCGACGGCCTGAAGGACGGCGACGAGGACACCAACCACAACGGCACCTACGAGCCGAGCCTGGGCGAGACCAACGCCCTGGTGGCGGACACCGACGGCGACTCGATCATCGACGGCTTCGAGCATCGCTACGGGACGGATCCCACGAACATCGACACCGACGGCGACTGCATACCGGACGGCATCGAGGACGCGAACGGCAACGGCCAGTTCGACATGGGCTCCGAGACCAACGCGTTGAGCTCCGACACCGACGGCGACGACCTGCCCGACGGCTGGATCGCCTCCAGCGGCATGGGCGAGGACCTCAACTGCAACGGCATACGCGACGCCGACGCCGAGGGCCGCTACCTCGAGACCGATCCGCGCAATCCGGACTCCGATCTCGACGGCTACACCGACTACGAGGAGATGATCTTCGGCGGACGCGGGTTCACCACGGCCAACATCAGCCGCGCGACGACCGGTCGAGAGGGATGTTCGATGGTCGGCTCCGCCTCCGGTTCACCGACGAGCATGTTCTACCTGATGGGTATGCTGCTCGCGGCGGTGAAGGCGCTGGCGATAAAGAGGAGGAAGGCCTCTGCTTGAGAGGTAGGGTTAGGTAAGTAGCTCCCCCAAAGGCCCCGGGACAAGGCTTAGTGCCCCCCGGGGTTCTTTTTTGCCCGAGGCTTAGGCGGCATTGGCATCCTGCGCCGGCTCCCGCGTTGCTTCAGCAGACGGAGCGCTTCGGGGGACTTTTCTCGCTATCCCTCCTCGTCTCAGACGCCGTCTCGTCGGGGGCTTTCGTCGGCCGGTGCATATAGGCTCCTGTATCCGGCCTCCTCGAGCCACGCTGCGAAAAGTCCCTCCGAAGCGCTTCGTCAAAGCGGCACATCGAACAGGTTCCTGTCACGGAGGCCGCTTTACTCGACCAGTTTTTTGATGATCTCGAGTTCCTTCTGTCGCTGGCGGGCGCGGGAGAGGTCCTTGCGGTATTCATTGGCGACCTTGTCGCGCGGGTCGATCTTGAGGGCGGAGTCGGCGTACCTTCGGCAGGCGTCCCAGTCCTTGAGCTCGTAGGTGAGGATGATGAGCTCGCGCAGCAGGGCGAGCTTTGGGTCGGGTGTGACGCCCTGCGGGGGGCCCGCGGCCAGGGCGCGCTCGAAGTAGCCTCGCGCCTCGGTGAGGTTCCCCTGGATCCGCTCGATCTGGCCGGCCATCAGAAGCAGCATGAAATCGTCGGGCTCCACGGCCAGCGCCTTTTTCAGATGCGGCAGGGCCTCGTCCATGCGGTCGGCCTTGTAAAGCGCCCGGCCGGCGTGCTTGGGCATGGCCTTGGCCAGCGGGTGGCCCGGATAGCGCTTCACGACGCCTTCGACCGCCTCGTCGAAGAGGGTGGCGGCCTGGTCGAACTCGCCGGTGCTCTCGTAGTAGATGCCCAGGCGGAACAGCACCAGCGGGTCTCGGCAGCCCAGCTCGTAGGCCTTCTTGAGCAGGATGCCCGCCGTGGCGAACTGGCCCTGGTCGAAGCTGGTGAAGGCCGGCGCGATGAACTCGTCCCACTTGGCGTTTCGGTCGCCCAGCTTCGCGTATAGCTTGTAATCGGCGGGGGTGGTGGCTGAGACCGGCTCCGAAGCCTCCTTGCCGGGCTTGGCGGGGGGCTTCTTGGCCTCGACCGCCGGGGCGGCCCCCATCATGGGGGCGGGGCTCGCAGCAAAGGACCACACCGTCAGCGAACCAACGGCCAGCACAACAAATAACCCTACAATTAAGAACTTAACGCTCATAGCTATAATTGACTTTAAGTAACCAGACGCCCCCGCACTACCGATCAGGACCCGATGCTACCAAAAATCCCCCCGGGCTACCAGTAGGAACCTGTTAGTTACTGGTAAGCCTCCCTACCAGTAGGAAGCAGGTTGTTACTGGTACGCCTCCCTACCAGTAGGAACCAGGTTGTTACTGGTAGGGTGGGAAGTTGCTGTTTTTTATTGCATCTCCGCGGGGGGCGTGTTAGCTAACCCGCTCGAAAAACGGGCTTTTTCTGTAATAATATCGATTAATTCCCTAAAGCCCCCCATCCTGGTTCCGCGCTGTGCCGGCATGGAATGGTCCAGCTGGCCGGGCGGTCGAGGGGGCCCACAGGTCAAACCAAAGGAGATGCACATGTCACCGGAGATCGTAGTCAAAGAGCTGCTCGAAGCGGGCGTACACTTCGGGCACCAGACCAGGCGCTGGAACCCGAAGATGAGGCCGTACATCTTCACGCAGCGCGACGGAATCCACATCATCGACCTGGAGCAGACGGTTGGGCAGGCGCTGGCCGCGCACAAGTTCGTCGCCGACACCGTGGCCCTGGGCAACTCTGTCCTGTTCGTGGGCACCAAGAAGCAGGCCCAGGACGTCATCGAGGAGGAGGCCCGCAGGGTCGGCCAGTTCTTCGTAACCAAGCGCTGGCTGGGCGGCATGCTCACCAACTTCCAGACAATCAAAAAGTCCATCACGCGCCTCAAGGAGCTCGAGACCAGGCGCGAGAAGGGCGAGTTGGAGAAGCTCACGAAGAAGGAGGCGCTCAAGATCGAGCGCGAGATCGACAAGCTCGAGTACTCGCTGGGCGGCATCAAGGACATGACGCGCGCCCCGGGCGCGATATTCATCGTCGACCCCAACCACGAGGACATCGCCAAGAAGGAGGCCATCAAGCTCGGCATCCCGATCGTGGCTCTCACCGACACCAACAGCGACCCTGAAAACATCGACTATCTCATCGCCGGCAACGACGACGCCATACGCTCCATAGCGCTCTTCACCAAGCTCATGGCCGACGCCTGCGAGGAGGGCGGCCGCCGTCGCGAGGCCGCGCTGCGCGATCAGAAGGAACGAGAGGCCAAGCAGCGCACCGAGAAGCCCAAGGGCCCGGCCGTCCGCGAGCAGAAGATAGGCGGAAAGGGCAAGGCCTGGGTCGCTCGCCGCGAGGCGCCTGCGGGCAAGGACGCCGAGGCCGAGAAGTTCGCGTCCGCCAAGGCCGCAAAGAAGGCCGAGGAGGAGAAGGCGGCCCCCGCGGAGAAGCCGGCTGAGAAGCCGGCTGAATAAAATTCGCTGGCTGGTGGAGTAATATTGGGTCGATAATAAACGGATCACGGATCACGGATCACGGATCACGGATCACGGATCACGGATCACGAGAAGAACCGGAGGATACAGAAGATGAGCATCACACCCACTATGGTAAAGGAGCTCCGCGATAAGACAGGCGCGGGCATGATGGATTGCAAGTCGGCGCTCGGCGAGGCCGGCGGCGACATGGACGCGGCGGTCGAGCTGCTCCGCAAGAAGGGCGTGGCCACGGCCGCCAAAAAGGCCGGCCGCACGGCCGCCGACGGGCTGATCGGCCACTACATCGACGATGGCGCCAAGCTGGGCGTGCTGGTCGAGGTCAACTGCGAGACCGACTTCGTCACCAAGACGGAGGACTTCCAGGGCTTCGTGAAGAACGTCACCGACGTCGTGCGAGACGCGGCGCCGGCCGACCTCGACGGCCTCATGCAGACCAAGATGGGCGACAAGAGCGTCAAGGAGGTCCAGACCGAGCTCGTCGCGAAGATCGGCGAGAACCTGGGCGTGCGCCGCTTCGCCAGGGTCGAGGCGGCCCCCAAGGGCAAGGTGGCGCAGTACATCCACGCCGGCTCCAAGATCGGCGTCGTCGTCAACTACGTCGACCCCAACGGCAAGCTCGACGAGGACACCGCCCGCGAGGTCGCCATGCACGTCGCAGCGATGAACCCGCAGTACGTCCGCCGCGACGACGTGCCGGAGTCGGTCATCGAAAAGGAGAAGGAGATCATGCTCGCCCAGATGGAGGGCACCAAGAAGCCGCCGGAGATCATGGAGAAGATCGTCACCGGCAAGATGGGCAAGGTCTTCACGGAGATCTGCCTAGAGGAGCAGCTCTACGTCCGCGACCCGGACGGCAAGTCCACCGTCGGGAAGTGGCTCAAGAAGATAGACGACGGCATCGCCATAGATTCCTTCGTGAGGCTGCAGGTCGGCGAGGGCGTCGAGAAGAGGAAGGACTGACGAAGGACTGGATTGGGGGAAGGGCCCTATGAAATACAAGAGGGTGCTCTTGAAGCTCTCCGGCGAGGCGCTGCTGCCCGCCGGCGAGAAGTCCGGACTGGGTCTCGATACGGCCGACACGATAGCCGGCGAGATCGCCGACGTCGCCCGCAGCGGCGTCCAGATCGCGGTCGTCATCGGCGGCGGCAACATCTTCCGCGGCGCGCACGCAGCCGCCGGCGGCTCGATAGAGCGGGCGCAGGCCGACACCATCGGCATGCTGGCGACGGTCATAAACGGCCTGGTCCTGCAGTCGGCGCTGGAGAAGCTGGGGCTGGACGCCAGGCTCATGACCGCCACCCCCATGCCCTCCGTGGCCGAACACTTCATAAGGCGCAGGGCGCTGGCCCACCTCAGCAAGGGCAGGGTGCTGGTCTTCGCCGGCGGTACAGGCAGCCCCTACTTCTCCACCGACACAGCCGCCGCCCTCAAGGCCGTCGAGATAGGCGCCGAGGTGATACTCAAGGGCACCAAGGTGGACGGCGTGTACTCCGACGACCCGGTAAAGAACCCGTCCGCCACCAGATTCGACAACCTGAGCTTCATAGACGTGCTGAGCAAGCGCCTGAAGGTGATGGATGCGACGGCGATATCCATGTGCATGGACCATAACCTCCCCGTCATAGTCTTCAACGTGTTCGAGGCAAGGAACCTCAGGAGGGTTGTGAAGGGGGACAAACTGGGGACCAAAGTCTATGGATAACAAAGTTTTCGACAAGACCAAGCAGAGGATGGAGAAGTCGCTGGAGGCCCTTCGTCACGAGCTCTCCAAGATGCGCACGGGCAGGGCGTCGCTCACGATACTGGACGACGTGCGCGTGGATTACTACGGCACCCAGACGCCTCTGAACCAGCTGGCGTCGCTGTCGGTGCCGGACCCGCGCACGATAGTCATCCAGCCGTGGGACGCGTCGGCGTCGCAGGCGATCGAGAAGGCTATCCAGAAGGCGGACCTGGGGCTCAACCCGGCCAACGACGGCAAGGTGCTCAGGCTTCCCGTGCCGCCGCTCAACGAGGAGCGCCGCAAGGATCTCGTCAAGGTGATCAAGAAGCACGGCGAGGACTGCAAGGTGGGCGTGCGCAACGCCCGCCGCGACGCAAACGACGAGCTCAAGGAGCTCAAGAAGGCCAGCGACATCACCGAGGACGAGGAGCGCAAGGCGCACGAGCGCGTCCAGAAGCTGACCGACGACTACATCAAGCAGATCGAGGAGACCCTCAGTCACAAAGAGAAGGATATAATGGAGGTTTAGGCTGAGGCTTAGGCTGAGGTTGAGGCTGAGGCTGAGGCTGAGGTTGAGGCTGAGGCTGAGGCTGAGGCCAAGGTGAACTTAGCCTTAACCTTAACCTCAACCTGTATTTGAACAATGCATAGAGTCCCGAAGCACATCGCCATGATCATGGACGGCAACGGCCGTTGGGCGAAGGAGCGCGACCTGCCCCGCGCCGAAGGCCATCGCCGCGGGGCGGAGGCAATCGAACGGATCGTCCGCGCCTGTCGCGACCGCGGCGTTCGCTATCTCACTCTCTACGCCTTCTCGGAGGAGAACTGGCGGCGCCCGTCGGAGGAGGTCCTGGCGCTCATGCAGCTGCTTCGGCACTTCCTCGTGGCCAAGCGCCCGGAGATGATCGAGGAGGGCACCGAGTTTCGCGCCATCGGAGATCTGAGCAGGCTGCCCGCCGACGTCAAGCAGGAGATAGAGGAGACGTCCGAGGCCACCAAAGGCGGGGGCAAGATCACCCTCGTCGTCGCGCTTTCGTACGGCGGCAGGCAGGAGATAGTCAGGGCGGTCAACAAGCTGGTGCGCGATGGGACTGGCGAGATCGACGAGCGGATGATCTCGGAGGCCCTGGACACCGCGGAGATGCCCGACCCGGACCTGCTCGTGCGCACCAGCGGCGAGTACAGGGTCAGCAACTTCCTGCTCTGGCAGATCGCATATGCGGAGCTGTACATCACCGAAACGCTGTGGCCGGAGTTCGACGAGGCGGAGCTGGACAAGGCCATAGAGTCCTATTCGAACCGCGAGCGCAGGTTCGGGATGACGGACGAACAGCTGGGCTGACGGATCGAACCTTATGATAAAGGTACTCACAGGCATCGCTCTGGGCGCGCTCACCCTGGCCGCGCTTCTTTGGCTGCCGCGGTGCGGCATCTACGCGCTCGTCTTCGGGATGGTCACGGCGGGGCTCATAGAGTTCGGCCGTATGTTCTTCTCCGACGCCTTCGAGCGCTGGACGGTCGTGATCGCGGGCATGGCGCTGGCGCTTTGGATGATGGGCTACGATGGGGCGAGGGAGCTTACGCCGCTGGCGCTCGTGGCGATACTGTTCGCCATGGCGCTCATCTTCATGTGGCGGACCGGCGAGCTCGCGGGAACCGCGGGCAGGCTCGGCACCGGCCTTTTGGGCGCGGTCTATCTGGGCATGTGCCTCCCGTTCTGGCTGTGGCTCTTCGAGCTGCCGGGAGGCAGGCACTTTTTGCTGCTCGCCATCGTCCCCGCCTGCCTGTGCGACATATTCGCCATGGCCGCGGGCAAGGCGATCGGCAGGCACAAGTTCGCGCCGCGCGTGAGCCCGAACAAGACCGTCGAGGGCTTCTTCGGCGCGCTGGTCGGGTCGATGGCCGGCGTCTTCGTCGTGGGCTTCGCTCTCGGCATGAACATAGGCGTCCTGCATCTGGCGGGGCTGGCGCTGGTGATCTGGATCACCTCGCCGTTCGGCGACCTGATCGAGTCGCTCATCAAGCGCAGCTGCGGCGTCAAGGACTCGGGCAGCATCATACCCGGCCACGGCGGCGTCCTGGACAGGCTCGACGCCCTGGTCTTCACGGGCCCCGCGGCGTACGCGTATGTGAAATATGTAATTGGCGTTTGATAGATGAGTGACTGGTGACTGGCTGTAAATAAATAGTAGTGCTTGATAATTCCGCTAGTCACTAGTCACTAGTCACTGTTTGAGGAGTCGATATGAAACGAATATCCATCCTGGGCAGCACCGGGTCGATAGGGCAGAGCACGCTCGACGTCATCTCCAGGCACCCCGACCGCTTCGAGGTGGTGGGGCTTGCCGAGGGGCACGACGTGGAGCTTCTGGCAAAGCAGATCGAGATGCACAGGCCGAAGGTGGTCTCGGTCCGCGACGCGGAGTCGGCCGGGCGCCTCAAGGGGCTCGTGCGCTCCCACGTGCCGGAGATACTCTACGGGATCGAGGGTGCGTGTGGGGTCGCCGAACACCCCGATGCGAAGCTCGTCGTCTCCGCGATAGTGGGCGCGGCGGGGCTTACGCCCACGATGAGGGCGATAGAGGCGCGCAAGGACGTGGCGCTCGCCAACAAGGAGACCATGGTGATCGCGGGCGAGATAGTCTCCAACCGCGCCGCCGCAATGGGAGTGTCGATCCTGCCGGTGGACAGCGAGCACGCCGCTATCCACCAGTCGCTGGCCGGCCACAGGCATGCCGACGTCGTCGCGCTGCACCTGACCGCCTCGGGCGGCCCGTTTTTGCGCTCGACCCGCGACGAGATGGCCAAGGCCGGTCCCGCGGAGGCGATAGCCCACCCGCGCTGGAACATGGGCGCCAAGATAACGATAGACTCCGCGAGCCTCATGAACAAGGGGTTGGAGGTGATCGAGGCGCGCTGGCTCTTCTCGATGGATGCGGACCGCATAAGGGTGGTGGTGCACCCGCAGAGCATCGTGCACTCCATGGTCGAGTACCGCGACGGCTGCGTCGTGGCGCAGCTGGGCATGCCGGACATGCGCGCACCCATAGCTTACGCGATATCCTGGCCTGAGCGCGTCGAGAGCGGCTGCCCCAAGCTGGATCTGACCAAGATGGAGAGCCTCACCTTCGAGGAGCCGGACCTGGAACGTTTCCCCTGCCTCGGGCTCGCGTACCAGGCGATCTCGGAGGGCGATTCGATGCCGGCGGTTTTGAACGCCGCGAACGAAGTGGCGGTCGCCGCCTTCCTCGACAACAGGCTGGGCTTCATGCAGATACCGCGCGTGGTCGAGCAGACGATGGCGGCTCACGACAAAAGCCGGGTGACCAACCTCGATGAGGTCCTCGAGGCCGACTCCTGGGCGCGCAGGCGCGCAGGCGAGATGCTATGACGATACTGTACTTCATCATATCCCTGGGCTTTCTGATCTTCATACACGAGCTGGGGCACTTTATCACGGCCAAGCGCTCCGGCGTCTGCGTGGAGGTATTCTCCCTGGGCTTCGGGCCGCGCATCGTGGGCTTCAAAATCGGGGACACCGACTACCGGATCTCCGCGCTGCCGCTGGGCGGCTACGTCAAGATGCTGGGCGAGGACCCGAGCGAGACGGAGGCCAAGGACCCGCGCTCCTATGCGGCCAAGGGCGTGCTCACGCGCGCCAAGATCGTCGCCTGCGGGCCAATCATGAACCTCCTCATGTGCCTGGCGATAATGCCGATCGTGTTCATGATCGGAAGGGCCGAACCGGCATTCCTGCGCGAGCGGCCGGAGATACTGGGCGTGAAGCTCGATTCGCCGGCCGAGAGGGCCGGCTTCGAGCAGGGCGATATCATCGTCTCCGTCGACGGCAGGGCCGTCTCCACCTGGGACGGCGTGCTCAGCCGCATCCTCATATCGCCCGGGCAGACGCTGGACTTCGGCGTCGAGCGCGGCGGCGAGCTTTTGCACAAAAACGTCCAGGTCGAGCAGCTGCCAGAGATGAAGGGCGGCTTCGTGGGCATAGAGCCCGTGCTCTTCATGGGCAGCGAGCCGTGGGTCGACGAGGTGCGGCCCGGAGGGGCTGCGGACGTAGCGGGGATGATGGCCGGAGACCTGGTGGTGGAGTACGGAGGGGCGCCGGTCGAGGACTGGCTGGATCTGACCCGCCGCATCAACGAGGGCAAGGGCCAGCCGCGTTCCATCGTGGTCGACAGGGAGGGCGTGCGGCACGAGCTCTCCGTCGAGGCGGACTACAACGAGGACTTCGGCAGGTGGATCATCGGCATCACCAAGGACCGCACCAGCGGCGTGCCGATGACCGTGATTCGCTACGGCTTCCTCGAGGCGATCGTCAAGGGCACGCAGGAGAACGTAAAGCTCGCCCGCATGACCTTCAGCGTCCTGTACAGGCTCATAACTCTCAAGCTCTCCTACAAGGTGCTGGGCGGTCCGATCATAATCGCCAAGACCTCCGCGGCCGCCGCGGCCTCTGGTCTGTCGAACTTTTTGTACTTCATCGCCTTCCTCTCGCTACAGCTGGGGATACTCAACTTCCTGCCGATACCGGTGCTCGACGGCGGGCAGCTGGTGTTTTTGGGGCTGGAGGGGATCATGCGCAGGCCGGTCCCGATGCGCGTGCGGATAGTCGCCCAGCACGTTGGCTTTGTCATCCTCATCTCGCTCATGCTCGTAGTCACGTTCAACGACATAGACAACGTATGGGGCATACGCGCTATAATAGACAAGCTCTTCTAGATGAAGATACTCTCGATCGATACCACAGTCATAGCCGGCTCCGTCGCGCTCTCCGAGGGGCCCACGCTCGTCGTGCAGGAGCAGCAGGGTGAGACCGGCACCCACGCCGAGCGCCTCATGGAGTCCATCGACCACATGCTGGGGCTTGCCGGATGGGCTAGTGATGAGATCCAGGCAGTCGCCTGCGCGGTGGGCCCGGGCTCCTTCACCGGGCTGCGCATAGGGCTGGCGGTGGCCAAGGGAATCGCCTATTCGCTCGGGATACCGATCGCCGGTGCCTCTTCGCTCACATCGCTCGCGATGGGCTGCGCCGGGGCGGACGGCACCGTGCTGGCGCTCATCGACGCCAGGCGCGGGGAGATCTACGCGGCGGCGCTGAGGGTGGATGCGGCCGGCAGGATGGAAAGGGTCACCGAGGAGTTCGTAGCCCCCCCGGAGGCGGTCGTTGAGAGATTTCGCTCGATAGACGGCAGGCTCATCATGGCGGGCGACGGCGCCCTGGCGTACGAGGGGATCCTCCGCAGGGGCCTGGGCGACCGCGCGGATCTCGCCCCGGGTCCGGCCGTGCGGCCCCAGGCGCTCTCACTGGCGTTGCTGACCCACGAGAGGCTCGCCCGCGGTGAGTCCGACGAGCTTGCTTCGCTCGCCCCGAACTACATAAGGCGCTCCGATGCCGAGATAGGCTTCATGGGCAAGGGCAGGCGATAGATCACTCGCCTATGGCGTGCAGCGCGATCTTGCGCTTTCTTCCCCTGTTGTCGAAATCCATAAGGACCAGCTGCTGCCATGTACCGAGAAGTATCCGGCCGCCGTCGATTGGTATGGCGAGGGACGGCTTCATGACGGCCGCCCTCACGTGCGAGTAGCCGTTTCCGTCCCCCCAGCGCGCGTCGTGCTTGTATTCCATATCCTTCGGGGCGATTTCGGAAATCGCCCTCTTGAGGTCGGCCACCGCGCCGGACTCGAACTCTATCGTGGTGATGGACGCCGTCGACCCGGGTATGGAAGCCGTGAAAAGTCCGTTAGTTATACCCGATTCTGCAACGAAAGCTTGAGACTTCTCCGTGATGTCCAGAACGTCCGTCCCGTCCGTCGTCGATATGGTGATATCCGCCCTGTGCTGTTTCATAAGTTGTGCCTCCCGTCCTGCGTTTTTAGCTAAAAACCGATAAAAATCAAGTAATTATTAATTGACAGGCGAGTGGTATTTGCTATAGCATGTCCATATGGAACGATTTTGCGCCGAGGGGGCGAAGGCTTAGCAAAACGCCCGCCTCGGCCATGAGAGCCATGTTCGGGGCCCAGGCGTATGGAGCGCAGGGGCCCTTTTGATTGCTGCGAAGGAGGTATGGGAGATATGGAAAAGCGCGATCTGGATATCATCGAGCGGCACATGGGCGACGACAAGATCCTGGCCGGACTCTACGACGAGCACCTGGAGTTCGAGCGGATCTTGGAGAAGTTCAACCAGAAGCCGTTTCTCACCCCCAGCGAGGAGGTGGAGCGAAAGCAGCTTCAGAAGAAGAAGCTATTGGGGCGTGACAGGATAGAGAGCATACTGCAGAAGTACCGCAGACAGGACAATTAATCCCGGGTCCGAGGGCTAGTTCCCATTAAAACCCAAAGAGGTTACGCGATGGAGTGCGCAAGGACAGCATACAGGCCTATGCCGAGACAGCTGCCGGTGGCGGTGGAGGGCTTCCCATTCATAGCGGTTGCGCTCGTGGCCGCGCTCGCGGCGTGGCTCATGGCGGCGACGGCGCTGGCGGTCGTCATGCTCGGCATCGCCTGCTTCGTGACGTTCTTCTTCCGAAACCCCCAGCGCAGCCCCGAGGAGTCTGGCGACGTGGTGATATCGCCGGCAGACGGAAGGGTGCTTGCGGTGGACAGGGGCGCGAGCTCGCCGCACGAGGGCAGGCCAGTGACGAAGGTTAGCATCTTTATGTCCGTGCTCGACGTCCACGTGAACCGCTTCCCCGTCGCGGCCAGGGTGGTCGACTCGATATACAGGGCCGGCGACTTCTTCGTAGCGAGCCTGGACAAGGCCAGCGAGCGCAACGAGGCGAACGCGCTGGTGCTCGAGGACGCTCGCGGAAGGCGCTTTGAACTGGTGCAGATCGCGGGGCTGGTGGCCCGCCGGATAGTCTGCTACCTCAAGCCGGGCGACAGCTGCGGGCTGGGCGAGCGCTTCGGGCTCATAAGGTTCGGATCGCGCCTCGATCTGTACCTGCCGCCGGAGGCCTCCATAGCGGTATCCCCCGGCCAGCGGGTGAGGGCAGGACAGACTGTGGTAGGGAGGTTCGAATGAGGGTCCGTTCAAAGAAGCGGCGCGAGGGGATGCGCAGGGGAGTCTTCCTCCTGCCCAACCTGCTCACGACGGCGAGCCTCTTCTGCGGCTTCTTCTCCGTAGTCAAGTCGCTCTCCGGCGACTTCGTAGCGGCGGCCTGGGCGATACTCTTCGCCGGCCTCTTCGACCTGCTCGACGGCAGGGTGGCCAGGCTCGCAAGGGCGGAGAGCCAGTTCGGAATAGAGTACGATTCGCTCGTGGATCTGTCCTCGTTCGGCCTGGCCCCGGGCGTGCTCGTCTACACCTGGGCCCTGCAGGGGTTGGGCAAGCTCGGGTGGCTGGCGGCGTTCGTCTACTTCGCGTGCGGGGCGCTGAGGCTGGCGCGCTTCAACGTCCAGCACGACGACGTCGAGAACGAGTTCTTCCAGGGGCTACCCATACCGGTGGCCGCCTACGTCATCGGCACCTACGTCATCTTCCACCACCACTACTACGTCTTCCCGCCCGACGGCGGGTGGTCGGTCGCCGCGATTACGATAGCGCTGGCGCTGCTCATGGTGACGACCATACGCTACCGCAGCCTCAAGACGCTCGACATAAGGAGCCGCAACCCGTTCTTCGTGCTGGTTCTGGTGGTGATGGGAATCTTCGTCGTTGCCATAAGGCCCGAGGTCATGATGATGACGCTGACGCTGGCATACGTGGCCTCTGGCCTCGTCGAGGAGGCGGTCACGCTGCGCCAGAGCAGGCGCTTCCTGAGCAAGTTGAAGGGGTCGCGTGCGCCGAAGGATGAGTCCAGGTTCGAGCTCGTCGGCGGGCGCGATTTGGGCGAGGGCGACAGGGCCGCAGAAAATCAGGGGGAGGCCTGATGCCTCGCTGCTTTTTCTGCGGCAAGGACGTGGAGCTGGTCTACCGCAAGGTCGGCCGCCAGGACGAGTGCCCGCACTGCGGCAGGGACCTGCACGCATGTTTCCAGTGCCGCTTCTACGACCGCAGCTCTCACAACCAGTGCAGGGAGAACCAGGCGGCCATGGTGGCCGACAAGGAGCGATCCAACTTCTGCGAGTTCTTCGAGTTCGGCAGGGACGCCTCGGCCGAGAAGGGAGCGCAGGAGGAGGCGAAGAAAAAGCTGGGCGAACTGTTCAAGTGACGAGGGAGGAAGATGAGCCAGAAGGGTTACACGGTAGCAGTCGTCGGCGCTACGGGCGTCGTGGGCGGCGAGATGATAAAGGTGCTCGAGGACCGCGCGTTTCCGGTCGAGGCTCTGAAGCCTCTGGCCTCCGAGCGCTCGATAGGCAAGGAGGTCTCGTACCGCGGCGAGGACATCCAGGTGGAGGTGCTCACGCCCGAGAGCTTCGAGGGCGTGGACATAGCGCTATTTTCGGCCGGCGGTTCGATCAGCAAGGAGTTCGCGCCCATGGCCGCCGCGGCGGGGGCGGTTGTGGTGGACAACACCTCCGCCTTTCGCATGGACCCGGACGTGCCGCTGGTCGTCCCGGAGGTCAACCCCGGGGACCTCGATGCGTGGGAGCGCCGCAGGATAATCGCCAACCCCAACTGTTCCACGATCCAGATGCTCGTGGCCCTGGCGCCGCTGCACAAGGAGGCCCGCGCCACGCGCGTGGTGGTCTCGACCTATCAGGCGGTCTCCGGCGCCGGGCTGCAGGCGATGGAGGAGCTCTCGAAACAGGCGGTGGCGCTCTTCTCCAGCGGCGAGTGCGAGGTCGAGGCCTTCCCGCACCGGATAGCGTTCAACTGCATCCCTCACATCGGGAAGTTCCTGGAGGACGGTTCCACGGAGGAGGAGATGAAGATGGTCAACGAGACCTCCAAGATCCTCGGGGACCCCGACCTCAAGGTGGCGGCCACCACCGTGAGGGTGCCCATCTTCTGCGGCCACTCCGAGTCTCTCAACATCGAGTTCGCGGACCCGATCTCGCCCGAGGAGGCCAGGGAGATACTCTCGAACGCGCCGGGCGTGGAGGTGGTCGACGATCCGAACCTCTGCCGCTATCCGATGGCGGTGGACGCCTCGGGCAAGGACCCTGTCTACGTGGGCAGGATCAGGCGCGATGCGAGCGTGCAAAACGGGCTGGCGCTGTGGGTGGTGGCGGATAACCTCCGCAAGGGGGCCGCGCTCAACGCTGTGCAGATCGCCGAGATTATGATAAAGGAATATATCTGATGATTCGCAGACGCGCGGCTTGGGCCCTGGTGATCGCGCTCGCTCTATGGGCGCTTATCCCGGCTGTGCCCGATGCTCACGCCTTTCCGGACGCCGAGGTCCAGTGGAGCGAGGGGGGCGGCCCCCCGTTCAGCCTGGGCGTCACATCCACGGTCAGCGGTTTTCTGCTCTCCTCCGACGAGAGGCTGCTGCTCAGCTACAGCGACGTCCTCGAGCTCGTCGACATGGGCGCGTACTCCCTGGAGCCGGAGCAGCCGCCAGCGCTCTCCGAGGACGCCGAGACCGACGGCATCATACAGGGCTTGGCCTACAACGGGGCGGCCGAGAAGATACTCGCCTCGCAGGACGACGGCGACCTGCTGGAGTTCGCCATCGCGACGATCACGGAGGACCCGCTGAGCGTGATCGTCGAGGAGGGCTCGACGCTGGGGCCTGTTGCCTACGATACGGTGACCGCCTACTCGTACGTCGCCAACAACACTTCGGGGACGATCGAGGTCGTGGACACGATCACTTCGAGCGTGGTCACCACGATCACGCCGGTCATCTCCGGGCAGAGCAACTTCAACATGACCGACGCCATATTTGTCGACGCCACCGACGAGATCTACTTCACCACCGACGTGGGCGCGCTGCTTTACGTGGCCAGCGGCGGTACCGCCTCGACCACGATCGATCTGGACGTCGCCGGCGGCGCCATGCTCTCGGCCATAGACGAGCTGCCCAACGGCAGCGAGGTGTGGGTGGTCGACTACGACACCCCGGCCGTGTACACCGTCAGCACATCGACGCACTCCGAGACGGACGCCGAGATAGTCCTCACCGAGAACTCCACGGGCACCGACATAACGATCACCGAGGTCTCGGATCCGACCTCTACGTACGCCTACGTGGCGGGCGCCTGGGGCGTGAGCGTCATCAACACCGCCACCAGGCAGGTGCTCGACCTGGGCGACGACCCGGGCACCGACGAGGAGCCCATCCCCACCTCGGCGGAGCCTTATCTCGTTGACGCCTCCAGCCTCGAGGACGGCATAGTCTACGTGAACTTCTCCACGGGCGACCTGGGCCTCATAACCGACCGCCCCGTCGCGGTGATAAGCGGCATAACATACTCGGGCGGCGGCTCCGCGATGGGGCAGGGCGGCAGCGCAGACATAACTTTCATGGCCGACCGGGCGGGCACCTACGAGCTCCGCTCCGGCGGAGGCGTGGACGCCTCGGGCGCGCTCATAGTGGACAGCACCGGGGCGACGTCGGGCACGGTGGAGGCGAACACCTCCAAGACGGTCACGGTCAACTACGACGACAACTCGGAGAACTTCGACGAGGGCGAGTCGGAGTTCTGGGTCTTCATAACCGACGGGGACCTGCGCGGACGCCGCAAGAGCTGGCTGTCGGTGGACACCCCGCCGCCGGACGTGGTCGTCACATCGACCGGCTTCGGGACCAACAGGGTCTACGTCAACATGGAGCGCCTGGACGTCTCCGACATGTCGCACTACAACATATACGTCGATACCGATGCCGCAGCGGTGCTGACCAAGGCCGAGGTCGGCCTGGAGGTCGCGCAGCCCGAAAGCGGCAGCACCGTCACGGGCGATGTGACCGGCCTGGAGAACGGCACGACCTACTACTTCGCCGTGGAGGCGGTGGATACCAACGGCAACAAGAGCGCCAACCGCACCAACAGGTACTCCGACGGCTCGCTCGTGACCGGCATGCCCGAGCAGACGGTGGGGCCGGTCGGCTATTCGGGTTCGACCGGCTGCGGGCTCGCCGAGTCCTCCGAGGGGAGTGCGGCGGCATGGCTGCTCCTGCCGCTGGCTGTCCTGGGGCTTCTGGCGCTGCGCATGAGGAGGGCCAGGGCCGTCTTGATCGTGGCAGCCCTCGCGGCTGTCCTGCTTTGCTCGTCCTCCGCCCAGGCCCAGCCGAACATCCAGGAGACGCAGGCCACAGCGGGCTTCAGCATGCTGGAGGACAAGCCCCCGCAGTGGTTCTTCGAACTCAAGACCGGCTTCTGGATGCCGACCAGCTCCGCGCTGGAGAGATACTTCGGCAAGTGCTGCAACCTGATCACGCGGGCGCAGGGCGGCTACATGTGGCAGAAGCGCTACGGCATCGAGGGGGGCGCGGGCTTTCTGTACAAGACAGGGAGGGCCAGGGGGGCGCAGACCGGCGAGACCTCGCAGGAGAAGTTCAGCTTCCTGCTGATACCTATGGATCTGAGCTTCGTCTGGCGCGTCGACTACTTCAGCTGGAGGTTTCTCATACCCTACATGAAGGCCGGATTCGACGGGGTCTTCTACCGGGAGTCCGTGGGCGGGCAGTCCGTCAAGGGCATGAAGTGGGGGATGCACGCCGTTGGCGGCGCCATGCTCAACATAAGCGAGATGGCCAGCACCTGGGGTGACAAGGACCTTTGGGTCGACGAGTTCTTCATGACCTTCGAGGTCGAGTATCAGTACATCGACAGCTTCGGCAAGAAGGGCCTGGACCTCTCAGGCCCGGTGTACTCGGTCGGCCTGCTCTTTTACTTCTGACGTGCCTTATTTGTAATCCGTAGACGGGACGCTTAGGAACCTTTTGGCGGCTAGGCGTAATAAAGCCGGCTCCCGCGAAAAAACCCGGGACACAAAACCGATTTTTTAAAATACGACCTAGTACACTCCGGAAAAATCGGTATTGTGTCCCGGGTTTTTTTCATACTCCGCTCGCGCCGTCCCTAATCACGGAGGCCGTTCTGTAGGGAATCATTTAGACGCATCGTAAGCGGGCGGCCATCGTGTTGTATCGCCGGGAGGCGCACAACACGATGGCAGGCCGCGGAAGATGCGTCCACTGGAGCCGCTGAATATGAGAACTGTTAAACTCACGATATCGTATGACGGGACGAGCTATGTGGGCTGGCAGGTCCAGCCCAACGGCGTCTCCGTGCAGGAGCTCCTGCAGCGGGCGGTGAAGTCGATGACCGGCGAGCCCTCGGCGGTGGTGGGCGCCAGCCGCACCGACGCGGGCGTGCACGCGCTGGGGCAGGTGGCGCACTTCGAGACGAACTCAAACATCCCTTTGGACGGCTTCAGGATGGGGCTCAATTCGCTCCTGCCCGACGACGTGGTCGTGCTCAGGGCGGAGGAGGGGGGGGAGGGCTTCCACGCCAAGCGCGACTCGAAGGGCAAGGTCTACCTCTACCGGATACTGATGGGCTGCGGGGGCGCGCCGCTTGCGCTTCACCGGGCGTGGCAGATGCGCGAGGCGCTGGACCTTGCGGGTATGCGGGCGGCGGCCAAGTCGCTGGTAGGCGAGCGCGACTTCCAGAGCTTCCGCGCGGCCGGCTGCGGGGCCCAGGACGCGGTCAGAAGCATAGACTCGATAGATATCGAGGAGCCCGGCTCGCACGATCCGATCTTCCGCTGCGGGGAGGGTGCCGGGCTGGTGGAACTCACCTTCCGCGGCAACGGCTTCGTGCGCCACATGATCCGAAACATCGTGGGGACGCTGTGCGACGTGGGCAAGGGTATGACCGAGCCGCAGGAGGTGGAGGCGATACTCGCCGCCCGCGATAGAGAACAGGCCGGACGCTGTGCGCCGGCCTGCGGGTTGTATCTGATGAAAGTTATATACTGACGATTATTAGTCTGCGTCAGGGTCCGTCTCAGGGTCCGTCTCAGGGTCCGTCTCAGGATCGGTCTCGGGATCGGTCTCGTCAGGATCGTCGACCTCGTCCGGGTCGTCCGCGCTGTCAGGGTCGTCCACCGGGTCAGTGCTCGTGGAGTCGTAGCCGCCCAGCTCGTTGCCCTCGGTGGAGTAGGCGTTGATGTCGTCGTAGTCGAACTCGCCCTCGGCCACGTAGTCGTTGTCGTCGCCCTTGAGCACGCCGCCCTTCTGCGTGAGGATGAAGTCGCTGCCCTCGCCGCCGTCGATCATGTAGTAGTCCGGGTCGGAGTGAAGCGGGATCAGGGGCAGCGCGCCGAGGCCCGCCTCGCCGTTGCCGTCGGTCGGGTAGACCGCGATGTCGCCGATGTCCAGGCCCAGTTTATGATCGATCTTGTACACGATCGACTTGGCCGTTCCGCTGGCGCCCTGGTTGACCAGGATGACGTAGATGTTGCCCTGCTCGTCGTAGGTGACGTAGCCTTTGTCGTATCCGGGGGGCGCCTTGAGGCCCAGCGCCTCGACCGGGTCGACGCTGCTCTCGCCGTCGCCGAAGACTCCGGGCCATATTGTGTATCCAGAGCCGCTGGACTCCTGCCCCTCCACCTCGTCGATCACGATCTGGCCGTTCTCGACGTGCGCCTCGTACTCGTCGGCGAACTCGTCGGTGAATATGCCCTGGTTGACGAAGCTGTTGAGCGCGCCGGTGTTGTTGCCCAGGCTCGTGGTGAGGCTGTCCGGGTCGAGGCCGTCGGCCAGCATCTGGTAGCGGGCGCCGAGTATTATGTCGTCGCCGCCGAAGGCGCCGTTTATGTAGATGCTCTGGTTGGTGAGCTCGACTCGCGAGAAGTCGATGATGTCGGCGCCGGAGCTGTCGCGGAACTCGAGGTTGACGATCTGGGAGGAGACGGAGCCGTCCGGGCCCTGCCAGCCCCTGAAGAAGTCCACGACCTTAACCTTGAGCGTGCCCTCGTCGCCCACGAAGGTGATGATGAGGTTCTGCGCCTCGTCCATCTCGCCGTAGGCCATGTTGTACCCCGGGGGCATCGTTATCTGGAGCGATCCGGCCTCGCCGTCGCCGTCGTTGTATATCTCGACCATGCCGTCCTGCATCTGATCGGAGACCTTCCAGGTGTCGTCCTCGCTGTAGAACCAGTCGTCGGCCGCAGGCGGGGTGGAGGCTATGTCGTTGACCCAGTCCTCGTTCTCGTTTACCGCCTCGCCCTGGTCGGACTTGAAGGTGGTGTCCTCGCCGCCGCCGCCGTAGACGAGGTCGTAGCCGGCGCCGCCCTTGATCTGGTCGTCGCCGCCGTAGCCCTGGTCGTGCTGGCCTGAGGCCTGGTAGGACTCGTCGCCGTAGATGGTGTCGTTTCCGGCCATGCCGTCGATGACGTCGTCGCCGGCGTAGGCCACGATGCCGTCGTCGCCCTGCGTGCCGTAGATCACGTCGTTGTGCTCGGAGCCGTGGATGTAGAAGCCGCTGCGGGCGCCGTAGGGGTAGTTGGGGTAGGAGCCGTCGCTGACCCTTATGGCCCTGGTGCAGTCGATCGTCACGCCGTGGCTGAGCCCGAAGGCGGAGAGTATGATCGGCTCGCGGCGGACCGTGCCCTCCTTGATGACCCAGGCGCGCCTGGTGCCGTCCTGGTACTCGGCTGTCAGCACGATGTCGCGGCCCTTGGACTCGGCGGTGAGCTCCACCATGTCGTCGGTCATCTGGAAGGCGACCCTGGTGGGGGCCAGCGCGTCGCCGCTGTTGGGGATCACGACCGTGCCCGCGAACTCCACGTTCGGGTCGGTGATCAGCCCCAGGCCGTAGGGATCCTCCAGATGGATCGCGTCGGGCGGGATCCCGTTCCACTCGGGCTGCAGCTCGGCCGGCCTGTCCCAGTAGCCGGAGCCGCTCAGGCCGAGCGCGTCGGCCATCTCGCCGTCGATGCCGTAGCCGGCTATCGCCGCCGACTCCGCCTTGAGCATCATCTTGATGCGGTTTAGCTCCGCCAGCTGCTCCTCGGTGAGGTAGTCGGCGTACTCGAAGTTCTCGATCTCGCTGAGCGCGCTCTGTATCTGCTCCTGGAGCTCGGTGTAGTCCGGGCCCACAGGGGCGTCATAGTTGGCGGCCGGGTCGGTGACGTTGGCTTTGTAGTTCGTGTTTATCTGAGTCATATACTCGCCTCTCAGGGTTGTATTCGCTCCTTATATAATGCAAGATCATTGCCAACTCGCCGCTTGACCCCACATTTTAACTAGCTGATAAATAAGGTAATTTCATTATTCCCCACGACGGTTCCTCCTCCAAGTCCAGGAAACAGCGGTATTTTGTCCTTATATGGGGTCTTTGCCCCCCAGCCTGAAAAAAGCCCCTCCGTGGGGAGGGGCTTCGGTCACCATGTTTGTCCGGGCTTTCGTCAGATGTCCATCTCGCCCATCATCGAGTTTATGTCGCCGAACCACTCGTCGAAGAAGCCGTTCATCTCCTCGTCTATCTCGGACTGGGAGGGCAGAAGCTCGTCGAAGTACTCCTGTGCCTCGCCGTCGTAGTCGCCCTCGCCGGGGGTCGAGTAGAGCGCCTGCTCCCAGGCGGCCTGATAGATCTCCTCGTCCGACCAGGTTTGGCCCAGGAGTTTGTCGTCGTGGCCGGCGTAGCTCTCGTTGTGTGTGAATTCGATGTTTTTATCCTGCGCGTTCGCGAAGAGGACCTCGGCGGAGCCGGTGCGCTCGTAGTAGTCGTCGTGGTTGAGGCCCTCGTCTATCGCGTCGGCCATTCCCTCCGGGTCCGCCTCGTCGTCGCCGTCGGTGTCCAGGCCCAGAAGCTCCGCTTCGAGCGAGTCGCTGGCCTCCTGCGGGTTGTAGACGTAGTTGGTGCCGCCCTCGACGTGCAGGTAGCACTTCTGGTTGCCGACGCGCTCCGCGTCGTAGCCGGTAACCTGATCGACCAAGGGGAAGTTGATGTAGTTGTTGTCCTCGTAGGTGTTGTTCCTGATCCAGACGAAGGTGGCGCCGTCGATGAAGTTGTCGCCCTGGCCGGCCACGACCACGTCGTTTCCGCCGCCGCTGACCACCCGGTTGGCGTAGAAGGGGTCGCCGGGCCTTCTGACCTTCTGGTCGTCCGGCAGTCGCTCCCTCTCGTAGTCGGACATGTCGTTGGCGCCGCAGGTCTCTATGACGTCGTTGTACTCGGTGCCGGTTATGTCGCCGCGCACGCCGGAGATGAAGACGCCGGTCTGGTAGGCGCTGTACTGCTCCTCGTCCGGCGGCCGGTCGTTGATGGAGACGTAGCGGTCGCTGTAGTCGCCGTACTGGTAGGTGCCCTCGTTGAAGGTCGGGTCGTGGCCGTTCTTCCACTCCTCGTCAACGGGGTCCCAGTATGTCGTGCGCCAGTCCTTCTGCGAGAAGAAGCCGATGTTCTCGTCGAAGGCGCGCTCCGAGTCGGTGTTGGCCGCATGGGTTATGCCCAGATCGCTCGCCATGTTCGAGTACACGTGTCGCGCGGTCGACTTCATGCTGCCGCAGTCGATCCTGACGTTCTGGTTGTCTCCCACCAGCCCCAGCCCCACGGAGGAGGCCGCGACGAAGTTGACGTCGTTCGACAGCGGCGTGGCCACGGGCATGGGGTCCGCTGTACGGAAGCCCGTGATCTGGATCCTGGATATGGTGTCCGTGCCGTTCTTGAAGATGATGTACTGGTCGTAGACCTTGGCCTCCGGGTCGCTCCCCACGTGGGCGGGCAGCTCCACGGACTCGACGATCACGTCGGTGACGCTAACCTGCATGTACTCGGAGAGGTCGGGGGGCGTGAGCTGCGTCGTCCCGTCCCACTCGTCGTAGAGCTCCATCTTCATGTCGATGGAGTCCTCGGGGCAGTTGACCAGGTAGTCCTTGCCCATCGTCTTCTCCGGGTCGCGCTTGACCCAGAAGTAGCGCGGGATGTTGACCTCTATGGGGCAGCCGAACCTGTGGTCGTTGCCGGTGAGCGCGCTCTTGGTGAGCCCCAGCACCAGATCGGTGGTGGAGCCGTACTTGTGCTGCATCGCCTGGCTTGGGTCCAGGACCTGGAGCGAGTCGTCGTTGACGACGCTGGCCTGGTAGTCCGGGTCCATGATCGGCAGCGTCGTGGGCTTGCCCTCGCTGTCCAGGTAGGTGATCGAGCCGTCGGCGTTCTCGTGCTGGTAGACCGAGCCCGACTGATAGGGGCGGCCGATCCAGCCGTCGTTGTTCAGATCCTTGCAGGCGCGCATCTCGTCGATGAACTCGCCGGCGCGGGTCGTGGCCAGCTCGCGGCACTTGTCCAGCTGCGCCTCGGCCTTGGACATCGCCTCGTTGATGAGCGCGATCTTGGAGGACATGCCCTGGGCCTCGACGGTGGTGAGCGTGCCGGAGGCCAGCGCGTCCTCGTAGCTCTTCTTGAGCTCGGCCAAATCCTCGTTCGCGGTCAGGTACTTGCGCTCGAGTATGTCCATGTAATTTATGGCGTTTTCGTTGTTCATGATGACTTCCTCTACCGTCGGCGGGAAGTCGGTGAGCCACTCGGCGCCCTCGGCGCCAGGCGTGGAGACGTAGGAGCCGCCCTCGATCTCGCCCATGGTGTAGTCGTCGAGGGGGCTGCCGGTGCCGTTCGAGCCGTCGCTCTCCGTGGAAGAGGGGTCGTCCAGCGGGCTCTCGAAGGAGTCCTCGATCGACTGGGCGGCGGCGTCGGTCCCGGTGGTCTGGTTCTTCCAGTCCGCGTCGTCGTGCGTGCCGACCGAGTTTACCTTATAGTTATTTATACCGTTCAAAGACATAGATACCTCGATTCGCTCTATGTATTTGCAATATCTCTGCCAATTTGGCCCGGCGGGCCTAATTTTATAAGTAACTGAATTGCAATGATATTTGGTCCAGCTTGGCGGTCGATCGTTCAAACGATGAACACTATATGGAGGGATCTGGACCCAGTATGGGGGATCGAGTCACCAGGCATCACCAGATGCCCGCGTTCTCCTTGGCCTTCTGCTTCTCGAGATACTCCTCGGCGCGCTCCATCTGGATGTTGCACTCCCGCAGCGTCAGCTTGAGTTTGCGCCTGTAGGCCTCCATCGAGCGGTACTCCGAGGCGGTCATCTTGCTCATGTTCCTTGAGTGCAGCGACGCCGTGGCGACGTCAATCATGTCGGAGAGGACCTTCTTGAGGGCGGAGTAGCGCTCCACCACAGGCTCCATCATCTTGGCCTTCTCGACGTCGTACTTGAGGATATCTTTATGCAAATCAGGAACATATGGTATATCCCCTACAGTGTCCTGGGGGGCCTTCCAGCGGGCGTCGCCAACCATCATCGTGCCCAGGAAATCCTGCATTCTATCGTAATATCCCTGCCTTTGCTGCGGAACATTAGAAGCGGCATCAAACATTTCCTCTAACACCCCGCCTTCGAAGGACTCTGCCTTCACGTTGCCGCCTATGAGCGACTTGTAGGCGTCGGCGTCGGAGGACTTGTAGACGTCGGTCGCCGCCTGGGCCTTGGCCTCGTTTGAGGCCTTAGGCTTCTCAAACGCGTCCGGCTTGACGTAGCTTACCTTCGCTGTGGCGTTAGTCTTGGTCATAGTCCCTTATTCGTCGTCCAGCGCCGTGTTGAGCTCCTCGAGGAACTCCAGCGCCTCTTTGAGTTCTTGTCTCTTCTCTGCGATTCCCGGAGAGCCGGCGTAGCCCTCCAAAAGCCTCATCACCTCGTACTTCTTCTTGATCGAGTCGTAGAGGTGGTCCGTGTCGATGGCGCCCTGCGCCTGGGCCGGCTTGCTGCCTGCGGCATCGTCCTCGTGCGGCTTCGGGGCCGATCCGGCCTCGATCTCGCGCATCACGTCGAGGATGTCCCTCTCTGCTGCCTGTCCGATTCCCTGGGTGCTCATCTTAGTTCCTCCAAAAGAGACACGGGTTTTCGACCCAATATAATGCAAAAGGGCTGCCAAAAGGCCGAACGGGGCAGGGAAGGGCAAAAACTGTCGTGATCTTAAGGGAGTTTGGGGATTTCGGGGCAGGGGGGCGGAGGCGGTCGCAGTCCCCAAATCGGGGCCAACGGGTCCAAATTGGGGACTTGATGCTCCAATCTGTGGACTTACACGGCGGCTAGGCGTAATAAAGCCGGCTCCCGCGAAAAAACCCGGGACACAAAACCGATTTTTAAAATCCGACCTAGTACACCCAGGAAAAATCGGTATTGTGTCCCGGGTTTTTTCATACTCCGCTCGCGCCGGCCCGAATAACGGAGGCCGCCTCAACATCACTTCCAACTGATTTCATGTTTCATTTAGAAAATGGTGATTTAGCGATTTTGAAATCACAAATTGTGATTTTAAACTCTGTAACTACCTATAAAACAACCGATATTTCTAAACTAATCGATAATATTAGCAAAACCGGCTCCATGAAGGGTCGCGGTGGCCGGCGCCACTATCCCTATGCCTTCAGCGAGCAGGGCGTGGCTATGCTCTCCAGCGTGCTTCGCAGCAAGCGCGCCGTCGCGGTCAACGTAGAGATCATGCGCGCGTTCGTGAGGCTCAAGAGGGAGATGTATGCCAGCGCGGCGCTCGCAAAGAGGATAGACGAGTTGGAGAGGAGATACGACGGCCAGTTCAAGGTCGTATTCGACGCCATCCGCAGACTGATGCAGCAGCCTGTCTGCAAAAAACGAAAGATCGGATTTGCACTGAAGGAGGAATAGACGAGATAGAGTTATTCTTTCGGTATCAGCTTCGCGGCCATCTGGCGGAGGCGCTGGATCTGGGTGAGCAGCTGGTCGAGCTGCTCGCCGTCGGTGCTGCGGCGCCCGCGGCGGCGCTTGGGGCCCACTATGGCCAGGGCCTGCTGGGTGAGCTTGTCGACCTCGCGGACGATGGTAGCGGGCGAGGGGAGGTGGTGCTTTGGCTGCCCACCCCCCTTCGCCTGCTTTATCTTCCTGCCCTTTTTGCGCGACTTCAGGTGCTTGGCGAGCTTCGTGTGCAGGGTCTCCAGCGTCTCGCGCGTCTTGACAAGGTACTCGGTGGCGCCGCGCTTTATGATCTCGGCGGCCAGCATCTCGTCGCCCCGGCCGGAGATGACTATGATCGGGGCCCCGTCCGCGAGTTTGGTGAACTTGGGTATGGCGTCGGTTATCTGCTCGTCCCTTACGATTGCGCCTGTGAGGATGAGGTCGTAGGTCGACTGCGAGGCGAAGTCCAGGCCGTCCTCGATCGTGTCCACCGTGTGGATGACCACCGGCGCGAAGTGCTTGTCCAGCACCTCGGTGAGGATCTCGGCGTGGTGCACGTTGTCCTCGACGATGAGGACGTAGCGCGGCCTCTTGCTGCCTGTCGATCTAACGGCCATGGGTGCCGTCCCGCCTCAGACGCCGACCACCCTGCGAAGGTCCTGCGCCCTGTCGGTGCGCTCCCAGGTGAAGTCCTCGTCGTCGCGCCCGAAGTGGCCGCTCGCCGCGGTCTTGCGGTAGATCGGCCTGCGGAGCTTGAGGTTCTCGATGATCTCCGCGGGCTTCATGGGGAAGATCTCGCGGACCGCGACCAGGAGCTTCTCGTGGTCGACCTTGTTCGTGTGGAAGCCGTTGATCATTATCGACACCGGCTCGGCGAAGCCGATGGCGTAGGCCAGCTGCACCTCGCAGCGCTCGACGAGCTCGGCGGCGACGATGTTCTTGGCGATGTATCGCGCCATGTAGGAGGCGCTGCGGTCGACCTTGGAGGGGTCCTTGCCCGAGAAGGCGCCGCCGCCGTGGGAGCCCACGCCGCCGTAGGTGTCGACGATGATCTTGCGTCCGGTCACGCCGCAGTCGGCGTGGGGGCCGCCCTGCACGAAGCGGCCGGTCGGGTTGATCAGAAAGCGCGTGTTGGAGTCGAAGAGCTCGGTCGGCAGCGAGGGCTTCACGACCTTCTCGACCACCGCCTTCTGCAGCTCCTCGTAGCTCACGTCCGGGCTGTGCTGGGTGGAGCAGACGACCGTGTCGATGTGCGCGGGCTTCCCGTCGATGTAGCGGATGGTGACCTGCGACTTGCCGTCCGGCCTCAAAAACTCCAACTCGCCGTTCTTGCGGGTCTCGGTGAGCCTGCGGGTGATGCGGTGGGCCAGCACTATCGGCATCGGCATGAGCTCCTCGGTCTCGTTGCAGGCGAAGCCGAACATCAGGCCCTGGTCGCCGGCGCCCTGTTCCTTATAAAGGCCCTCTCCGGCGGTGACGCCCTGGGAGATGTCCGGGGACTGCCTGTCCAGCGACACCATGACGCCGCAGGTCTCCCAGTCGAAGCCCATGGAGTGGTGGTTGTAGCCGATGTCGCGGATCGTGTTGCGCACGACCTCGGGGTAGGAGACGTTGGCGTTGGTGGTGATCTCGCCGGCGATTATGGCCAGGCCCGTGGTCACCATGGTCTCGCAGGCCACGCGTGAGTTAGGATCCTGGGAGATCAGGGAGTCCAGTATGGAGTCGGATATCTGGTCCGCTACCTTGTCGGGGTGCCCCTCGGTGACGGACTCTGACGTGAACAGGTGCTCGTACTTTCTCATCTCATTGCTCCTTTGTTCGGGTTTTTATGCAAAAAGTGTTCGCCCTGTATAAGTGATTTACATAGGGCTAGTCAAGCCATTTTGGCGGCTAACGTTTTGAATTTTCTAAACATTCAGAAAGGGGAGGGCGGTCAGATCCCCTGGCCGTCGATGATGTGCAGGCGGCGGACGTCCGTGGGGAGCAGATGGCTGGTCTTGCGCCTGAGGTACTTTTCGACCTCGTCCGCGGTGGTCTTGGTGAGCGTCTCCTTTAGGAGCTTCTCGGATTGCTCCCGGGTGATCGATCGGAGGATCTTCTTCACCCTGGGTATCGATATCGGGTTCATCGACAGCGCCTTGAGCTTCAGCCCCACCATGAGCGGTATCGCCAGGGGGTCGCCGGCCAGCTCTCCGCAGATGGAGGCGTCTATGCCGGCCCTCTGGGCGGCGTCCACGGCACGCTTTATCATGCGAAGCACGGCGGGATGGTATGGGTTGTACAGGTGGGCGACCTGTTCGTTGACTCTGTCTATGGCCAGCCCGTACTGGATGAGGTCGTTGGTCCCGATCGAGAAGAAGTCGCACTCCCTGGCGAGCTCGTTCGCCATGAAGACGGCCGAGGGGACCTCTATCATTATGCCCAGCGGAACCTTGCGGTCGTACTCTATGCCCGCCGCTTCCAGGTCCTTCTTGACCTCCTTGAGGATCTTCTTCACCTGCTTGAGCTCGTCTAGGCTCGATATCATAGGTATGAGGATCCGGAGATTGCCGTGGACTGAGGCGCGCAAAAGGGCGCGCAGCTGCGTCTTGAACAGCGGAATCTCCCTGAGGCACAGCCTTATGGCTCGCAGCCCCAGCGCCGGGTTGGTCTGTATCTCGTAGGCCTGCGATATGGTGAGCTTGTCGCCCCCGACGTCTATCGTCCTTATGGTCACCGGCCTGGGCGCGAGCGAGCTCAGCACCGTCACGTAGTTGGCGTACTGCTCGTCCTCGCTGGGCTCCTCCAGGCGGTTTAGAAAGAGGTATTCGGTCCTGTAAAGGCCTATGCCCTCCGCCCCGTGCTGTAAGAGCGAAGGTATCTCCTCGACGATCTCCATGTTGGCCTCGATGAGCAGGCGAAAGCCGTCCTGTGTCTCGGCGGGGAGGTCGGTCTCGCGCATGAGGATCTCCTCGAGGGCGAGGTACTTCTTCTGGATGTTGGTGTACTGCTCCAGCTCCTTGTGCGTGGGAGAGGCGATGAGCACGCCCTTGATGCCGTCGAGGATGAGCATCTCGCCGTCGTCGACGCTGTCGAAGATCTCGCTCACGCCGAAGATAGCCGGGATCTCCAGGGCGCGGGATATGATCGCGCTGTGGGAGGTCTCCCCGCCGCCCTCCATGATGAAACCCTTGACCCTGTCCTTGGGGAGGCTGGCGACCTCGGCCGGGCTCAAGTCGTGGACCACGAGTATCGCGTCCTCCTCGGGCAGCTCGCTGAAGGAGAGGTCGGGGCTGCCGATAAGGTTGTCCATCAGCCTGCGGCCCACGTAGTCTATGTCCTGCTGTCGCTCCCGGAAGTACTCCTCGTTGACGTTGAGGAAGCTGAGCTTGAGGTGCCCCAGCGTCTTGTCCAGCGCCCACTCGGCGTTGATCTTGAAGTCCACGATGTGCTTGAGCGTGGTGGCAACCAGCATGTCGTCCTGCAGGAACATCCTGTATGACTCGATTATCTTGATCTGGTCATGTCCCTGGAAGCGGCACATCTTGGCCTGGATGTGGGTGAGCTGCTCCTTGGCCTTCTGGACTGCGGACTTGAAGCGGCCTGTCTCCTCATCTACGTCGGAGTCCTTTATCCAGGTCCTGGCAAACGACGAACCCCTGTTCTCGAGCCGGTGGGCGCGGCCGATGACTATCCCGGGGGAGGCTGCATGAGAGTGGAACCTGCGGGTCTTCTTCTTCATTCTTCGCCGAACTTCTCCTCTATCAGCTTGCCGAGCGCCTCCAGGGCGTCGGAGGCGTCGCCGCCCTTTACCGTTATGGAGATCTCGCTGCCCTGCGCGGCGGCGAGCATGAGCACGCCCATTATGCTCTTGCCGTTGACCTCCGAGTCGTCCTTCTTGACGAATATCTCGGACTGGAAGCGGTTTGCGATCTTCACGAACGCCGCGGCGGCCCTAGCGTGCAGCCCCAGCGCGTTCTTGATCGTGAAGCTCTTGGTCATCTCGTTTCCGTGGTCTGCCATCGGTCTACCTTTTCTTGTTCTTGGCCAGCACCTCGCTGGCGATTACTATGTTCCGCTGGCCGTAGTTCTTGATGAACTGGGCCGTCTGCTCGAACTGTGCGCCGGGCTTGAGGTTCGCGAGCTTGATGAGCATGGGCATGTTGAAGCCCGATATGACCTCGGTCCTGTCCGGGTCCAGGAAGGTGAGGCATATGTTGGAGGGGGTGCCCCCGAACATGTCCGTCAGGATGAGCACGCCCTCGCCCTGGTTCACGCTCTCGATGGCGGCGGATATCTGCTGCCTGATGGACTCAGGGGGGTCGTTGGACTCCACAGCGACGCCGCGCATGTGCCTGGCCTCGGGGATGATCCGCTGCGTGGCGCTGACCATCTCGCAGCCTATGTTGCTGTGTGAAACGACCACTACGCCTATCATAAAAACCCTCGCGTCCTACTCGAGTTTGCCCAGCAGGTACTGATCCCGCTCCTGCGTGGACAGTATCTCGGCCGAGAGCTTCTCCTGGAAGTCCCTGGCCGAGTGGTATCCACCGACCTTCAGCAGGTGGTTTCTCGTGGCCACCTCGATGATGGCGGAGAGGTTGCGGCCCGGTCTCACGGGGATCTGGACGAGAGGCACGCTCACGTCCAGTATCGTGTAGCGGTGCTCCTCGAGGCCCAGCCTGTCGTACTCCACCTTGGGGTTCCACTCCATGAGCTCCACGACCATCTCTATGACCTTGCGGTCTCGGACGGCGGAGATGCCGAAGAGGTCGCGGATGTTGATGATGCCGATACCGCGGATCTCCATGTGGTACTTGATTATCTCGGAGCCGGTGCCGTAGAGGGTTGAGGGCGGGCGCTTGCGGACGTTAATTATGTCATCCGCGACCAGCCTGTGGCCCCTGAGGACCAGATCCAGCGCGCACTCGCTCTTTCCGATGCCGCTCTTTCCGACCAACAGGACGCCCACGCCGAATATGTCCAGCATGACGCCGTGGAGGCAGGTCGTGGCGGCGAGGCTCTCCTCCAAAAAGCGCGTGGTCCTGTTGACGAAGGTCGAGGTGACGAGCTTCGTCCTCATCAGCGGGATGTCCTGCCGCTCGCACATATCGAGGAGCGGTTTGGGCACGGGAGAGTTGCGCGTGACCACTATGCAGGCGATGTCGATCGATCCGATACCGTCCGCCACCTCGCGCTGCCTCTCCTCGGTGAGCGAGCTCAAATACTTGATCTCCGACCTGCCGAGTATCTGTATCCTGCCGGGGTGAAGGTTGGAGACGTCGCCGGTGAGGGCGAGGCCGGGCTTCTGGATGCGGGGGATGGCTATCCTCTTGTCGAGGCCCGCCTGACCGGTGAGCAGCTCCAGGTGGAGCTTGTGTTCGGTCTCCTTGACGAGCTTTATTACCGGGATGTTTAGCATCAGTGCCTCTCATCCTCCTCGGATATCGCCTTGTAGATATTGTCCGCGTCCGTCTCGGACATGAGCCTCTGCCGGAAACTGGCGTCCTTGAGCAGGCGCGACAGCCTGGCCAGCGCCTTGAGGTGCTGGCCGGCGGCGAACTCCGGGGCCAGAAGCACGAAGAAGATGTGCGTGGGCTTTCCGTCGTGCGCATCGAAGTCGATGCCGTCGGGGCAGAGTCCGAACGCTATGACTATGCGGTCCAGCCCGGGCACCTTCCCGTGCGGTATCGCTATGCCGTCCTGGATGCCGGTGCTCCCCAGGCGCTCGCGCTCCATGAGGATCTCCGCGATCGTCTCCGCGTCCAGGTCGCTCTCGCAGCTGGCCATGCGCTCCGCCAGCTCCTTGATGACCTCGGGCTTGGTTTGGGCTTCGAGCTTGGGCCAGACCATCCGGGGCTTTAATATGTCGGTCAGGTGCATAAACTTTTACCCTTAAAAATCATGGATTTAGACTGAAGGCGTGTAGCGTATGACGCCCCAAAAAGCAAGAGGGAAAAAAGGGGCGCCAAGGGGCCTCTATTAGGACTTATGCTCCTTCGTGCGCTCCTTGTTGCGGCTGATCTGCTTGCGGATCTTGTCGACGGCCCCGTCGATCGAGGTGTACATGTCGTTGGATGTATCCGTGCCGACGAAGCGGCCGCCCTTGACGTTGAGAGTGATCTCGGCGATGTGGCGTGCCCCCTCCACCTTGAAGATGAAGTGCGCGGCGGCCGGCTTTATCAGGTATTTCTGCAGCCTCCCGAGCTTATCGATCGCGTGGGTGCGCAGAGCCTCCGTGGCGTCCGTGTTGCGAAAGGTGAAGGTGGTCTCTATCTCATGTATCATGGTACGGTATCTCCCTTCTCTCAGTCGCTCCTCTTCCTCCTGGAGGAGGGGAGGATGCCCAGGCTCTCGCGGTACTTGGCCACGGTGCGCCTGGCTATGTCCACGTTCTTCTCCCTGAGGCGGTTGGCTATCTCCTGGTCGGAGAACGGGGAGGAGGTGTCCTCGTCGGCGATCATCCTCTTCACCATCATCTTGACCGCTTCCGATGCCACTCCGCCACCCTCAAGCTGCGTGATTCCGCTGTTGAAGAAGAACTTGAGTTCGAATATCCCCCGCGGGGTGTGCATGAACTTGTTCGTCGTGACGCGGCTTATGGTCGATTCGTGCATCTCGATGTCGTCGGCCACGTCCTTGAGCACGAGGGGCTTCAGGTGGATGAGGCCCTTTTCGAAGAAGTCGTTCTGGAACTTCACGATGCTGCGGCTCACCTTGTAAAGCGTCTGCTGGCGCTGGTGGATGCTCTTGATGAGCCAGGCGGCCGCCCTCATGCGCCCCTGGATGTACTCGCGAGTCTGGTTGGCGACGTCGGAGCCTCGCATCAGCGCCCTGCGATAGAAATCGCTTACCCGGAGCTTGGGCATTCCGTCCTCGTTGAGCGTGATGACGTAATCATCGCCCACCTTGCGCACGTAGACGTCCGGCGTGATGTAGTGCGGCGACTCCGTGCTGAAGGGGCGGCCCGGCTTGGGCTCCAGATTGGATATGAGTTGCGCCGCCTCCTTGACCGCGTCCAGCTCCACGCCAAGCTTCTTCGCCAGCTGATTGTAGTTGTGCTTCTCCAGGTCCGGAAGGTGGTCCGAGATCATCTTCGATACCAGCCCGGTGTCGTCGCCGATCTGCTTGACCTGAAGGAGCAGGCACTCCTTGATGTCGCGCGCGGCGACGCCGGTGGGGTCGAAGGTCTGTACCTTTTCAAGCGTGGCCTCGACTAGTTCGGGGCTCGTCTTCGTCTTCTGCGCCAACTCATCGACCGTGGACTGGAGGTAGCCGTCGTCGTTGATGTTCCCGATTATCTCTGTGCCGATATTGAGTTCGTCGCCCTGCATGCTGGACAGGTGGAGCTGCCACAGCAGGTGGTCCTGGAGCGACTCCGTCTGTTTGAGCACGTTCTCGTAGGTAGGCACCTCATCGCCGCGACTCTCCCGCTCGATGGAGTAGCCGGGCGCGTTGTAGGTCTCGAGGTAGTTGGACCAATCGAAGTCGGCCGGCTCCTTGAGGGCCCCGTCCTTGTCGCCTATCTCGTCGCTGGAGTGGTCGTGGCCGCGGTCCTCATCCTTGGCCTTCTCATGTCTCTCCGCGGTGGACTGCTTTTCCGCCTCGGCCTCGCGGGGCTCCCCTTCCGAGTCCTCCAGGACCGGGTTCTCCAAAAGCTCGTTTTGGATCAGCTCCGCCAACTCCATCCTGGAGAGCTGCAGCAGCTTGATAGCCTGTTGGAGTTGAGGCGTTACTACTAGCTGTTGTGCGAGCTTAACGCTCTGTTTGAGTTCGAGTGCCATAAAGCGGTCAAATAGTTGATGCGGCGCAAATGCTTATCCTCGCTGCATCTGAGAAAGATCTTCGAACAGCTTTAATGATAAGGCCGGTGACCCCAAAAGTCAATCGTCCGGGTCGATAGTTAAATGGCAGATATCTATGGGGAAAGGGGTGCGGAACGAGCGTATTTGAAATGTCAAGAACCGCTTGCCTTTTCGCTTGGCCGTCCATGCGCGTCCTGCGGCACAGCCTTCGGTTCCTTCTGGCTCTCCCACTGGCGGCGCTTGGACTGGGCGGCCGCCGCCTCGATGAAGCTCACGAAGAGCGGATGCGGCGCCAGCGGCCTGGACTTGAACTCCGGATGGAACTGGCAGCCTATGAACCAGGGGTGGGAGGCCAGCTCCACTATCTCGACGAGGTCGGTCTTCTTGTCGCGGCCTACGATGTCCAGGCCCTGCTTCGTCAGGATGTCGGCGTAGTCGGAGTTGAACTCGTAGCGGTGGCGGTGCCTCTCGCTTATCTCGCGCTCGCCGTAGGCCTTTTGTGCCCGGGAGTTCTTCTCCAGCATGCAGTCGTAGGCGCCCAGGCGCATCGTCGCGCCCTTGTTGTGCACCGCCTTCTGCTCCTCCATGAGGTTTATCACCGGGTCGGGGGTGTCCTGGTCGAACTCGAGGCTGTTTGCGCGTTCCAGCCCGCACACGTTGCGCGCGAACTCCACGACGGCCAGCTGCATCCCGAGGCATATGCCGTAGAAGGGGATCTTGCGCTCGCGCGCGTAGCGTATCGCTGCGATCTTACCCTCCACGCCGCGCTCGCCGAAGCCGCCCGGCACGAGGATGCCGTCGACGCGGTCCAGCGCGGCCAGCCCGTCCTCCTTCTCCAGATCCTCGGCGTCAATGAACTCCAGCCTCACGCTGGTCTCGCTGGGGTAGCCGCCGTGGTGGAGCGCCTCGTTGAGGCTCTTGTAGGAGTCGGTCAGGTCGACGTACTTTCCGACTATGCCGATGGTCGTCTCGCCCTTCGGGTTCTTGATGGAGTGGGCGAGCCTGTCCCAGTGCGAGAGGTCCGGCGTCTTGGTCCAGATGTTGAGTATCTCGACTATCTTCTCGTCGAGGCCCTCCTTGTGGAGCATCAGAGGCACGTCGTAGATGTGCTCCACGTCCCTGGCGGTCACGACGCACTCGATCGGGACGTTGCAGAAGAGGGCGATCTTGGCTTTGATCTCCTTGGAGAGCGCCATCTCCGAGCGGCACAGCAGGATGTCCGGCTGTATGCCGATCTCGCGCAGCTTCTGCACGCTGTGCTGTGTGGGCTTGGTCTTGAGCTCGCCGGAGGCGGAGATGTACGGAACGAGCGTCAGGTGTATGTACAGGATGTTCTCCCGGCCGGCGTCGAACTTGAACTGCCTTATGGCCTCCAAAAAGGGCAGGCTCTCTATGTCGCCGACCGTCCCGCCGATCTCTACCAGCACTACGTCCACGTCGCTGGCCACCTTCATTATGGAGGCCTTTATCTCGTCCGTTATGTGGGGGATCACCTGGATGGTCCTGCCCAGGTAGTCGCCGCGGCGCTCCTTCTGGATGACCGAATCGTAGATCTTTCCTGTGGTGAAGTTGTTGAGCTTGCACATCCTGGCGGTGGTGAAGCGCTCGTAGTGCCCGAGGTCGAGGTCGGTCTCGGCGCCGTCGTCGGTCACGAACACCTCGCCGTGCTGAAAGGGGCTCATCGTGCCGGGATCGACGTTGATGTACGGATCGAACTTCTGAAGCGTTATCGTGAGCCCTCTGCTTTCGAGGATTGCGCCGACGGACGATGATGCGATACCTTTGCCCAGGCCGGAGACGACACCGCCGGTGATGAAGATGAATTTTGTCTTAGGAGGCATGTTTTCAGTTCCAATCGATGCGCGAGTATAGGTAGGGGTCGGTGACGTGTCAACCCTTCGCGGCGCAATGTTTTCGTAGTTGTGGATAACTTTTGGCGAGACGCGATTCGGCTGGATAGAATTATCAAAAAAAAGAGACGGGGAGGTGAGACACCTCCCCGTCCTTAGAGATCTTCGGCAATAAAATCGATCAGCGCTTCGAGTACTGCGGGCGACGGCGCGCCTTGCGACGGCCGACCTTGCGACGCTCCTTCTCCCTGGCGTCGCGAGTGAGCATGCCCTCGACCTTGAGCGGCTTTCTGAGATCCGGGTTCATGTCGATGAGAGCCCTGGAGATGCCGTGCTTGGTCGCGCCGGCCTGTCCGGCGACTCCGCCGCCGCATACGTTGACGCGGACGTCGTACTTTCCGGCGGTGCCTGTGAGCTCGAAGGGCTTGCCGACCGCCATCTGCAGCGTCGGGCGCGTGAAGTACTGCTCCATCGGCTTTCCGTTCACCGTTATGATCCCGCCGCCCGGAGTGAGGCGAACCCGCGCGATCGAGTTCTTGCGCTTTCCGGTTGCGCAGAACTCCGTGCCCTTGGATGTCTTGTTGGTGGTTTCCTGTGCGGTCTGTGTCATGGTCAGTTCTCGAGTTTGATTTCCACCGGCGACTGAGACGCGTGCGGGTGCTCGGTGCCGGTGTAGATTTTCAGTTTCTTGATCAGCTGCCTGGAGAGCCTGTTCTTGGGCAGCATCCCCCACACGGCGTCGCGCAGGACCCTGTCGGGGTGCGCGTCGAGCTGCTTGTCGGCGGTGGTCTCCTTTAGGCCGCCGAAGTAGCCGGTGTGGCGGTAGTAGGTCTTCTGCTTGGCCTTGTTGCCGGTGAAGCGTAGCTTGGCGGCGTTTGTGACCACAACGAAGTCGCCCGCGTCCACGTGGGGCGTGAAGGTGGGGCGGTGCTTGCCGCGCAGGATCTCCGCTATGCGGGTTGCCGCCCGGCCCACAACCTGGCCATCGACGTCGATGAGCACCCAGCCGCGCTGAGCGGTCTGAGGCGTCTGCAATTTGGTCTTCTGGTTCTGCATATCGAGCCCTAAGTCCTAACCGTTTGATATATAAAAGAAAAAATGCCCCACCTGAGGGTCGCGGCAACTTATAGGAAATAGGGCCCTCAAGTCAAGCAAAAACCCCGAAATAAGGGGCCTTAGGTGATGGGGGAGAGCTCCCTGAGGCGCTCGATTATGGGGGGCATGTGCTCCAGCACGGCCTGCACGTCCTCGGGTTCGTTGTATCTGGAGAAGGAGAAGCGGATCGACCCGTGGGCCCTCTCGAAGGGGATGCCCATGGCTATCATCACGTGGGAAGGGTCGAGGCTGCCGGAGGTACAGGCAGAACCGCTGGATGCGCAGATGTTGTGTTCGTTGAGCAGCAGCAGTATCGCCTCGCCCTCGACCGACTCGAAGCCCAGGTTAGTGGTGTTCGGGAGCCTGCGTTCGGGGTCGCCGTGCACGTGGACCCTCGGTATCCGTTCGACGAGGCCCCTCTCGAGATCGTCCCTCAGGCGAGCCACCCTGGAGGCATCCTCGCCCATGTCCTTCGCGGCCAGCTCGCACGCCATGCCCATCCCCACGATCGACGCCACGTTCTCGGTGCCGCCCCTGCGGCCGCGCTCCTGATGGCCACCGACGAGAAACGGCTCAAACGGCGTCCCCCCGCGTATGTAGAGGGCGCCGACCCCCTTGGGTGCGTGGATCTTGTGCCCCGACATGGATAGGAAGGTGATGGGGATCTTGCTCAAATCGCAGGGCAGCTTGCCTACCGTCTGCACCGCATCGGTGTGGAAGGGTACGCCCCTTTCCGCGCAGAGCTCGGCGATCCTGTCCACCGGGAAGATGACCCCGGTCTCGTTGTTGGCCCACATCACGGAGACTATCGCCGTGTCGTCGTCGATGGCGCAGGCCAGCTCGTCCATGTCCAGGCGGCCCTTGCCGTCTACCGAGACGTAGACGACCTGCTTGCCACGTCCCTCTAGTTGCTTTGCCAGGTTGAGCACCGCCGGGTGTTCGACCTTGGTTGTCACTATGCGGCCCTTGTTCGGTCTGGTCGCGATCGCCGAGAGGATGGCTGCGCTGTCGCTCTCCGTGCCGCAGCTGGTGAAGACGATCTCGCTCGGGTCCCCGGCGCCCAGGATGCCGGCTACGCGCTCGCGCGCCCTGTCGATGTGCGCCGCCACCTGCCCGCCGAAGGTGTGCATGCTCGACGGGTTGCCCCACATGTCGTTGAGGAAGGGCAGCATCGCCTCCACCACCTCCGGCGCGACGCGGGTCGTTGCGTTGTTGTCGAGATATACGGTCCTCACTCGCGCACCTCCTCGACCCTTATCGACTGCGAGACCTCCTTGTGGATCTCCTTCTCGATGAACTGCCGCATCGTGTGTCCGGAAGATGGGCAGCTGCGGCAGGCACCCTTGAGCCTCACGTATACGACGTTCTGGTCTACGTCCACTAGCTCGATGTCGCCTCCGTCCTGCCTGAGCGCTGGCCTTATGCGCTTGTCGATGAGGTCCTCGATGACGTGTACCTTCTCGAGGTTGGTGAGCGAGAGTCCCTTGGCCCTCTTCTCGTGCGCCCTCTGCGCCGGGGTCGGCGCCTGTTCCGTCTGGCCGTTCACGTCGTCGAGTATCTGCTGGATCTTCTCGTGACAGAGGCCGCAGCCGCCGCCCGCCTTGGTGTAGTTTGTGACCTCATCCACTGTGGTGAGGTCGTTGGCGCGGGCTACGTCCCTTATCTGTTTGTCGGTGACGCCGTAGCACTTGCACACCACCGTGCCCTCCAGCGTCCTGGTCTTGCCGTTGCCCTGGCCCCTGTAGTTTGCGATAGCGGCGTCGAGCGCCTCGCGGCCCATGACGGAGCAGTGCATCTTCTCCTCGGGAAGCCCGCCCAGGAAATCGGCTATGTCCTTGTTGGTGATGGCCGCCGCCTCCTCGAGCGTCTTGCCCTTCACCATCTCGGTGAGCGCCGAGCTGGAGGCGATGGCCGAGGCGCAGCCGAAGGTCTTAAACCTCGCGTCGGCGATTTTGCCGTGGGCGTCCAGTTTGAAAGTGAGCCTGAGCATGTCGCCGCAGGCGAGCGAGCCGACCTCGCCCTTGCCGTCGGGATCCTCCACCTCGCCAACGTTTCGCGGGTGGAGGAAGTGATCGATGACCTTCTTAGAATAGTTCCACATAGCGTTCCTCTCTCAGATCAGGCGATCCAGCAGCGGGGACAGGTGCCCGTCGCGTTCCTCGGAGCAGCGTCTGCAGGCTTCCTCATTTAGCGTCTCCCCGCAACGTTCGCATCGGCCCAGCTGCCCCAGCACGTCGTCTATCTGTCCGATGGCGTGCATGAGATTGGCCACCTTGTCCTCGAACTCCTTGCGGCGGGAGAGCAGGGCGCCCTTGAGCTCGGCCAGCTTGTCGGCCGAGGGGGTGCCGTCGGCATGCAATATGAGGCTTTTGATCTGCTCGAGAGACATCCCCAGGTCGCGGAAGCGGATGACGAGCTTGATCACGTCCAGGTCGTGTCCGGAGTAGACCCTGAACCCGCCCTCCGTCCTGGAGGGGTTCAACAGGCCCAGCTCCTCATAGTACCTTATCGTCCTGGGGGAGATCCCCAGCGAGGAGGCCACATCTCCGATATGATAAGTAACCAACTTACTATCCATGGAGCCATGGTGCCATAACACTGACGTTAACGTCAAGGTGTTATTGTTAAAAGGAATAAGTGCTATTAAACGAGGGCGAATATGCAGTCTATGATGTGATACTTAAACTCGGCGAGCGTACTCAGGCAGATTCTCTGCGATTAATGTGGTGAAGATGTCGACCATGCCCTGCGTATACGCCAGGACGGCGGGCACATAGGCCTGAGTCTCCTTGAAGGGGGGTATCTTGTTGCCGTACTTCTCTACGTTGCCTTCGCCCGCGTTATAGCCGGCAAGTGCGAGCTCGATATTGCCGTCGAAACGGTCCAGGAGCCAGCGCAGGTACTTCGTGCCGCCCTCGATGTTCTGGGCCGGGTCGTAGGAGTTTCTTACCCCGAAGCGGCGTGCGGTGGCCGGCATCAGCTGCATGAGCCCCCTTGCGCCGGCGTGCGACCGCGCCCTGGGGTTCGCGCCGGACTCCTGCAGTATCACCCCGCAGATCAGCTCTACGGGCACGTTGTGCCTCCTGGCCGCGCCCTCTATCAGCGGGGCGAGCTTGGAGAGCCTCTCTGCGTGTCTTAGGGTTATCTTGTTGGTCCTGGCGAAGCGCGCAGGCTTCTTGATCGGCTTGTTCTCGGCCTTTGACTGCCTGGGTGGCTGGTGCCGCCTGGCTCCCCTGGTCCTGCGGCGGGGGCTCTCTTCCTTCTGCTTAGGCGCGGCCTCTTCGGCGTCGCCCTTGAGCCTGGCGATCTTGTCCAGGCGCTTTTTGAACGCAGCCGTGTCGTGTGGGCTGAACTTCTTCTGCTCCACGAACTTGCTGAAGCGCTCTACGATATTCTGTGCCTTGACCGGTTCGCTCATCTCAAAGTCCTATCGACAGTAATTATATCAGATCGCAGGGCCCCGTATGGACGGGAATCCTCATCATTATTATCGGCTGCGGGAAGGGTCGAAGTTGCGTAGAGTCGTAAAACAATAAATAATCAATGATATCAATAAGATCTATGCAAAGAGTGCCCTCAGGCGGCTTCGATTACCTCTCGGTCTCGATGCGGCCTGCGGGCGCCCGGTTGTCCTCCGGCGGCGTTATGTAGAAGAAGCGCTGCTCCTTTATCTCCCTGCGGGCAAACTTGTCGCGCAGCGTGATCGTGACGGTATAGCGGCCCGGCTGGGAGCGCTGGGGCAGGGCGATGTTGTTCTCGAACCTGATGAGGCCCTTCTGTGCGAGCTCCTGCTTGAAGTCGTTTATGTTCTCCAGCCTCAGGCCCAGCGACCCGTCGGGGTACATGACGCTCAGATCCTCCTGTATCCACACCCCTCCGCGCTCGACTTTATATCCGCCGACCTCGAAGACCATGTAGAGAGTCTCACCGGGCTGGAAGATAGGAGGCTTGCGCACCGTATCGGGATCGCCCGCGGCGAATCTGAAATTTCGAATGCCGAGGTTGAGGCTCTGGATCTCCTCCACGCTCCGAGCGCCGCCCCTGGTGTCGAGCGATGGCAGGAAGTTGACCTCGAAGTCGCCGCTTAAGAAGTTGTCGCGATTTTGCAGCCCGGCGTAGACGGCGATCGCGGAAACGAGGATGCTGGCGACCAGCGCCACTATCCCCCTCCATTCCCGGGAGACTTTGATTACGAGAGAACCTGCCGCCTGATCGCCGGGCCGCTGTTTGCGGGCGCCCATGTAGCTAGTAAGGAATCCGAAGGGGTTGGTGTCGAATATCCTCCAGAAGTTCCTGATCAGCGCGGTGGCGAGAGTCCCGGCGGTCCCGTCCTCGTGGCAGACGCTCATTCCCATGATCCACTTTCCCGGCGAGGTGTGCGTGAGCCACTCCGGGAGCGTGAAGAAGGCGAGGAAGAAAAACGGCGCGAAGACCGTCAGCAGCATGCTGGCGACCGGCGAGCGCGGGTTCAGGAGCATGAGGTAGCCCGCGGCGAAGGCCCCGAATATGACGACGTCTATGAGGAAGGCGATGCCGCGCCGAGTGGTTCCGGCCAGCATGTCCATGGACAGCGCGAACTGCTTCGGTGCCCGGCCGAGGTGCTTTATGACGAGCGTGCCGCCGGCAAGGTCGCCCAGCCTCCGGTTCCACATCGTCCACTCCATGCAGGCCATGGGGACCAGTATCGGGGAGAGCAGGATGTCGAAGGGTCGGACGAGGTTTCGGAGGACAGCAGACAAGATGTTGGGCGGATTGCCGTCCGTCCTCCTGACGGAGAGATGGCACAGCAGCTTGCCCACGCTCGCGCCGAACGCGAACTCGGGGATCGTGAACCAGAGGAAGGCTAGCAGCAGGAAGATGCCGTTGAATATTAGCCCGTTTGCGCCCGACAGGGGGACCGGTCCGGCCATGGCGCCCATCGCGATCGCCCTGTAGGGAAGCATCAGGAGCCAGTAGAGGACGTAAAGCAGGGAAGCGTCAATGAAGAATGCGGCGAAACGGTCCCTGGGCTCGGCTATGGTGGGCCCGCCGGTGTCGGTCTGTTCGGCCTGCGCCGTCGCCTCGCCGGCGTCGCTGGTGAACTCGTCGTCGAACTCGGTGGCGATCTCCCCCACGTCGATGAGATCGGTCTTTCCTTGGTTTCTCTCGTCAGCGGCCATCGCCTACCCCCCAGGTCGCTCAGGCGCGCTTGAAGTGCGCCAAAGCTCTAGCGACGTCGTCCGTGAATATTCCGTCGACCCCCATGTTCGCGCACATGTCGAACTCGGCCGGCGAGTTGGGCGTCCACGCGTTTATCTGAAGCCCCGTGCCCCTCATCTTCGGCATGAGGCTGGGCCACATTGCGCGAAGCGAAGGGTGCAGCGCGGATAACCCGTTGAATTTAGCAAAAAGGCCAGTTGGGAAAAAGGGAAAAGGTGGGATCCTGACGGTAAGGGCCCTGTGGATAGCGTCGTGCCTCCTTTTGAGCTCGCTCAGGATCCTAAGGCTCGAGGACGCGAACATGACCCTGCCGCGCATGCGCATGTCAGAGACGATTTCGCCGGCCAGCTGTGCCACCGCCTTGGTCATGCCCGGCTGCGCCTTGATGTCGATCACCGTGAGCACGTCGTGGGGCGATATGACCTCAAGGACCTCCGCGAGCGTAGGCATCGTGGTCCCCGCGAACTTTGTGCTGAAGTGGCTTCCCGCGTCCAGCGACTTGACCGTGGCGAACGGCGTGGAGTGCAGGTATCCGTGGAAGTGGGTGAGCTGGGAGAGGTCGTCGTTGTGGGTGATGACCGGGACCTTGTCGCTCGTGAGCATGAGGTCGAACTCGATGCCATCCGCTCCGAGCTCTAGCGCGCGCTCGAGCGCGGGGAGGGTGTTCTCGGGCGCCTCGCGGCTCGCCCCGCGATGGGCTATTATCCTGGGCCGCTTCCTCTCGGTAGAGACCAGCGAGAGATCATTTGTTTCGCGTCTTTCCATCGCTCGGGATATATCACACAAGGCGATCTGTGTCGATCAGCCCAGGTTTCCTATCTCGTGCTGATATATCGCCAGAGCCGTGACGGCGGCGGTCTCGACGCGCAGTATCTGGCTGCCCAGCGTCGCGCTGACGCAGCCGGCGTCCGTGGCCAGCTTGACCTCGCCCTCGGTGAAGCCCCCCTCCGGCCCAACTATAATGATGCCCTCGCCGCGCCTGGCGCCTCCGATGGCGCCCCTCATGTCGGACTCGGTGCGGCCCTCGTGCAGTATGATCTTCGGCTCGAACGTGCCGAGTTCGCTCAGGAGGCCTGCGAACTCCACCGGCCCATCGACGTGCGGGGTGAACGGCGCTCCGGACTGCTTCGCCGCCTCCTGCGCGATGCGGCCCAGCCGCGCGACCTTGGAGGAGCTCTGCCCGCCCCGCGCTCTCCTCACCGTGCGGGCGGAGTTGAAGACGATGATGCGGCGGCAGCCGAGCTCGACCGCCTTCTGGGCAGCCCACTCCAGGCGCTCGCTTCGTATGGACGCGATGGCTAGCGCCGGCGGTGTCGCCCCCTCGGGCCTCACTACCTCGCACTCGATCCTGGCGCGGACGGTCGCGGTGCCGCAGTCGGTGATCATGGAGCGATAGCTGCGTCCACGGCCGTCCGAGATCATGAGCCCGTCGCCGGGCGCAAGCCTCAGGGACTGCAGGATGTGCCTCGCGTCACGCCCTCGTATCTCGATCTCGCTTCCGGGGACGATCTCCCTGTCTATGAAGAACTGTGGCATCTCTCAATTCCTTCCGAAGAGCATCGCGCTCCACTCGCCGTCCCTCGTCGTCGCGACGTATCCCAGCTCGGAGCCGTACGCGTCCATGATATCATGCTCCTGCTCGTGGGTTATCCCCGACAGGACGAGCGACCCGCCCGGCGCGACCCGTTCCGCGAGCGCGCGGCTGAGCTCCACGAGCGTGCCTAGGAGGATGTTGGCCACGACCACGTCGAAGCGCCTGCGCGACTGATGGATGTTAGCGAGCAGCCGGATGTCGTCGCAACCGTTCTTGGCGAAGTTGGCGCGGGCGATCTCCATGGAGTCCGCGTCGTTCTCGACGGCGCAAATTTCGCCTATCCCGAGCAGCCGCGCCGCTATCGCCAGTATACCGCTGCCTGAGCCCACGTCGATGAGAGAGGAGGCGCCGGAGGATAGATCCTCGATGTGTTCGGCGCAGAGCCTCGTGGTCTCGTGCAGACCCGTGCCGAAGGCCATGCCGGGGTCGATGCCTATGATCCGCTCCCCGGCTTTCGGCTCATAGCTCTCCCAGCTTGGCACGACGACGATGCCGGGCGTCATGGCGAAGTGGGTGAAGCGCTGTTTCACGAGCTCCGCGTAGTCCGGTATGAGCTCTCGCCGGGCGATCACGCTGGCTGCCGCAAGCTCCTCGAAGCGGCCGAGCGACGCGGATATCTCCGAGGCCACGGTCTTTGGGTCGAAGGTGCGGGGGTCGAGGTTGATCACTATCCTGACAGACGACGTGTCGCCGGTCTCCTCCAACGCCTGCGATTCGCCCCCGAACTCGGCGAGGACGAAGGATGCGCTCTCCGCAGCGGAGGCCGGGACGACCACCTCGACCCTTATTGTGTCGTAATCCTTCATGGTTTGACCACAAGCTCTAGCATGTGCTAGTTTGCCGTGCAAGGCGGAGGCCCTATCGATGATCTATACCTGTCCCCTTTGCAGATCCAAGTTCGAGGCCCGTGCGGGAGGCCTATACCGCTGCCCCACGTGCGATGGGGAGGTGAGGGTGGGGCCGGTGGCCTCGCCGGGCACCGCGTGGGATCTCGAGTCGCGCGGAAGATGGTTCGAGGCCTTCTTCGATGTCGTGAAGGCCGCCGCGACCGACCCGATCCGATTTTTCGAGCGCGTGGCCGCCGGCCGCGGGTGGCTCAGGCCGTGGGCGCTGGCGCTGATCATCTCGGCGCTGGTCTTCATGGTGTCCGCGGCTTACCAGATGGGCTTCCAGGCGCTGGCGGCAGGCTCCGAGCTTGGCGGTATCGCCGACCCGGTTGAGTCTCTGGCCTTTCTCACCGTATTTCCGATATCTGCCGGCGTGCTCGCCGCGCTGGGCGTTATAGGCGTGCCAATCGGCACGACCGTCGCGCTCATAGTCCAGGCGGGCATCTTCCACCTCTGCCTTATGCTCCTGGGTGCGGCGAAAAGGGAGTTTGTCGCAACGTTCAGGGTCTCCTGCTACTGCATGATTCCGCAGCTGGCCCAGTTCGTGCCCATAATGGGCGGACCTATAGCGTGGATGTGGCAGACGGCGCTGGCGATCATCGGCCTCAAGGTCGTGCACCGCACCTCCTATGGCCGCAGCGCGGTCGCGGTCTTTCTGCCGATGCTGCTGTGCTGCGGCGGGATAATGTTAATCGGCATCGCCGCTGCGGGGTGGATCTTCGCGGCGATGATGGCCAAGGCGGTCTGAACGATTACCGGCGGACCCTTCCGAAACCCTTCAATCTGAGTTCGAGGAGTATGTCCTTGGCATCCGGGTCCTTGCCCGCCGCCAGCAGCGCCTCCTCCAGCTTCTTGAGGTCCGCAAAGGACGGGTCGAAGAGAAGGACCCTCGCGGTCGGGACGCTCTCCGAGCGCTCGATCACGGTGAGGCCCTTGGTCCAGACGGAGGTGAGCTTCGCGAGCGTGGCCGCCTCCGTGGGGGTGAGTATGGCCAGCGCGTCCAGTTCGCCCGAGGATATCCTCTTGAGCGCCGAGAAGAGCTGGTCGGTGGGAGTTATCACGGCGTTCTGGGGCATGTCCTTGAAGAGGTGTTTTCGCACGAAGCCCGTTTCGAGCGGCTCGCTCGACATCACGATCGCCCCCGCCTTCACGTCTTTGCCCCGTCCGACCAGCGCATACCTCTCGGTTGGCTTGCCGTCGGGGAACGGCAGCGTGGCCAGGATGACCTTCGGATCGCCCATCTTGTCCCTGTACTGGGTCAGCGCCGAGAAGCTCACTATTCCGAGCGCGGGGCGGCGGTCGGCGATGTAGCCCAGGCCGCCTTCGACGGTGTTGTAGTAGCGGCCGTGCACCGTGATGTCGCCGAGCTTGCCGCTTATGTATTTGAAGAACTCGTCGATTATCGGCTGCGCCTGCTCGGAGCTGCCGGCCTCGCCGGGATACCAAAACACCATGCTCGTGCTGCGCGCCTCCGCCCGGGCGGCCAAAACGGCCAGGGCGGCGGCCATCGCCAATGAAAGCAGGAGTCTTTGCTTCATGTTCAATCCTCCTATCGAATCCGTGAAGGCTCGATTTTGGGCCCGTAGCGGGGCGATGTCAACCGTTCCGGCCAGGCTCGATATTTTTTGACGAGGCGGGCGCTGTATGATAAGTGCCCAATTTAATTATACGTTTTCAGGGGGAGCAGATGCACAAAGGCAAAGCTATCGACACGGAGGCCAGGCCCTACGACCTTTCAGTCGTGGTCCCTTACTACAACGAGAGCGAGAACCTCAGGAGTTTGTATGAGGAGCTGCTGTCGGCCCTGGATCCTACGAAGCTGACCTACGAGATCGTGATCGTGAACGACGGCTCCACCGACGGCAGCGAGGGGCTCCTGGAGGAGCTGGCGCGCGCAGACCACAGGGTAAAGGTCGTCAACTTTACCAGGAACTTCGGACAGACCGCGGCCATGGTCGCCGGCTTCGACTTCGCCAAGGGACGGATCTACGTCGCGATGGACGCGGACAACCAAAACGACCCCGCGGACATCCCGAGGATGCTGGCGAAGCTCGAAGAGGGCTATGACGTAGTCTCCGGCTGGAGGCGCGACCGCAAGGACAAGCTCATCACCCGCAAGCTCCCCTCGGCGGTGGCGAACAGGCTCCTGTCGTCCGTGACCGGCGTGAAGCTGCGCGACTACGGATGCTCGCTGAAGGCCTACCGCGCGGAGTACATCGACGCCATCGACCTATACGGCGAGATGCATCGCTTCATCCCAGCCTACGCCAATATGGCGGGCGCGAGGGTCGCAGAGATGGCGGTGAACCACAGGCCGAGGACGAAGGGGGCATCGAAGTACGGGCTCTCGAGGGTCTTCAAGGTCCTCATGGACCTCATCACCGTGAAGTTCCTGATAAGCTACGCCAAGAAGCCGGGCTACCTCTTCGGTGGCATCGGTTCCGTGCTCTGCCTCCTGGGGATAGCCTCCGCTCTGGAGGTGGTGGTTGAGAAGTTTGTCAAAGGTACGTTCGCGCACAAGAACCCGTTCTTGATGCTGGCGGTCTTTCTGTTCTCGATAGGGGTGCAGCTGGTGATGATGGGGCTGATAGCGGAGCTCCTGGTGAGGACCTATCACGAGTCTCAGGACAAGCCGATCTATCTGGTCCGTGAGACGATAAACGTAAACTGAGATGTGTGGAATCTGCGGAATAATCCATGATGACTCGTCGCGGCCGGTGGACCGCGAGCTTCTGGCTCGCATGAACCGGACGATGGCCCACAGGGGCCCCGACGACGAGGGCTTCTACGTCGGGCGCGGCGCCGCGCTCGCCATGCGCAGGCTCGCGATCATAGACGTGGAGGGCGGCAGGCAGCCGTTCTCGTCGGAGGACGGCGACATCTGGTCCGTGGTCAACGGCGAGATCTACAACTTCGAGGAGATCAGGGCACAGCTGCGCTCCAAGGGCCACGTCCTCAAGACCCGCGCCGACAGCGAGGTGCTGCCGCACCTCTACCAGGAGATGGGTGAGGAGCTCCCCAAGGCGCTCAACGGCATGTTCGGGCTCGCCGTCTGGGACGAGCGCAACCGCGTGCTCGTGCTGGCGCGGGACAGGATGGGGCAGAAGCCCCTGTATTGGACCAGGCGGAACGGCTCTCTCGTCTTCGGCTCGGAGCTCAAGGCGGTGCTCGCAAGCTCCGAGGGATGGAGCGTGGACCGCGCCTCGGTGGCCCGCTACCTGGCGTACGAGTACGTCGCGGCGCCGCACACGATCTTCGAGGGCGTATACAAGCTGGAGCCGGGCCAGATGCTCGTCTACGAGGACGGGCGCGTGAGCCTGAAATACTACTGGCAGATCCCGATAGGTGAGGAGGACGCCACCGCGGACGAGGGTGCGGCATGCGAGGCGCTGCGCGAGCATCTTGCGCGCTCGGTGAAGCGCCGCCTGATGAGCGACGTCCCGCTGGGCGTCTTCCTCTCCGGCGGCATAGATTCCTCCACGATGGTCGCGATGATGTCCGGCCAGATGCCGTCCAAGGATATCAAGACCTTCTCGATAGCGTTCCAAGAGCGGAGCTTCGACGAGTCGAGCTACGCCAGGCGCGTTGCCGGCTTCTTCGATACCGACCATCGCGAGGAGCTGTGCACGCCCAAGGATCTCATCGAGCTCATGCCCAAGGTTACAGACATACTCGACGAGCCCTTCGCGGACGCCTCCGTCATCCCTACCTACGCGCTTTCGCGCTTCACGAGGAAACACGTGACCGTCGCGATAGGCGGCGACGGCGGCGACGAGCTCTTCGCCGGCTACCCGACGTTCCAGGCAGAACGCGCGGCCGCCTGGTACCTGGGCCTGCCCCGGGGGCTTCGCAGGCGCGTGATCGAACCTGCGGCCGGGTGGCTGCCGGTCTCGGACGAGAACATAAGCTTCGACTTCAAGGTGAGAAGCTTCCTCAGGGGCGTGGAGAGGCGCGATGCCTCCAGGCACGTGGTGTGGATGGGCTCGTTCGCCGACTCCGAGCTGGGCGAGCTCTTGGAGGGTGGGCTGAGCTGCGACGTCTACGAGGACGCGCGCCGCTACGCGGAGATCTTCAGGCCGTCGCGAGGCGGCAACGACATGCTGTTCTCGTACATGAAGCTGTATCTGGCCGAGGACATACTCACGAAGGTGGACAGGGCCTCGATGGCGGTCTCGCTGGAGGCGCGCGCACCCTTCCTCGACCACGAGCTGGTCGAGTTCGTCGCCAGGCTCCCATACCGCATGAAGCTCAGCGGCTTCACGATGAAGAGCTTGCTCAAGAAGGCGGTCGGGGGGCTCCTGCCCAAGGGGATAGCGGGCAGGGGGAAGAAGGGCTTCGGCATACCCGTGGCGAAGTGGATAAAGGGGCCGCTGAGGAAGATGACCTTGGATCTCCTCTCGGAGGGGAGGCTCAAAGACGACGGCTACTTCAGGCCGGAGGTCGTCTCGCGCCTCCTTGACGATCACTTCGCCGGAAGGGCGGACAACAGGAAGCGGATATGGACGCTCATCATGTTTCAGAAGTGGCTGGACAGGTGGGGCCGCGGATGATTAAGGAGGGCAGTTGATGGCGATCGGCACATACAACCCGCAGGAGATCGAGGCCGAGTGGCAGAGGCGCTGGGACGAGGAGAAGGCGTTCGAGGTGGAGTCGGCAAAGGGGGCTAAGAAGTTCTACCTCCTGGAGATGCTCCCATATCCCTCGGGCCGCCTCCACATGGGCCACGTGCGCAACTACGCCATAGGCGACGTGGCCGCCCGCTATAAGATGATGCGGGGCCACAACGTGCTGCACCCCATCGGGTGGGACGCCTTCGGCATGCCCGCGGAGAACGCCGCCATAAAGCACGGCGTGCACCCGGCCAAGTGGACCTACGAGAACATCGACTACATGCGCGGGCAGCTCAAGAGGCTGGGCCTCTCCTACGACTGGGGCCGGGAGTTCGCCACCTGCAGCCCGGACTACTACAGGTGGGAGCAGTTCATCTTCACGCGCATGTTCGAGCGCGGCTGGGCGTACAAGAAGACCTCCAACATCAACTGGTGCCCCGCGTGCCAGACTGTGCTGGCCAACGAGCAGGCCGAGGGGGGCGTCTGCTGGCGCTGCGACTCGCAGGTGGAGCTGCGCTCCATGTCCCAGTGGTATTTCAAGATCACCGACTACGCGGAGGAGCTGCTCCGCGACGTGGACGATAAGCTCACCGGCTGGCCTGAGCGCGTGCGCATAATGCAGCGCGAGTGGATCGGCCGCTCCGAGGGCGCGAACATCGACTTCGAGGTTGAGGGCGCGGGTGAGAAGATACGCATATTCACCACTCGCCCGGACACCCTCTACGGCGCGACCTTCATGAGCCTGGCCTGGGAACATCCCCTGGCGATGAAGCTCGCGGAGGCAAACGGCAGGAGGGAGGAGGTAGAGAAGTTCGTCGCCCGGGCATCCAAGATAGATCACGCCGCGAGGCTCGCTGGCTCATACGAGAAGGAGGGGGAGTTCACCGGCGCCCACTGCATCAACCCGGTCACGGGCCGGCGCATGCCCATATACGTGGCCAACTTCGTGCTCATGGACTACGGCACCGGCGCTGTGATGGCGGTGCCCGCCCACGACCAGCGCGACTTCGAGTTCGCGAAGAAGTACGAGCTGCCGATCAAGGTCGTGATCCAGCCGGACGGAGGAGATCTGGACCCGCGGACGATGGAGGGGGCCTGGGAGGGCCCCGGCAGGCTCGTGGAGTCGGCGCACTTCTCCGACATGCCCTCCGAGGAGGGCGCGCGCGCCATAACCGAGCACCTCGCGGAGAAGGGCCTGGGCGGGCCCACGGTCACATACAGGCTCAAGGACTGGTGCATATCCAGGCAGCGCTACTGGGGGACGCCCATCCCCATCGTCTACTGCGACAAGTGCGGCGAGGTGGCCGTGCCGGAATCGGATCTCCCGGTCGAATTGCCGCAGGACGTGGAGCTCACCGGCGAGGGAGGCTCGCCGCTTGCGAAGGTCGACTCCTTCGTGAACGCCAAATGCCCCAAGTGCGGCGGCCCGGGCAGGCGCGAGACCGACACGATGGACACCTTCGTGGAGTCGTCCTGGTATCTGTTCCGCTACGCGAGCCCCAAGTACACGAAGGGGCCCCTCGACAAGGGGGAGGTCGACTACTGGCTGCCGGTGGATCAATACATCGGCGGCATCGAGCACGCCGTGGGGCACCTCATATACTGCCGCTACTTCACCAAGGTGATGCGCGACCTCGGACTCATCTCCGTGGACGAGCCGGTCGCAAACCTAATGACGCAGGGCATGGTCTACAAGGACGGCTCCAAGATGAGCAAGTCCAAGGGTAACGTCGTGGACCCGGACGAGATGATAAAGAGATACGGTGCCGACACCGCGAGGCTCTTCATGCTCTTCGCCTCGCCCCCGGAGAAGGACCTGGAGTGGAGCGACAAGGGAGTGGAGGGCGCCTATCGCTTCATCGGGCGCATATGGAGGCTGGTCGAGTCATGGGTCGGTGCGAAGGGGGCGGGCAAGGGTTCGGACGAGATGGAGAGGATGCGCAACAGGACGATCAAGAAGGTGACGGAGGACATAGAGCGCTACCACTTCAACACCGCGATCGCCGCCGTCATGGAATTCGTCAACTACCTCTATAGCGTGGAGTTGAGCTCGATCACGAAGGATGCGATGGAGACGCTCATCCTCCTCATGTCCCCGTTCATGCCTCACGCGGCGGAGCAGATGTGGCGGGACATGGGACACGACACGTACACGATCAGGGAGAGCTGGCCCGCCTTCGATGAATCGAAGCTGGCGAGCGAGACGGCGACGATAATCGTCCAGGTCTGCGGGAAGCTCAGGGACAAAATCGAGGTGGCGCAGGGCGCCTCGAACGAGGAGCTCAAGGGGGCGGCCCTCGAAAGTGAGAAGATAAAGGCCGCACTTGGCGGAAGCCAGCTCAAGAAGGTCATCGTCGTCCCCGGGAGGCTCGTGAACATAGTCGTGTGATGGCCATGCCGAAGATAGACGTCACAGCGCTGGACCGGGAGCTCAAGCAGGGCGTGATACGCCCCGTATACTTCCTCGTGGGCGACGAGCCATACCTCGCCCAGGGCGCTGTGTCGGCCATAAAGGAGGCTGCCGGCCGCGACGGGCAGGTTCTCAGCATCTCCGCCAGGGACGCCAAGGGTGAGGAGATAATCTCAGCGCTGCGCAACGTCCCACTCATGGGCGGCAGGCCGCTGGTCATCCTCAGGGACGGCGAGGCGCTATCCAGGGAGCGCAAGGGAGGTCTGGCCGGAACGCTTGAGTCCTATCTGAACGCCCCCGTCGCGGAGGCGACTCTCGTCGTCGTCGCCGAGAAGCTCGACGGGAGGACGAGGATCGCGCAGCTTGCGTCTAAGAGCGGGGCGATGGTGGAGTGCCGCAGGCTCTACGACGACAGGCTGCCGTCGTGGATCGGCATGCAGGTCAAGCGCAGCGGCAGGCAGATCTCGATGGAGGCGGCGAAGTTTCTGGCGGACATGGTGGGCAACGACCTGGGGCAGCTCGCGGGCGCGATCGACCGGACTATCCTCTATATAGGGGATAAGAGGATCATCGACCTCAAGGACGTCGAGGAGGCGGTGGCGGACACGCACCAGCGCGACATCTTCGATCTCACCGACGCCGTGGGCCGCAAGGAGCTCTCCAAGGCCCTGTCGTATCTGCACAACCTGATCCAGGCCGGGCAGCCGCCGCCGCTGATCCTGCACATGCTCGCGCGCCACTTCCGGATACTGTCCAAGGCCAAGGAGATCGCCGGCCGCACAAGAAGCCGCAAGGAGATAGCCGGCTACGCAGGCGTGAACCCCTACTACGTCCAGAGCTACGTGGACCAGTCGGGCAACTTCTCCAAGAGCGAACTGAGGCGGAGCTTCGCCACGCTGCACCGCTGCGACAGGGACGTGAAGCGCTCCAGGCTGCCCAAGGAGCGCGTGCTGGAGAGGGCCATAGTCTCGCTGGTCGAAAAAAAGGGCGCCGGCAGGTGAGCCGGCGCCGCGGTATGCCTTCCCAGATTCTGCTTAAGCGCCCTGCGCGCCTACGCGCCTGGCCATCCTCGAGACGATCCTGGAGGCCTTCCTCTTGTGGATCGCCCCCTTCTGGCCGGCCTTCATCACCAGCGGCATCGCCTTCTTGAGGCCCTCCGCGGTGGGCTCCTGGCGGAGCGACTTCACGGCCGTGCGCATGGTCGATAGCCTCGCCTTGTTGGTCCTGCGACGCTTCTTCTCCTGCCTGGCGCGCTTTATGGACGACGCGTGACGGCCTACGCCGATCTGCTTCTTCAGTCTGTCTAGTGCCATGCCTCTCTCCTCGGTTGCAAATAAGGGAAGGCGCAGCTATCATGGCCAGTCGGGATTGTCAATCCCGCTGTTTTTGGTGTGTTTTCCGCCCGGGGGAGGGCGATGCGGACCGAGCATGCGCACATATCCAGCCGAGTCGGCACGGTGAGCTTCTTCACCTTCCTATCGCGCATAATGGGGCTCCTGAGGGATGCGGTGCTGGCGTGGGCCTTCGGCGCCACGAGGGTCGCAGACGCCTTCTACGTGGCCTTCCGCATCCCCAACCTGCTTAGGCGCCTGGTGGCCGAGGGGGCTCTGACCGTGGCATTCGTGCCGGTCTACACGGAGCACCTGAGGCGATCCAGGGAGGATGGCAGGCAGGCGGCCTCGGTGGTCTTCACCTACCTATCCATGTTCCTGGCGGCCCTGGCGGTGACGGGCGTGCTCGCCGCGCCGCTTCTGGTCAAGCTCATCGCCTGGGGCTTCTCCATGGAGCCCGCGAAGTTCGAGCTCACGGTCCTGCTCACCAGGATAATGTTTCCCTACATCGCGCTCATAAGCCTGGTGGCGCTGTCGATGGGCATACTCAACTCGCTCAAGCACTTCGCCGCGCCGGCGGCCTCGCCGATCCTGCTCAACCTGGGCATCATCTGCGGCGCGGTATTCCTGGAGAGATACTTCTCGATGCCGGCACAGGGCGTGGCGATAGGCGTCATCCTGGGCGGCGTGGCGCAGCTGGCGCTTCAGATCCCGTTCCTGGCGCGCGAGGGCATGCTCCCCAGGTTGAACTTCAACTGGAGGCATCCGGCGCTGCGCGGCCTGCTCGCGCTCATGATCCCGTCGGCATTCGGCGCTGCGGTCTATCAATTCAACGTCGTGGTGGTGACGTTTCTGGCGTCGTTTCTGCCCGACGGCAGCGTCTCCTACCTCTGGTACTCCGACCGCGTCTCCGAGTTCTCGCTCGGTATCTTCTCCATAGCTGTGGCCACGGCCACTCTCCCCACGCTCTCTGACCACGCGGCCGAGAGGGACATAGAGTCCTTCAAGGGAACGCTGGGCTACAGCCTCAGGCTCGCGTTCATGATAGACATCCCCGCGTCGATCGGGCTCTTCGTCCTGGCGCTGCCCATCGTCAGGGTGCTGTTCATGAGGGGCGAGTTCACCCCTGACGCGGCGCTGGCCACCGCGGCGACGCTCACGTTCTTCGCGTTCAAGATCCCGTTCGTCTCCGGCGTGCGCAACCTCGTGCCCGCCTTCTTCGCGCTCAAGGACGCCAAGACGCCCGTTGCCGTGGCGGCCTTCGCGGTAGTGGTCAACGCCCTGGCGGCGCTGGCCCTGATGGGGAGGCTCTCCTACAGGGGGCTTGCGGCCGCGCTCGTCATCTCCTCCGCGGTCAACTTCCTGGCGTTGGCCTGGCTGCTTCGCCGCAAGATCGGCCGGCTGGGGCTCTCGAGCATAATGGGCACGGTTGCCAAGTCAGCCGCCGCGGGCGCGGTCATGGGGGGCGTCCTCATGGGCGCGCTGTGGCTCTACCCGTTCAACATCGGGGCCCCTCTGTGGGTTAGCGCGCTCCAGCTCCTGGCGATGGTCGCGGTCGGTGCGGGGGTCTACCTGGGCATAATAAGGATAATATGCCCCGTGGAGTTCCGCTCGCTCGCCGGCATGCTGCGGAGGAGGGTGGGCCCTAGCCCCGCTTCGAGCAGGCCCTGATGAAGGCCTCCACCGAGCGATCGTAGGTCCGCTCCGCGTCCTTCGGAAAGACGCAGCCCGGCAGTTCGCCCCGTGAGTTGTGGTAGGCGATGCACTCGCAGCAGAGCCCCTTCTTGTCGCAGGGCTCGTAGGTGCAGGTGCATCGATCGAGGTTTCTCTGGGTCTTGCAGTTGTTCATATGGCTTCCTCTTTGATCCGCCTGCCGATCTCCCTGCGCACCCTGAGCAGCAGGTCCAGCACACCGAAGGACCACAAAAACAGTATGCTGTACGCGCAGGGGCGGATCACGTCGATCTTCTGGTCTATCGCCAGCGCCGACGCGCTGATGATCCTGGACGCGAGCTCGCCGTCCTGTGGCAGAGAGAAGAGGGCCTGGAAGTAGGCGGAGCTGTAGTAGGTGAGCGCGACCACGATGAAGGTGACGGTCAGCAGCGCCATCACGGTCCCCAACACCCGGTATCCGGCCAGAAAGTGTCCGGACCCCGGCAGGACGAACGCATCGAGCAGGAGCGATCCTAGCCAGCGGCCCTTCGTGATAGGATCCCGCGTGTTAAACCTTATCCTTGGCCTCTTTCCAGAGCTCATCCCACTCCTCGGGTGTCAGTGTGGAGGGTTCCCGTTCGGTATGGGCCAGCGTCCGTTCCATATGACCGAAGCGCGCCATGAATCGGTCCGCGGCGCGCCTGAGGCTCCCCTCCGGATCTATATTAAGGAAACGTCCGAGATTTGCCAGCGTAAACAGCAGATCTCCGTATTCGTGGTCGATCTCGTCCTTCGCGCCCGACTCCCTGGCCTGGTGCAGTTCGTGCGCCTCCTCCTCCACCTTCTCCAGGATTCCCTCCGCGTCCGGCCAGTCGAAGCCCACCCGCGAGGTCTTCTCGCCGAGCCTGAACGCCTTCAAGAGCGCGGGCAGGGCCTTGGGCACGCCGCCGAGGACCGTCCTCTTCCCCTCCTGCTTCTTGAGCTTTTCCCACTGCTCCACGACCTCGCCTGAGCCCGTCACCTTCGTCTCGCCGAAGACGTGCGGGTGGCGGTGTATGAGCTTTCGGCATATCCCGTCGATGACGTCGTCTATGGTGAAGCGGCCCTCCTCGGCGGCGATCTGCGAGTAGAAGAGCACCTGCAGCAGCAGATCGCCCAGCTCCTCGCGGAGATCGTCGTAGGCCTCGCGGTCTATGGTCTCGAGCACCTCGTAGGTCTCCTCGAGGGTGTGTGCGGCGATGTCCTTATAGGTCTGCTCGCGGTCCCAGGGGCAGCCGTCCGGTGCCCTGAGCCTGGCCATTATCTTTACGAGCTCCTTGAACCTGTCGGCTCCCTCAGGCATGGGGTATGGGATAAGTGACTATAATCACTGTGTCAACTGCAGTCGTTTTTAATGATTGCATTTAGAATGAGCCGCAAATAAATTATAGGGCTATGATTTTGTTGAGAAATTATTTCATCAGCACCAGCGAAGGCATCGACGTGAAGTCGGTGGTGCACGAGGTGAACCGGACGGTGCGCGAGTCGAACGCGAAGCAGGGCCTGGTCACGATCGTGGTGCCCGAGCCCGGCGCCGCGCTCACGCTCATCGAGATGCTGCCGGACGTGGTGGAGCAGCTAAAGGAGGCGGTGCGAATCTTCCCGGGACAGGGGATGGCGACCAAGGGTCCGCGCAAGGAGGAGATAGACGTGGGGCCGCGCGTGGCCGCCGCGATGCTCGGCAGGTCGCTCTCGATACCCCTGGCTGAGGGCAGGCTCGTGCTGGGCGCCAGGGAGGAGCCGGTCATCATCGATCTGGAGAGCGGGGGCCGCCGCCGCGAGTTCTGCGTCCAGGTCACCGCGGAGGCTCAGCAGCAGGCGAGGCCTGCGGCGAGGCAGAGGAGATAGCCCGGATAATGGCGAAGAGGACGAAAAAGGAGACCGGCAAGGTCATCACTCTCAGGTTCGACGACAACCGGCTGGCGCGCGACCTTTTCGGGGCTGAGGACCGTCATCTGAGGGCGCTGGAGTCCAAGCTCGGCGTGGCGATAGACGTTCGCGGTGCAAAACTCCAAATGCAGGGTGCCAGCGGCGACGTCGAGGCCGCGGGCCGCATCCTCAACGAGCTGTACTCCATGCTGAAGAAGGGACACCCGATACTCGGCTCGGACATCGAGCGGGCGATGACGGTGATCGCGCGCGACCGCAACGCAGACATCGAGTCGCTGTTCGCGCATTCGATATTCCTCCCCGCGAGGAAGCGCGCCATAGTCCCGCGCTCGCCGGCCCAGAAGGAGTACCTGCAGAAGATCGCGGAAAACGACGTGGTCTTCTCCGTGGGCCCGGCCGGCACCGGCAAGACCTATCTCGCGGTCGCGATGGGCGTGGCCTTCCTGCTCAAGAAGCAGTACGACAGGATCATCCTCGCCAGGCCCGCCGTGGAGGCGGGCGAGAAGCTCGGTTTTCTGCCCGGCGACATGGTCGAGAAGGTGAACCCCTACCTCCGGCCGCTCTACGATGCGTTGCACGACATGATGGACGCGGAGAGGGTTGAGGATCTCATCGCGGAGGGAGTCATAGAGATAGCTCCGATCGCCTTCATGCGCGGCCGTACGCTACACCGGGCGTTCATCATCCTCGATGAGGCGCAGAACTTGAGCCACCATCAGATGAAGATGTGCCTGACCCGCCTGGGCGTGGACTCCAGGATGGTGGTCAACGGCGACGTGACCCAGATAGACCTCCCGGATGGGAGCCGCTCCGGCATGTTAGAGGCGATGCGGATACTGACCGGGACCGAGGGGATAGCCTTTCACGAGTTCACCGAGCGCGACGTGGTCAGGCACAGGCTCGTCTGCGAGATCGTGATGGCGTATCAGGAAGATGAGGGCCAGGATGCCTGACAGGGCCGTGAAGAGATTCATAGGTTCGCTGCGCAAGGCCGTCGCCCGATCGGGCGACGAGCTCTCCGCGCTGGCCTCGACCAGGGCGTTCTCCTGGTTCGCCATCATGCTGCTCGCCGCCGCGATAACTGTCGTGACGACCATATCGTTCGAGCGCATCCCAACGCGAATCAGCGTCGGGCAGGTCGCGCCCCGCGACATCAAGTCCGACCGCAACTACGAGATCCTCGACGCGGAGGCCACCGACAAGCTGCGCGACGAGGCGATGCAGTCGGTGCTTCCGGTCTACGACTTCGACCCGGCGCTCGCCGAGCAGAAGGCGGAGACCGTCAGGGCCGCCTTCGAGGACGCGAGGCTCATGATGCGCTCGTGGGGCGAGGGGCCCAAGAGCGCGGGCCGTCGCAAAAACGGCGCTGTGGTCCTCTCCGCGGAGCGAAGGGCCGAGCTCGCCTCCATGCTCTCCGGCGCGCTCGGAGTGACCGTCCCGCCGGAGCTCGCCGGAGGGCTCTCCGGCACCGGATTCGACGAGAGTGTCGAGGACGCCGTGGTCAGGCTCGTGCAGCGCGTGATGGCCCAGCCCGTGGTCGCCGCGGACGACGTGGAGGAGGGCGGCGGCGCCAGGAGCGTCCTCATGAGGACGCTCGAGAGGCCCGAATCGGCGGGCGCCGGACGCTTCGGCGAGGAGTCGATAGTCAGCGATGTGGGCTCCTTCATGCGCGTGGCCAAGGCGCGCAGCTCCATCGACGACGCCGACGCCGCGGCATTGCGCGTCCAGTCAAAGGCCCAGCAGGAGGCGGTGGTGGGGCTGGCCAGGCTCCTCATATCGCCGAACCTCGCCCCGAACCGCAACGAGACCGCGCTGCGCCGCGATCAGGCCGCCTCCGGCGCGAAGGACGTGGTGATAAGGCTCAAGGCCGGGGAGATGATCATACGCGAGGGCGCTCGCTTCGACTCAAGGCACATAAAGGTGCTCACAGGTATACGCACCGAAAAGCGCAGGGCCTCGTACTACCTGGAGTTCATAGGCACCTACATACTCGTCCTGTGTTTCCTCACGATACCGTTTTTGCTCCTGGAGAAGTTCTTCAGACAGGTGCGCGTACGCCACGAGGACCACGTGCTCATGGCGCTGGTGGGGCTTTCCATCCTCGTCCTGATGAGGCTGTCGCTCACGCTAGCGCCGGCCGTGCGGGACGCGCTCTTCCTCTCGCTGGACCCCCAGGTGCTGCACTATCTGGTGCCGGTGGCCGGCGGCGCGATGCTGGTCAGGATGTTTCTGCGCCCGGTCGTCTCGTTCGTCTTCGCGATCATCCTGAGCGTCTTGGCCGGGCTCTTCGTCGAGACAGACGTGCGCTTCGTGGCGTACAGCCTGATAACGAGCATGACCGCCATTATGGCGGTCACGCACGTCGACCGACGCAGCAACATAATCCGCGCCGGCGCGATCACGGGCCTGATGGGCGCTGTGACCGTGCTCGGCATAAGCCTCATCATGATCGCCACGTCGCCAGACGTGATAACCGTATCCGAGACGCTCTGGGGAGTGCTCTTCGCCTTCCTGGCGGGGTTGGGCGCCGCCATATACTCGATGATAGCCGCGCCGATAGTCGAGTCGGTGTCGGGCTACGCCTCCGACATCAAGCTCTTGGAGCTGGCCAACCTCAACCACCCGCTGCTGCGCGAGCTCGTCGTGCGCGCTCCGGGCACATACCACCACTCGCACCTGGTGGGGCTCCTTGGCGAGGCGGCCGCCGCGGAGATCGGCGCCAATGCGCTGCTGGTGAGGGTCGGGGCCTACTACCACGACATAGGCAAGCTCAAGAAGCCGCTGTACTTCGTGGAGAACTCCAGGGCCGGTGAGAACAGGCACGAGAAGCTCTCGCCGCACATGTCCTCGCTCATCGTCTCCGCCCACGTCAAGGACGGCCTGGATCTCGCCGCCAGCAATAAGATCCCCAGGGCCATCTCCGACATGATACCACAGCACCACGGCACGAGGCAGATAAGCTTCTTCTACGACAAGGCCAAGAGCCAGGAGGACCCGGAGCTGCAGAAGATAGACCAGAAGGACTTCCAGTATCCCGGTCCCAAGCCGCAGACTAGGGAGGCCGCCATACTGATGCTCTCCGACGTCACGGAGGCCTCCGTGCGCTCGCTCAAGGAGAAGAGCTCCACCCGCATCGAACAGACAGTGCAGAAGACCATCCACGATATCTTCAACGAGTCGCAGCTCGACGAGTGCGACCTTACTCTCCGCGATCTCAACCTCATCGGCAAGGCGTTCGTCAGGACGCTCTTGGGCATCTACCACTCGCGGATCGACTACGCCAAGGAAGTGGAGAATGGCAACCAGAGGAAGACGGAGGAGTCCAGGGGTGCCGAGGATCAGGGTGAGGCTCAAAAGCCAGCACCCGAGGCCGGCGCCGGTCCTCCGGATGACAAGAAGGGCGCTTGATCGCGCACTGCCGCGGCGCGCGCGCGATCTGCCCCTGGCCGACATCGTCCTGGTGGACGACGCGGCGATGCTGAGGCTGGCGCGGCAGTTTCGCGGCAGCCGGCGCACGACTGATGTGCTGGCGTTTCCGTACGGCGCGGGGGAGCTCATGGGCGAGGTGGCGGTCAACCTCGACGCCGCCCGGAGGCAGGCGCGGGAGCGAGGGGTTCCGCTTTGGCACGAGCTCGCGCTTCTTTGCGTGCACGGCCTTCTGCACATAGCCGGACAGGGCGACGAGACCGCGCGCGACTGGTGCCGGATGCGAGTGGCCGAGTTCGAGACTATGGCGAGGATACTCTGACATGCACATGAACATGAAGCTGAGATACGAGCTGATCGGGGCCGTCCTCTCCGGCGCCCTCGTGTGCCTGAGCTTTCCGACGGTGCTCTTCGGCTGGCGCGTCCCGGCGATGGGGTGGCTGGCCTGGTTCGCGCTCGTCCCGCTCTTCGTCTCGCTCCGCGAGGCGGGTCCCAGGCGCGCCTTCTCGCTCACGTTCGTCATGGGGATCGTCGCATACTCCGGCTCTCTCTACTGGATCTTTCGGGCGATGAACACCTACGGCAAGCTCCCCGCGGCGACGAGCGCGCTGGTGATGGCGCTCATGATCGTGATACTTGCCGCCTACATAGCTCTCGCGCCGATGCTCGCGCGCCTCATAAAGGACAGGTGGCACGGCGAGCTCATAGCCCTTCTCCCCGCATGCTGGGTGGCCGTGGAGCTCTTGCGCAACTACGGCCCCGTGGGCGGCTTTCCCTGGGCGGACGTCTCGATGTCGCAGTGGCGCGCTCTGTACGTCATACAGATCGTCGACGTCGTCGGGATCTACGGTCTCATCTTCCTCATCGTGTGGGTCAACGTCTGCATAGCTGAGGTTGCGGCGAGCCTCATGGGGAGGAGGGCGACTCAGCTGACGCTCAAGGTCGGCATCACCGCCGTGCTGATACTGGCTACGCTCGCCTACGGCTACTTACGCATTCGCGAGGTCGGGGGCGATCTGGCCGAGGCCGGCGAGATGAAGATAGGCATGGTCCAGGCAAACATCCCGCAGGAGGACAAGTGGAAGGACTCCAAGTCGATGGCGAACCTCGACGCATACCGCAGGCCGACCGCATCGCTGGCCGAGGCCGGCGTCGAGCTCGTCGTCTGGCCGGAGGCCAGCTTCCCCTGGCCGATCGACACCAGGGCGATAAAGACCGACCCGGTCGCGCTTGGGCTGGGCCGCGAGGGAGTGGGCCTGCTGCCTTACGTGCTGCTGGGCTCCATCTCCGAGAGGCCCGACGGGATGTACCACAACAGCGTCGTGCTCTTCGACGCGCAGGGTGAGATCAAGGGGCGCTATCACAAGGCGCACCTTGTGCCCTTCGGCGAGTACGTCCCGTACAAGAAGCTGCTCTTCTTCGCCAGCAAGCTCACCGAGCCGGTCGGCAACTTCATGCCGGGCGAGTCTTTTGAGCCGCTGGACGTAGGCGGCCGGCCCGCGGGGCCGCTGGTCTGCTACGAGGACATCTTCCCGGAGATATCCCGCAGGCTAGTCTCGCGCGGCGCGCAGTTTCTGGTGAACGTCACCAACGACGCGTGGTACGGCCGCTCGTCGGCCGCCTTCCAGCACATGGCGCTGGCGGTCTTCCGCGCGGTCGAGACGCGCAGGTTCCTGGTCCGAGCCACCAACACGGGTGTCTCGGCGGTGGTGGCACCAACGGGCAAGATCAACGCGATGTCCGACATATTCCACGACGCGGTGATAGTGGCCCCGATCGGGCTCAGGGATGAGATCACCGCCTACGTAAGATACGGCGACTGGTTCGCCTACGCCTGCGCGGCCTACGTGCTCGTGGGTCTTGTCATGGTGGCGGCGAATCGTATAAGAAAGCGCAGGGGAAAGGCATAGGAGACGGGATGAGCAAGGAGCTTAAGGAGAGGTTCGAGGAACTGCAGAACAAGCTCGCCGAGATCAGGGGGCATCTTTGACCTCGATGCGAAGAAAAAGCGCATAGCCGAGATAGACGATCTTTCCAACCAGGCTGACTTCTGGAACGACTCCAAGAGGGCCGGCGAGCTCACCAAGGAGAGGGAGTCGCTGGCGGGGCTCGTGCAGACCGTGGAGTCGCTTGATTCTTCCATGGAGGACGTCGCGGCCGTCATCGAGCTGGCGTCCGAGGACGGCGCGGGCGAGCTGGTCGAGGAGGCGTCAAGCGAGCTGGCGCGCGTCGAGGGGGTGCTGGGCGATCTGGAGTTTCGGCGCATGCTCTCCGGCGAGAACGACCGCAACAACGCCATCGTGTTCATCAACGCCGGCGCCGGCGGCACCGAGGCCTGCGACTGGGCGGAGATGCTGCTTCGCATGTACCGCCGCTGGTGCGACGCGCGCGGCTTCAAGAACGAGGTCGTCGACTTCACCGCCGGTGACGGCGCGGGCTTCCGCTCGGTGACGCTCACCGTGCAGGGGGAGTACGCATACGGCTACCTCAAGGCGGAGAACGGCGTGCACAGGCTCGTGCGCATCTCGCCCTTCGACGCCAACAAGCGTCGCCACACCTCCTTTACCTCGGTCTTCGTGCTCCCCGAGGTCGCCGACGACGTCGAGGTCGAGATCCGCGAGGAGGACCTGCGCATCGACACCTACCGAGCGGGCGGCGCCGGCGGCCAGCACGTCAACAAGACCGACTCGGCGGTGCGCATAACGCATGAGCCGACGAACACCGTCGTCGCGTGCCAGAGCGAGCGCAGTCAGCACCAGAACAAGGCCAACGCGATGAAGCTTCTGCGCGCGAAGCTCTACGAGATAGAGCTCGAGAAGCGGCAGGCCGAGCAGGACAAGCTCACCAAGGACAAGAAGAAGATCGAGTGGGGCAGCCAGATACGCTCGTACGTGATGCAGCCCTACAGGATGGTCAAGGACCACCGAACCGGCGTCGAGACCGGAAACGTCGACGCGGTGATGGACGGATCCATAGACGAGTTCATACGCGCCTACTTGCTGGAGGCCGCGAAAGGGTGAGGTGGCTAGGCGTAATAAAGCCGGCTCCCGCGGAAAAACCCGGGACACAATACCGATTTTTTCAGGGAGCTTTAGGTATAAATGTTAAAAAATCGGTTTTGTGTCCCGGGTTTTTCATCTCGCTCGCGTCGGCCCGAATCACGGAGGCCGCATAAGCGTTTAACGGAGAGAGGGGGTAGTTGTGAGGATCTTCCTGATTGCATCTTTAGCGCTCATGCTCGTCTCGACGACGGTGCTGGCGCAGTCCTACGACCAGCGGATGCGCGACCACAGGTTGCCCGACCGCCAGCCCAGCTCGGCGTCGCTCCAGATGTTCCGCTTCGGCAAGGGGCGCGTGGGCGAGCCGCTGTACGTCAAGGAGTCGCCCGGCTTCAACGAGTACGAGGTGAGCGCCGCCCCCTTCATAATCGAGGAGGAGGAGGGGCCGGTGAAGGTGCTCATCAAGCGCGGCATGCGCACGCCTATATACCTCGACTCCGTCGAGCTCAAGGTCGGAGCAAAGGTCTACAGGCCTGTGAAGGCGACAGCCGACGGCAAGGACGTCACCGCGAAGCTAAAGTCCAAGGACAGCGACTGCGCCTGCTTCGAGGAGCTCACGCTGGAGTTTCCGCGCATCGATCCCGCGGACGTCAAGACCGCCACGCTCACCTTCACCGCCGCCGCGGGCGAGGTCGCCAAGACCGTGCCGGTGCCGGTTCAGAAGGAGGGCCCGCCGGTCGTGCAGAGCTCGAAGTACTTCAACTACAAGCCCGGCTCCCAGAAAGGCTCGATCGTCCTCGACGGCGCGATAACGCCCAAGGAGGCGCTGGGCAGGGCTGACCTCAAGGAGCACGTCGAGCTGGCACAGGGCGAGGGCAAGGACTACATCTATATGTGGGTGCGCGACGACGGGTCGAACCTGTCCGTGGCGCTCGACGTCGCCGCCGACAACACGGTGGACGAGGCGGACGACAAGACCGTGCTCTACGTCCGCGGCAAGGGAAAGCTCGCGAGCTTCACCGCGGGCGCCGGCGGCGGTCCCTACGGCCGCATGGGGGCGGGCGCCACGGAGGCCTCGGAGTCCATGCACCGCGTCTACGAGTTCGTCATCCCCTTCAGCGCGCTGCCGCCCCTGGGCGACAAGGGCAAGTGGGGCATAAGCTTCGCCGTGACGATGTGACCGGCCGCTCGAGAAATAACGCTATAAATCACTGATATTAAAGGTTATTTATTTTGCGCAACCGCGCAACATTCCCCGATCCCTGCCGATAACATCCATATAGCTGTTATCCCGAATATCCATCGGGTTAGGGGATCTCATGAGGGCGGGCGGCAAGACCACATTCGGGCCCAACCTGGGCCTCGGCGCGGCGAGACTCGTCGGCGGCGCGGGGAGCGCCGGCAGAGCGTCCTCGTCCGTGCCGGGTGTCGGCCCTTCGGTCGCCGGGCACGGTTCCCGCTCCACATTCGTTGCAGCGCAGAAGCCGGGCCGCGGCCTCACGGACGCCTCGTCCAGGCGCGTCCCCGCCATCTTCTCCGAGCGTCCCTCCGAAGCGATGGTCGAGGGCGCCGAGGCGATGCTGGCCAAGCCCTTGCCGATGGCGAAGTGGGTCGAGGCGACGTTCGTGGCGAGCGATGTTCCCATTCCCCTGCGGAGCGTCCGCACCAAGGGGATACAGTGCGAAGCCGACATAGACAGGGCGCTGGAGTATCTGGCCTTCGTAAGCCCCGGGCTTGCCAAAATAGTGGAGGTGGTGCAGCAGCGGCTGGCCGAGGGGAAGCTCAGGATCGATATCGACTGGGACGAGCAGGACGCCGCCTCCGCACAGCTCACGTTCCAGGGCAGGATCGACCGTGCGTCTAACGAGTTCGGGGAGAGGATAGTCGTCCCCGGAATGGCGGGGCCCGACACCCTTCTCCACGAGCTATTTCACGCCCTGCCCCTGCACATCATCGAGCCGTTCTTCAAAAGGTCGGAGATCAACAAGGGGCTGCCGGCGCTCCCCAGGATCGATCCGAAGGCCTCCTTCCGCGAGCTGCGCCAGGCGCTCCTGACGCATGCCCGGGCGCACGAGACGATCAGCTTCGGGGCGGAATGCTGTCTGTATTTTTCCGAGGAAGCAGAGTTGATACGGCACTTCTTCAACTCCGAGATGATGTCCGACCTCTACGGCGCGTGGCTCCAAGATGGTCTGCCCGGGATCGAGGCGGTCTTCCCGTACTACATGACCCACTACGAGGGCAGGGAGGGGCATCTGGCAACGATGCTCGCGCTGGTCATAAAGGTCGAGGGCAGGACCGACCTCACCTGGGACGAATACGAGAAACTCGTCGGGCGGTACGAGACGCAGGAGCTGGGGCTGCTGGAGGACTACCTCAAGAGGTACGTCACCGACAGGGGGCTGGACGTGCCCCCCGACTTCTTCTCCATGATGGAGACTGCCAACCGCACATACAGAGGGTCGGGCATCGCGAACAAGCTGGGCGGCGGTGAGCTGGAGCGGTTGGTCAGGGCGTCCTTCGACGCGCTGGACCTCATCGAGGGGCAGGCCGCGCAGGAAGAGGCCGAGACCGCAGGGCTGCGGGATCTCGCGCCCGAAGAGGTGCCGCCGGAGGAGACGCACGCGGACCGCAGGACGATATTCGCCGCCTACGCGGGCGTCGTCGACAGGATGCTGGACAACCCGCCGGCCAGCTTCACGCACGAGGAGCTGGCCTCGCTGGTCTCCTTCTGCCGCCTTTTGCCGCCGCAGATGGCGCTCACCCTAGCCAGGCGGCTGAAGGTCTACCTGCTGGAGGCGCGCGACCTCTCCGTGATGCTGGGACTCACCCTCTACGAGAAGGGTGTCAAGGATGAGGGCGGGCGGATGGTCATGGAGGAGCTGGATCTCGAGACGCTCGGCAAGACTCGCGAGACGATCGTGGGCGTCATGGGCGATGAGTTCGTTACGGCGTTTCTCGAGGAGAGGCTACGGGAGCACCGCGAGCAGATGGAGCGCATCTCGCCGGCCTTCAGGATCTGGGCGCAGGACCAGTTCATCCTTGAAGATGGCTCGGAGATCGAATCCGATCTGTATATGCTGTTCCGCCATCCCGAGCTCATCGGCGCAGACGGCTGGCAGAGGCTGGGGTCCTGGCTCATCGAGCATCCCGCGGACATCGACTACGTGCCGGACGAATCGGATATACTGAATCTGCCGGGCGAGATGAAGCGCGATATCCCCCACGTCGCAGGGCTCTTCGGGGAGCTGAAGGCGCTGGGCGAGGCCGCCGGCATAAGCGCCGAATCGGGGCGCAGAATAGAAGCGATGAGGGGGGAGCTGGTGGCCGACATTCGCGAGCCGCTGGAGGCGCTGGCCAGGATAGCGCACGCGGGCGGCGAACACGCCGAAACGCTGGACCTCTGGGACAGATCCAAGCTTCGAAAGCCTAACGTCGACTCCATCCGGGGCATAGGCCTGCTCTCAGCCGATGAGCTCGAGGATGTGCTGGGCGGCATGCCCGATTCCTTGAGGTGGAGATTTGCCGTCGAGTCCGACTTCGGCAGGGACGGATGGTGGAGCCATCCGGAGGTGGCGCTCGCGGAGATCGAGGGCGCGCTTGAGGTCCTAAAGGATCTCCCCGACCGCAGGCCCGCCGAGGTCAGATCGGCGATGCACACATTCCACGCCTATATCAATGCGACGCTCGAAAAGATGGATGGGGGCGAGATACCACCCTCCGATCCCCTGGCCTCCGGGCTCGTGCCGTTGATCGAGTCGTATATGGCGTCGGTGGATCGTCACCACTCCGATCTGATGGAGATGTTCGAGGATTATGAGCCACTTGTGTTCGGGCCAGGATTCGAGAATTGGGTTTCGGGACGCCGCTTTGTCGAACCGTTCATCATCTATCATATTTTGCTCGACAGGTTCACTTTGGTCGGCGAACGCTACGCCTTCAGACACGCCCATAAGCTGGATTGGCTGCTCGTGTTATCCGGGCTCGGGGAGTCCGCCGCCCCCTATCTGAGGCGCGCGATGGACGAGCTCAAGAGGCTGTGGTCCATGCGGGAGCAGATATGGAGTCGCGGCAGTCTCGATCCGGATGACGACGATATGATATCGGTGATCGACGATGGCTACGCGCCCCACGCGATCTCCATCATGCTCCAGGCGATGAGGCGGGGCGAGCAGGGGGTCGCGGACGAGGCCTACGAATTCCTCTTCTCCACGATCCCCCAGGCGTATCCGCCGCAGAAGACGTTCCATGACGACGAGGGTCGTGCGGTAGGGACCTGGGGCGAGAAGTCCCATTTTATGTCGAACTCGGACAGGATCGACTGGGCCCTTAGGCTCGAGAGGGACCGTCTCAAGGCCGCATCCGAGGGCGGGCTGGACCGATGGACGGGGCGCGTGGGCAGGGAGATCGATCGGGGCGGCTCAGCCATCGGCGTGGGTCTTCTCAGCCACTTCTCGCGCGAGTTCGGAAGGGCCGGGGACGTGGAGCGCGAGAGGGACATGCTCAGGCTGATGATGATCAGGAGCCTTCAGACTCTGGGGTCGGGCTCGGAGCTCGACTCGGTGAAAAACGTCAAGGATACGGTGGAGGCCGTGCACAACTCCGGTCTGTCCGACGAGGCCAAGGACGAGCTCCTGACCGAATATCTGGAGACGCTTTTGGGGCTGGCCACTGCGTTCCGCGGCGTCGATCTGAATCTGCTCTCGAGCCTCGGGGGGATCCTGCCCTGGCGGGCGACCGACGCGATATCGGAAGGCGCGCCGGACTATCCGGACGCAGAGAGGGTCGTGCTCAGGGCGCTGGCCTCGGTGCCGGAGCTCGTCGAGGACAGAAAGGGCAAGAACGATCGAGCCAGGCTCGGCGCCTTCGCCGCGGCCGGGCTGCCGCTGCAGAGGCACGACAGGTGGCTCGCACACATGTTCTCCGATCCGGACTCCGCGCCCGAGCTCGCGGGCCTGGCCATCAGGCACGACTACGGCACGGCGCTGGCGGGGCTGGGGCTCCCGCACCCGTACGAGGTGCCGAACAGCGTCTCCACGCAGTGGGCGGAGGACTTTCTCGAGAAGAACGGCAATACGATAGCCGCCGTCCTCGACGGGGGCGATCCCCGCAGGACGGACCTCGTCCTCCGCATACTCAAGAGGGTCCTGGGCTCCGAACTCGTCCAGGTGGTAAATGACACGAAGGAGCGCGACTACTACCAGGCGAGGGTCCTGGCCGGATCGGCCGCCGCGAGATTCATCCTGGGATATTTGACGGATCGGCTCATGATGTCTGAGATGACGCCGGCGATGCGCAGCCTCATAGATGTCCTCTTCGAGTCCGGCCCGCAGTCGGTGCAGCGTCTTGCCGCTGCGGCCGACCTCATCCGCGCGGCGGCGGAGACGGAGGACGTCCGCGCAATCTTCGACGCGGCCACGTCGAACCTCGTCTTCAGCAGGAGGACGAGGGCTAAGCTGGCTGAGTTGAGGGAGGGCGGGGACGAGGATGCGGAGCTTCGGTTCATCGAGATGCTCCTGTCGCTGCATCACTCCAGGCATCCCGGAGGGATGGTGAGCGACTTTTTCCTCGGCAGGTTCATGGAGGACGCCGATCTTCGCAACTCTTACTGGAGCTACGTGACTGGCAGGGGAGGCGATGCGGACCCGCTCGTCATCGTGGAGCTGGGGGCGGCCAGGGCGGACTACCACCAATCCGGCGTCATGTCGGGCGTGGCGAGGGCGGGCGACTACATGAGAACGGATTTTCTGGATCGCTACGAAGCGTACGTCGACGCCGTGAAGTTTCTAGGTGCCTACATACGTCAAGCGGGTACGGAGGTGCTGGGCTATGCGGACGAGTACGCGTTCTACTTCATGGAGTTCGCGTGGATCGTCTTTCGAAAAAACCCCGAGGCATTCGCCGAGCTCATCTTCGGGCCCAACCAGGAGCTCAGGTCCGACTTCGTCAGGTCCATGGGCGATCAGCGCAAGGTCTCTCCGCTGGTGCAGAAATTCCTGACGTTCGGGGAGTTGGATGACAGGGTCTATCAGTTCGCGAGCATGCTCATGGACGCGGGCTGGCATGCGAGGGTCAGCGACATGCTCGATGAGGTCTCCGGCCACGGTTTGCCGCTTGAGAACCTCGACCGCAAGGGGCTCAAATATCTCAAATCGCTCTTGGGGGAGGTGGACGCGGAGGCGGCAAGGCTCGAGGCCGAATACGCGGATATCAGCAAGGGCTATCTCAGGGACAAGGTATCCGACGTCGAGCTGCCCGATTTTATCGAGCGCCAGGAGGGGCTCAAGAGGGACGCGCTCGTCTGGGCCTTCGTCTCGCTCGATCCCTCTCAGAAGAACACCATACGCGCCAAGCTCGAGGAGGCCGGCTCCGACGAGGAGCGCCTGCTCGTCATGGGGCAGGCGGCGCACTTCGAAAAGCTTCTGCAGCTGGCCAGCATCCACCCGGCGGTGCCGGCCGACCTGCAGGAGCTCTTCTCGGTCTTCCAGGAGGACGTCCCGCACCGCGACGAGATAGACGCCCACAGGACGCTCAAGTGGGCCTTCGTCGACTCCAAGAGGGCGGACCTCGAGGTCGACCTGGAGAGGCCGATCAAGGAGGGCACGATCGGCGGCGTCTACAGGGCGACATACGCGGGAGAGCCGGTGGTGATAAAGCTCATGCCGAAGGGCAAGGAGGAGGATCTCAACGACTCGCTCAGGATCGTGAGGGACATAAGGCGCTTTCTGGCCGCCGACGGATATTCCGCGGACGGCGCCAGGGCGCTCGACGACTTCCTCTCCTTCTACGAGAGGACGATGGTGCAGGAGATGGACCTCTCGCTCGAGGTCCACAACTCGGACCTCTTCGCGAAGCTCCTGTCCGACTACGGCCTGAGCGAAGGCTTCATCGTGCCAGAGTTTCTCGACGAGCTGGCCTCTATAAACGCCGTGACCATGAGGCCGCTGCCGTCCAGGAGGCTTGGCCAGCTCTCCGAAGAGGAGAGGGAGGAGGTCTTCGCCAGGATCGACGAAGATCTCATCCCGGCGATGCTGGAGGATGGAGTCTTCCACTTCGACCTGCACCCGGGCAACATAGGCCTGGCCGACGACGGCAGGGTCGTCCTCTACGACGTGGGCAGGGTGCACATGCTCACGGTGGAGGAGAGGGCCGTACTCAATGAGTTCTTCACCGCGGCGATGAGGGCCAGGGAGGGCCACGCCAACGGGGAGTTGAAGCGCGCCCTGTCGATGCTCGGGACCGTGCGCGACAAGGAGGCGTTCAAGCGGGTAGACGAGCTGCTCGAGGTCCTCGTGGATGCCGAGGACGCGATCAAGGCGGTGGAGGAGATCTACCCGAGGCTCTCCGAGTACGGCTTCAGGCTGGGCGACTCGTACGTGAAGCTGCTGCTCATGCAGCTCACCTGGGAGGGCACCAAGGAGCACCTTCGGACGAGGGCCAACGGGCGCTCTTAGGGCTTGACTTCCTTTGCACACCTAATATAACTCCCCGAAATTTCAATCATTTCACCTCAAGAGGGACGTTTCGGGGGAGAAGATGTCAGAGGACACCAATCAATATATTCAGATGCGGCGGGAGAAGGCGGCCAAGCTCCGCGAGCTGGGGCACAACCCGTACCCGAATGGCATAGTGCCCACGCACACGACGGCCGAGATACACCAGGCCTACGACTCCGAGGACGCGGCGGCGCTGGAGAAGGTGAATGACAAGTTCAGCCTGGCCGGGCGCATCATGGCGATACGCGCCTTCGGTAAGGCGGCCTTTCTGAAGCTGCGCGACCGCACCGGCGATCTGCAGATATTCGTTCAAAAACAGAAGGTTGATGAGGAGATCTTCAAGGTCTACAAGATGCTCGATGTGGGCGATTTCGCCTACTTCTCGGGCACGCTCTTCCGCACGAAGACCGGCGAGCTGACGCTGGCTGCCGAGGACTTAAAGATCGTGACCAAGTCGGTCCAGCCGCTGCCGGAGAAGTGGCACGGTCTCACCGATGTGGAGGCGCGCTACCGGCAGCGCTACGTCGACCTCATCGTCAACCAGGACGTGCGCAAGGCCTTCGTCGTCCGCTCGCAGGTGGTCCAGGCCATACGCGAGTTCCTGGTGGGCCGAGGCTTCCTGGAGGTCGAGACGCCGATGATGCACCCGATACCCGGGGGCGCCGCCGCCAAGCCCTTCGTCACGCACCACAACGCGCTGGACCAGGAGCTGTACCTGCGCATCGCGCCGGAGCTGTATCTGAAGCGCCTGGTGGTGGGCGGCATGGAGCGCGTCTTCGAGATCAACCGCAACTTCCGAAACGAGGGGATATCGATACAGCACAACCCCGAGTTCACGATGCTGGAGTTCTACCAGAGCTTCGCCACCTATGAGGACCTCATGAAGCTCACCGAGGAGATGCTCTCCGGCATCTGCCGCAAGGTCCTCGGGAAGACCGAGCTCGCCTACCAGGGCGAGACGATAAGCTTCGAGGCGCCTTTTGCGCGCTACACCCTCAAGGAGTCGCTCGTCGAGGTCGGCGGCGTGGACCCGGAGGTTCTCGAGTCTCGTGAAACTGCGCTAAAGTATGCGCTCTCGCTGGGCGACGAGCTCAAGAGCAAGGACGAGGGGCTGGGCGCGATACTCACGGAGATCTTTGAACTCGTGGTCGAGAAGAAGTTGATCCAGCCCACCTTCATCACGCAATACCCGACGGAGGTCTCGCCGCTCTCCAGGAAGAACGACGAGGATCCCTCGGTGGTGGACCGATTCGAGCTGTTCATCTACGGCCGTGAGATCGCAAACGCCTTCTCCGAGCTCAACGACCCGGAGGACCAGGCCTCACGTTTCAAGGCTCAGGTCGAGGCGCTCGGCCGCGGCGACGAGGAGGCCATGCACTTCGACGACGACTACATCCGCGCGCTCGAGTACGGCATGCCGCCCACGGCGGGCGAGGGGATAGGCATAGACAGGCTCGTGATGCTTCTGACCGACTCCCCCTCGATCCGCGACGTGATATTGTTCCCGTTGCTCAAGAGGAAGAGAGAGGGCGAGGAATAGGCTGAGGCTTAGGTTAAGGTTAAGGTTAAGGTTAAGGTTAAGGTTAAGGTTAAGGTTAAGGTTAAGGTTAAGGTTAAGGTTAAGGTTAAGCATGAAGACAAGAAGACAAACTCAAACTCAACCTCAACCTCAACCTCAACCTTAGCCTCAACCTGACTTTATGAATATCCCCCTGACTTCATGGATCGCGACACGCTACCTGGGCTCCCGCAGCGCGGGCCGCTTCGCGCCCCTTCTGCGCTTCACGGCGATCGCGGGCGTGGCCCTGGGCACGACGGCGCTCATAGTGGTCATGTCGGTGATGCTGGGCTTCCGAAAGGAGCTCGCGAAGAGGCTCGTGGGTTTCGACGCGCACGTGACGCTCGCGCGCGGCGCCGAGGCCGCGGAGCTTGAGGCCGACGACGTAGCGAGGCTCACGATGGACATGGGCGTGACCGATATCTCGCCATTCGTCCAGGGCGAGGTGATCGCGCGCTCTGCATCCGGCGGCGCCGGGCAGCTTCAGGGCGCCCGTGTCCGCGGCGTGGACCCCGAGCGGATGGGCTCGCTCGGGGAGGTCGAGGTCTACCGGCCGGAACGCATCAGGGACATCGACCTCTTGGACGTTACGGCCAACCTGGATCTGCCTGAGGCGATCTTAGGAAACGAGGTGGTGGCCAATCTGATGGTGCATCCGGACTTCGCTGACGCGATAGAGCTCACCGCACCGCTGGCGGAGGTGGGTCCTGCGGGGGATCTGGTGCCCAGCTCGAGGCGCTTTCGCGTCGCGGGAGTCTTCCGCGCCGGCATCTACGAGTACGACAACAAGTACATATTGGTGGGGCTGGACGATGCCAGGACGCTCCTGGGCGAGCAGGCCAGCGAGGGCTGGCACCTGTGGCTGGACGATCTCACGCGCGCGCCGGCTGTAGTCTCGGAGCTCTCGAACGTTCTTCCCGAAGGATGGAGGGCGGAGGGCTTCGACGAGCACAACAAAAAGCTCTTCGCCGCGCTCAAGCTGGAGCGCGCGGCCATGGGCGCGATTCTCGTCATGGTCCTCGTAATCGCCTCGTGCTCCATCGCAGGCGTGGTTCTGCTCATCACCGCGGCCAAGCGAAAGGACATCGCCATACTTCGGACCGTGGGGATGAACGAGGGTGGCATAAGGAGGATATTCGTCGCTCACGCGGCGATCATCGGCCTCATCGGATCGGCGGTCGGCCTGGCGCTGGGAGTAGGCGTGTCGCTCGCCGCAGATGCATGGCCGATCAGGCTGCCCGACTCATATTATCTGGACTATCTGCCGGTGGACCTGAGCGCGGGAATGTCCGTGCTCTTCGCGCTCTCGGGCGTGGCCGTGGCGGTCGTCGCGTCGCTGTATCCGGTGGCGCAGGCGGCGCGCCAAAGCCCGGTGGAAGTGTTGCGCTACGAGTGAGGTGGTATTGTCTGATCTAGCGTTCATAAGCCGCAACTTCAACAAAGGGCGATGCATGCCGCGCTCGCTCAAGATCATGCGCTTCGTCGCCGCGGCCGGCGTGACCGTCGCCGTGGCGGCGCTCGTGATCAGCGCCTCAGTCGGGGCCGGCTTCGAGCGCGAGTACAAGAGGGCGCTTTTGGGCTTCAACGCGCACGTCGTCGTGATGGGCGCCGGCGAGATCGACGACCAGTCCTGGGCGCTGGAGGAGCTCGCGGCCTTCTCCGGCGCGAGCGAGAGCGAGCTCGCCCAGGCACGGCGCCTGGGGCCTTGGCTTTCGATCAGCGAATGGCTCGATGGAGCGGGCCTGGGTGCGGCGGTCCAGCCCGGGTGGCTGCGGTCGCGTGCAGGCAGGGCGCGCGAGTTGAAGAGGAGGAGCGTGTTGTCGATGAACCCCTTCCTCTATCGGGAGGCGCTCCTGGCGGGGCCGGGCGGGATAAGAGGCGTCATCATAAAGGGCGTGGAGTCCTCCGACGAGGGCTGCGTGCTGGGGATGGAGATAAAACTGCGTGGGGCGGGAACGCTCGCCCAGGAGCTCGTCGCCGACGGCGGCGGGGTGCCGGTACTGATGGGCAGCGCGATGGCCCAGGCGATGGAAGCGGGCGAGGGGAGGTCTCTCAAGCTCGTAGTTCCTGACCCCAGTGGCGACGGACAGAGGTTCGTGGACATAGACCCTGTGGGCACGTTCGAGTCCGGCATGCACGACTACGACTCGGAGTTCCTGATCATGGACATAGCGGTCGCGCGCGCCCTCTTCGGCGCGGCTCCCGGGGTCGCAAGCGGCATCGAGCTGAGGCTCGCGGATCCCGCCGATGCGGAGGTGCTGGCGGGTGCCGTCGAGGAGGGCGCGGGCCCGTATCTTGCGGCGACGACCTGGGGCGAGCTCAACCACGACCTGCTCGCGGCGGTGAGGCTCGAGAGGATGGTCTCCGCCGTGATCATGGGCATCATGCTGCTCGTGGCGGCGCTCAACATCGTGGCCGTGCTGGTGCTCACCACGATCAGGAGGATGGAGGAGATATCCGTCCTCAAGGCGCTCGGGCTGACCGACCGGAAGGTGGGGCGGCTTCTGGTGCGAGGGGGGATGCGGGTCGGGGCCGTGGGCGTGGCGCTGGGCTTGGCCGTGGGCCTTCTGGCGTCGTACCTGACAGGAGAGCTAGGCCTGGTGCCGCTCGAGGGGGAAGTCTACATGATCGACTCCCTCCCGATTGACATTTCGTGGTCGATATGCGGGATAGTTGTGCTCTTTTGCGTACTTGTGGTATGGCTCGCCTCCAAATTCGCATCGGGGAGGCTGGCCGGAGTCGATCCGGCCGAGGGCCTTGCACAGGCGAGGTGACGACGAATGCCCTTTCTCGAAGCGAAGGCCTTGGCGAAGACCTACACCGATACCGCACAGCCGGTTGAGGTGCTGAAGGGAGTGGACCTGAGCGTCGAGCGCGGCGACTGTATCGGGATCTTCGGGGCGTCGGGCAGCGGGAAATCTACGCTGCTGCACATACTGGGCGGGCTGGACAGCCCGACCTCGGGGAGCGTCGAATTCGCCGGCGAGAGGCTGGACGATCTGGGCGATCGGAGGAGGGCGCGGTTTCGCAACAGGGAGGTGGGCTTCGTCTTTCAGTTCTACCACCTGCTCCCGGAGTTCACCGCGCTCGAGAACGTGATGCTGCCTGCGCTGATCGCGGGCCACGACAGCGCTCGCGCTGGCCGCATGGCCGAGGAGGCCCTGGACGCGATGGGGCTCGCGAATCGAACGCGGCACAGGCCGGCCATGCTCTCCGGCGGCGAGCAGCAGCGCGTGGCGATCGCCCGAGCTGCGGTGCTCGAGCCGAGGGTGATACTGGCGGACGAGCCCACGGGCAACCTCGACAGCAGGACCGGCGCTGCAGTCTGGGGGCACCTGACGCGGCTGAACGCCGAGAAGGGCATCGCGCTGGTGACGGTCACGCACAACAGGGAGCTGATGGGCGATTCGATGGCCGTCTACGAGCTTTCGGAAGGCAGGCTCACGAGGAAGTAGCTCAGGCAAAGGCGAAAAGGGAATCGATGTCGATCAGGGGGAGGATCACAAAGGCGTTCATGACCGCGGCGGCGCTGGCGCTCGTCCAGCTCGTGGCCGCCTCCGCGTTCGCCGCAGGGCCGCTCATCAAGGAGATCGAGTTCGTAGGCGCGGACCGCACCCCCAAGCAGACCCTGGAGAATACGATCAACTCTCGCGTCGGGGCCCGCCTCGACGAGAACACCGTCGACGCCGACATCAAGGCGCTCTACGAGCTGGGGCAGTTCCGCAACATCAAGGTGGAGAGCGAGCCCGTCCGCGGGGGCGTGAAGCTCATCTACGGATTCGACGAGAGCCCGCTCATCGCGGAGATCGGCTTTACGGGCAACAAGAAGATCAAGAGCGACGATCTGCGCCCGGAGGTCGTTCAGCGCACCTACAGCGCGCTGGACGAGAAGGCGGTCGCCGAGTCGATGGAGCGCATCCGGGCGATGTACGCCGACAAGGGCTACTACCTCGCGGAGGTCTCCTATCACCTCGAGACCACCGAGAAGGGCGAGGCCAAGCTAGTCTTCGACATACACGAGCACAAGGGGGTGCTCGTACGCCGCGTGATGTTCGTGGGCAACAAGGTCTTCTCCGACAAGAAGCTGCGCAAGGTCATCAAGACCAGGCAGAAGGGCTTCCTGTCGTTCCTGACCGGCTCCGGCAAGTACGAGGAGGAGATGCTCAAGAACGACATGCTCTTCCTCACCTACCACTACCTCAACCACGGCTACCTGCGGGTGAAGGTCTCGCCGCCTAGGGTGACGATATCGAAGGACAAGCGCTACATCTTCATCACCTTTCAGGTCTTCGAGGGAGAGCAGTACAGGATAGGCGACATTGGTCTGTCCGGCGATATCCTGACGACGAAGGCGGAGCTCGAGGGGATGCTTGAGACCAAGACCGGCGAGATATACTCGCAGCGCACCCTCGACGGAGACATACAGAACCTGGTCGAACGCTACGGCGACGAGGGCTACGCCTACGCGACGATCGTCCCGCAGACGATACCTGACGACGAGGACCTCACGGCCGATATCGACATAAGGATCGGCAAGGGGCACAGGATAACGATCGAGCGCATAAACATCGCGGGCAACGCCACCACCCGCGACAAGGTGATCCGCCGCGAGATGGAGATCATGGAGGACGACCGCTTCAGCGAGCGCGCCCTGCGCAAGAGCAAGGAGAAGCTGATGCGGCTGGGCTTCTTCGAGGAGGTCAACTTCGCCACGCCGCGCGGCACGCGCGACGATACGATGGTGCTGGACATCGAGGTCAAGGAGCGTCCGACCGGCACGTTTAACATCGGAGCCGGCTTCTCCTCGGTGGAGAAGTTCATGTTCAACGCATCGGTCCAGAAGGACAACTTCCTGGGCTACGGCATCAGCGGTCAGATATCGGCGGAGCTCTCAAAGAGGCGGCAGCTGTTCATGCTCACCGCCAACGACCCTTACTTCCTCGATACGAGGATGATGGCCGGCATGAGCGCCTATCGCAACTCGTATCACTACAACGACTTCAAACGCTCGGCGACGGGCGGCGACATATCGCTGGGCCGCCGCTTCTTCGACTACTGGTCCTGGTCGCTGGGCTATACGATAGAGCAGGTCAAGGTCGGGAGCTTCAGCTACGTCGTGCCGCAGTTCTTCAGGCAGAACACCAGCGGCCTTACGTCTCAGGTGGGGCTCACCATAGCCCGCGACAGCCGCGACAACAGGCTGCTCCCCAACAGGGGCATGTACAACGTGCTCACCAACGAGGTCTCCGGCACCAAGCTCGGCGGCGACAACGACTTCTACAGGGTCAACTTCCGCACGATGTTCTACTATCCGATCGTGAAGAACCGCCTCATCTTCAAGCAGTTCTTACGCATCGGCTACATCAAGAGCCTCAACGACGATCCCGTGCCTCTGTTCGAGCGCTTCTTCACCGGCGGCGTCTTCTCGCTGAGGGGCTATCAGCCCGACTCCGTCGGCCCCAGCATCAGGATCCCGAGCTCGGTGTCGGGCCGCGACGAGCGCTTCGTCTACGGCGGCGACAAGCTCCTGCTGTTCATCACGGAGTTCGAGATACCGATCTACGACAAGGCCGGCATCCGCGGCGTGGTATTCTTCGACGCGGGCAACGCCTTCGACGAGACGCAGAACTTCAACGTCACCAACCTCAGGCTCGACTACGGCTTCGGCATACGCTGGAACTCGCCGATGGGTCCGCTGCGCTTCGAGTGGGGCTTCCCGATACAGCGCCAGGCCGGCGAGGATCCGGTGGTCTTCAACTTCACGATCGGAAACTTCTTCTGAGCCCCGAGCGCTGGCCGCGCCTTTCCTAAAGACGATAAAAAAAGAGCAGTTAGGCGGAGGCGGCGCCCTGCGGAGGGTCCCGGGCTTCCGCGCCCAGGAACTGATTCCGCTTGCATTTGGGGCGCTTTCTATTATAAGTGTCCGATTTCAGAGGCATAACTATCAATACAGGAGGTAACACATGAAGAAGGTTCTAGCGCTCGTCGTTGCAACGATGGTCCTGGCCGGGGCCTATGCTGCCCAGGCAAAGAGCGAGACCACCACAGCGGGTAACGTCAAGATCGGCTACGTCGACATGAACCAGTCGATCAACGAGGTCAAGGCGGGCCGCAGCGCGAAGGCGAAGCTCGAGGCCGACGGCAAGGCCAAGAAGCAGAAGCTCGAGATCATGCAGAACGAGCTCAAGAAGATGAAGGAGGATCTCGACAAGCAGAGCCTCATCCTGTCCAAGGACGCCCTGCAGGAGAAGCAGGCCGCGTTCCAGCAGAAGTTCATGGAGCTGCAGAGGACGACGATGGAGTTCGAGCGCGAGTTTGCCGAGAAGGAGCAGAGCCTCATCAAGCCGATCACCGAGAAGCTGGCCAGGGTAATCCAGGATGTAGCCAGGGAGAAGGGCTACACGCTGATAGTTCCTAAGGCGATGGTGCTTTCCGGTCTGCAGCAGGATGATCTGACGGGCGTGGTGATAAAGAAGTTCGACAGCTCGAAGTGAGGGGGAAATTGAGGACGCGTCTGTTGCGCGCAGCGATATTAATGGCCGTACCGGCGATCGTTGTCGGTGCGGCCTTTTGCGCTCATGCCAAGGCCGAGGCCGCCGCTCCGCTTGCGGCGAGGATAGGCTACGTGGACATGGAGGAGGCGCTCAACCGCGTCTCCGACGGGGTAAAGGCCAAGAAGCAGCTCAAGCTCGAGTTCAAGGAGAAGCAGCAGAGGCTGGACATCCTCCAGAAGAAGGTCGCATCCATGCGCGACGAGCTCGACCGGGAGCGGCTCACGCTTCCCCCGGACGTCCTCAAGACCAAGGAGCGCACCTACAGGCAACAGCTCATGGAGGTCCAGCAGCGCTTCGCCGACTTCCAGCGCGAGATGGCCGGCCGAGAGGCCAGGCTCACCGAGGAGATCATCGGCCGGCTGAGGGGTATCGTTCGCAGGATAGGCGACGACGAGGGCTTCGCGCTGATCCTCGAGAAGTCCCAGGAGGTCGTCCTCTACGCGCCGCACGCCGACGACATCACGGACAGGGTCATCAAGCTTTACGACGGGAGCTCGCGCGGCAAGAGGAGGAGGTGAACATGCCCCTCGACGAGCGGCTGATGTCGTTTCTCGTCTGTCCTCAGTGCAAGGGTTCGCTGGACGAGGTCGATTCGGGGCAGTGGCTCGCCTGCGAGCGCTGCAGACTAAGATATCCGGTAAAGAACGGGATACCCATCATGGTGGCCGGTGAGGCGCACGACCTCCGCAGGGAAGCGGGCGCGGCCGGCGTGAAGCTCAGCCGCGTCACCTTCCGCATCACGGAGGGTCGCGACACGGGGCTGACCTTCCAGCTCGAGCAGGGGACCTGCCGAGCCATCGGGAGGGCCACCGTCGACCCCAACAAGACCGCCGTCTTCAACGTAGACATAGCTTTCGCGCTTGACGAGGGCACCAAGGGACTCATCCGCAAATACATAGGCAAGCAGTTCCAGAGGATGACCGCCGGCGCCGGGCCGCAGTCCGGTGAGAGGCTTGGGACGTTCAGGCGTGCGCCCGACGTGGTCCTTACCGACGGCAGCCTCTCGAGGCTGCACGCGATGGTCTTCTCGGACGGCGATAACGTCGCCATACTGGACCTGGTGAGCAAGAACGGGACCTACGTGAACGGGCAGGAGGTGGAGTCAAGGATGCTCAAGGCGGGCGACGTCATCGAGCTCGGCGACACGACGCTCGTGCTGGAAAGGTGAGGTGGACTATGGAGTCGATGACAGGATACGGCACCGCGGAGGGAAGGGTCGGCAGGGGCCGCCTCTTCGTGGAGATAAAAGGGGTCAACCACCGCTTCTGCGAGATCAACGTCAAGATACCCAGCCGTATGGGCGGGCTCGAATCATACATACGCAAGAGGCTGGCCGACAAGTTCGCCAGGGGCAAGATAGACGTCTTCTTCAAGGAGAAGGAGCCTCTCTTCGGCGGCTCGACCGTGTCGGTCGACATCGATCTGGCGCGCCAGTACGAGAGGATGCTCAAGCGCATCCGCAGGGAGCTCAAGGTCGACGGAGGCGATTTCCTCGACGTCGTCGGCATCGACAGGATCCTCAGGGTCGAGGAGCGCGAGGGCTCCTACGAGAGGCTGTGGTCGCAGATCGCGAGGCTCGTCGAAGGCGCCGCCTCGCAGATGAAGAGGATGAGGGTGAAGGAGGGGGCCCACATAAGGGCGGACCAGCGCAAGAGGCTCAAGAGCCTGCGGGCCCTCACCACTAAGATCCGCAAACAGTCCGACCGCGCGCTGGGCAATCACCTCAAGCGGCTGCGCAGGAGGGTGAGCGCCAACACTCCGTCCAACGTCGACGAACAGCGCCTGCAGGAGGAGGTGGCGTATCTGGGCGGCCGCCAGGACATCGCCGAGGAGCTCCTGAGGCTGGAGAGCCACATCAAGCAGTACGCGGAGATCATGTCCGCCCGCGGTCCGGTGGGACGAAAGCTGGACTTCCTGCTGCAGGAGATGCATCGCGAGATAAACACCATCGGGTCGAAGGCGGCCGACGCGAAGATCTCCCAGATGGTGGTCGACTGCAAGTCGGAGCTGGAGAGGCTTCGCGAACAGATTCAGAACGTGCAATAGGTCATGATGAAAAAGGGCCGACTCTTCGTAATCTCCGCACCATCCGGCACGGGAAAGTCAACCGTGCTCGCCTGCGTGCGCAAGCGCCTCTCGTACCTGGAGTTTTCAGTTTCCTGCACGACCAGGGAGCGCAGGCAGGGCGAGGTGGCTGGCGTCGACTACCGCTTCGTGGGCAGGGATGATTTTCGAAAGATGGCCGACGATGGCGGCTTCGTCGAATGGGCGGAGGTCCATGGCGAGCTGTACGGGACGCCGCGCGCTCCGATCGAAGACGCGCTCTCGTCCGGCAGCGACATGATTCTGGACATAGATGTCCAGGGCGGGATGGCGATAAAGGACGCATTCCCGGACGCGATCGCCGTCTTCCTTCTTCCGCCGGACATGGAGGAGCTCGAGCGTCGCCTGTCCGGCCGTGCGACCGACAGCGAGGATCAGATAAGGCTGAGGCTCGAGAACGCCAGGCGCGAGATGTCCTACGCCGAAAGGTACGACAGGCGGATCGTCAACGACGAGGTTGGACGCGCCTGTGAGGAGCTGTGCGATCTCATAGACGGGACGAGAGAGTCCCGGGTTGGATAGGCTATGATCCGCTTACACGACATCCTGGACATGGTGTCGGCCTACATACCCGACGCGGACCTGGACCTCATCAGGAAGGCCTACGTGTTCTCCGCTAAGGCTCACAAGGGCCAGACGCGCCGTTCGGGGGAGCCCTATCTCGTCCACCCGCTGGAGGTGGCGGGGATCCTGGCCAAGATGCGCCTGGACGTGCCCTCCATCGCCACCGCGTTCCTGCACGACACCGTGGAGGACACGGTCGCCACGCTCGAGGAGATCGAGGCGCTCTTCGGCGAGGAGATCAAAAACCTCGTGGACGGCGTGACTAAGCTGTCGAAGATCCACTTCACGACCACGGAGGAGCGCCAGGCGGAGAACTTCCGCAAGATGATCATGGCCATGGCCAAGGACATCAGGGTCATCCTGGTGAAGCTGGCCGACCGCATCCACAACATGCGCACGCTCGAGCACATGCCCGAGATGAGGCAGGTGGGGATCGCGCAGGAGACGCTCGACATATACGCCCCCATAGCCAACCGGCTTGGCATCCAGGAGATGAAGACGGAGCTCGAGGACCTTTCGATCAAGTACCTCAAGCCCGACATCTACCAGATGATCGACGAGCAGGTTAAACGGCGCTCCAGCCAGCGCGACAAGTTCATCACCGAGGTCCGAAAGATCGTCGTCGGCAAGATGCGCGAGCACGACATCGAGTGCGAGATATACGGGAGGCTCAAGCACTACTACAGCATCTGGCGCAAGATGGAGGACCAGCACATACCCTTCGACCAGGTCCACGACATCGTGGCGTTCCGCATCATAGTCGACACCCTGCAGCAGTGCTACGAGGCCCTCGGCGTCATTCACGCCCTGTGGAAGCCGGTGCCCGGCAGGTTCAAGGACTACATCGCGATGCCCAAGGGCAACGGCTACCAGTCGCTGCACACGACGGTCGTGGGGCCTCACGGCGACCGGGTCGAGTTCCAGATCCGCACGCAGGATATGCACGAGTCCGCCGAGCACGGCATAGCGGCGCACTGGAAGTACAAGGAGGGTCAGCTCGTCGAGGACAAGGACGAGATGAAGTTCAAGTGGATCCGAAAGCTCCTGGAGTGGCAGTCGGAGCTCTCCGACCCGAGCGAGTTCCTCGACACGGTCAAGCTCGACCTCTTCGCCGACGACGTCTACGTCTTCACGCCCAAGGGGCAGCTTCTGGAGTTCCCGCGCGGCTCGACGCCTCTGGACTTCGCCTACGCAATCCACACCGACGTTGGCCACTCCTGCATCGGCGCGAAGGTCAACGGCAAGATCGTCCCGCTCAGATACGAGCTCCACAGCGGCGATGCCGTGGAGATACTGACCGGGAAGCAGAAGAAGCCGCACAAGGACTGGCTGGGCTTCGTCAGGAGCTCGCGCGCCAAGGCCAAGATAAGGCAGTTTCTCAGGCAGGAGGACCGGGGCCGCAGCGCGCAGCTCGGCAGGGACCTGCTGGAGAAGGAGTGCCGCAAGTACAACCTGAACGTGAACCACATCCTCAAGAGCCGCGAGCTCAAGGAGTTCGCCGATAAAGCCTCCTACGAGCTGGGCGAGGCGCTGCTGTCGGCTATAGGCTACGGCAAGATCTCACCGATGCAGATCATCGCGCTTTTCGTGCCGCACGAGCAGCTGCACCCTGAGGCCAAGGAGAAGGAGTCGGTCCTGGGGCGGATCGTCAAGAGGCTCAAGCGCTCCAAGGGGATGGTCAAGGTGGGCGGCATGAGCGACATGATGGTGGGCTTCGGCAAGTGCTGCAACCCGGTGCCGGGCGATCCCATCATCGGCTACGTCACGAGGGGCCGCGGCGTGGTCGTCCACGTGAAGGACTGCGAGAAGGTGCTGGGGCACGACGAGGAGCGACTCATCTCGGTCGAGTGGGACATGACGAATGCGCAGTCCCGCGTGTCGAGGATCCGCGTCGTTTGCGCCGACAGGCCGGGGATGCTCGCCAAGATGACCGAGGCTATATCGGAACAGGGCGCGAACATCGCGGGCGCGTCGATAAAGATAAACGACGACAAGACCGCGACGAACGTCTTCGAGGTGGAGATAAAGGACCTCGCCCAGATGCGCTCGGTCATCAAGGGCCTGGAGCGGGTCAAGGGGATCATCTCTGTCGAGAGGATGCGGGAGTAGCGCGGCGGTTACGCCTTCTGGACGGAGCCTGAGCGGATGCAGCGCGTGCAGACCTTGGCCTTATAGGAACGGCCGTCCTTTTTGATCCTGATCGACTGAAGGTTCGGCTTGGAAACCTTCTGGGTCTTGATGTTGGAGTGGGATACGTTGTGGCCGAACAGCGGCTTCTTCCCACAGATTTCACAGGTCGCTGGCATTTTGGGCCTCCGAAGATTGCTTAAAGTCGGGCGTACCTAGCACGTAGGAGTTCGATGTGCAAGACAAAACTAGAAAAAACAAAGACCTAGGCGACAGGGGCGAGGCCATAGCCAAAAGGCACCTCGAGAGCATGGGCTTTCGCATCCTGGACCGAAACGTCCGCTACAAGTGCGGCGAGATAGATATAGTGGCCAAGAGGGGGCGCGAGGTCCATTTTGTGGAGGTGAAGGCGCGCGCGGTGGGGGGCGTCGGGGCAGCCTTGGAGGCGGTGGACGGCCGCAAGCGCAGGCGGATGAGAAACGCCGCCGAGCTCTACCTCAAAGACCCTAGAAACAAGTTTAATGAAATGAAGCTACCACCATGTTATTTCAGCGTTATCGGTATCAATTGCGATGGCGAAAGGCCGAGGGTCGAGTGCCTGCTCGACGCGTTCTGATATGGAATTTGTGGCAAGCACAGAGCCAAGCGCCGTGGCCGCCTTCCTCGAGACCTCGAAGAGGCTCGGCGGGTGTACGGCCGCACTCACGAAGTCCGGCGGCAGGTGGCGCGCTCACAGCTGGACGGAGCTGAGATCACGCGTCCTGAGGTGCGCGGCGGGCCTGGCCAGGCTTGGCCTGGGGAAGGACGATCGCGTCGCTCTCATGGTGACCACCAGGCTCGAGTGGACGATAGCCGACCTGGCCGTCATGGCCGTCGGCGCTATATCCGTGCCGGTCTACTGCGCGCTCACCACCGACAGGATCGCACATATCCTCAAGGACTCAGGGCCCACGATGGCCATCGTCGAGGACGCTCGCGTCGCCGGCCTCTTCGAGGAGGCCAGAAGGCTCGCCGGCATCGAACAGGGCCTCACCCTGATCGGGGTCGAACAGGGCGCTGAGACCGTCTCGCTGGCCGACGTCGAGGCGAGCGCGGAGGATGGCGAGGCCGAGAGTATGGAGGCGGTCGCCTCCGCCATCAACCCGGACGATGCCGCCACCTACGTCTACACCAGCGGCACCACGGGCGCGCTCAAGGCCGTCGTCATCACCCACGGCATGATAATGGCCGAGGTCATGGCGGCCGGCGAGGTCTTTCGCTTCACCCCGGCGCAGGTCGGGCTCCTGGCGCTGCCGCTGGCGCACGTTTTGGGCCGCATGATCCAGTTCTACCACATGGTCCACGGCCCGACGGTGGCCTACGCGGAGAGCCTGGACAGGCTCGCGCAAAACTACCTGGAGGTCCGGCCGCACTTCGTCTGCGGCGTTCCCAGGATGCTCGAGAAGATCTACGAGAGGATCTGGGACTACCTGGGGCGCTCCAGCCAGCGCACCAGGCGCATGGCGCACTGGGCGCTCAAGGTGGGACGCGACCACAGCCACCTGGTCCAGCAGGGCAGATACGTGCCCTTGAAGCTCAGGGTCGACAACTTCCTGGCCGACCTCATCGTATTCCGCAGGCTCCGCCGCAGGCTGGGCGGCAAGCTTCGCTACTTCGTCTGCGGAGGTAGCCAGCTTGCGGAGGACGTGACCAGGCTCTTCCACGCCGCGGGCATCAAGGTCCTGGAGGGCTACGGGCTGACGGAGACCTTCGCGGCGGTTACCGCAAACAGGCCTTGGGAGTATCGCTTCGGCACGGTCGGCAAGCCACTGCCGGGCGTGGGCCTCAAGCTCGCTCAGGACGGTGAGATCCTGCTCAAGGGGCCCATGGTCTTCAAGGAGTACCTGGGCCTCCCGAAGGAGACTCGGGAGGCATTCGACGGTGAGGGCTGGTTTCGCACCGGCGACATCGGCCGCTACTCCAGGGACGGATTTCTCAGGATCACCGGGCGCAAGAAGGAGATGATCGTCACAGCCGGGGGCAAGAACGTGGCGCCGCAGATGATCGAGCAGCTCATCGGCTCGTCGCCGCTCATCGCCAGCTCCATGGTCTACGGGGACGGCAGGAAGTACCTCACCGCGCTCATCGCCGTGGACCGGGGGCGCGTGGGGGAGGAGCTGGGCGTGGGGTCGATGGGGCTGGGGGAGCCGGCATCCGACCCCCGCGTAAGGGAGCTCGTGGACGCTCACGTGAGGCGCTGCAACCGGAGGCTCGCGCAGTACGAGACGATCAAGAGGTTTGCTATAGTCAACGAGGAGTTCAGCGTGTCCGGCGGGGAACTCACGCCCACGCTCAAGATCCGGCGGGACTTCGTCGCCGAAAAGTACAGCGAGCTCCTGGACTCGCTATACAGGCCTTAGATCGCTGTTGCACGGCGGGCCGATTTAGTGCATAAATGCCAGGAATCACAACGTGTTGAGAAAAGGAGGGGGATATGATCTGCGCAGGACAGACGCCGCCGCAAGGCACGCCGCCCGCAGGCGGCCCGACCACCCAGGGCACCGGGCTCGCCCCGAACATCGCAAGCCTTCTGTGCTACATATGCACGCCGATCACCGGAATCATCTTCCTGTTGATCGAGAAGGAGAACAAGGACGTCAAGTTCCACGCCTGGCAGTCTCTGGTCTTCGGCGTGGCCTACATCGCCCTCATCATCGTGCTCGAGATACTGGCCGCCATCCTTGGGATGATCGCCAGCGTCCTGGGCATCATCGTGGGTTTCTTCATCCCGATCCTGATGCTCGCCGCGTTCATCATCTGGATCGTATGCCTGGTGAAGGCGTACCAGGGCGAGCGCTGGCGGATCCCGTTCATCGGCGACTTCGCCGCGAAGAAGGCCGGCGTCTGAGACGAGGTGGATAGGGCGGTCGCAAATGTGCGTACAAAGCTGGGCTGGGGCATCCTCATGGGTGTCCCAGCCCTGTTTTTTGTCGCGCACGTCTGGCCCATGCTCCCATGGCTCGACCGGGTTGAGCTGTGCGCCGTGCGCGGCTTTTTGGGGGTGGACTGCCCCGGCTGCGGCCTCATCAGGTCGTTCGTAGCGCTCGCGCACGGGCATATCCGTAACAGCATCGACATGCATCCGCTGGGCATCGTGATAGCCCTCTGGCTCGTCTACATCTTCGCCAGGGAGCTTTACACGTTGGTGCTCTGCCGGAGGCCCGCCGAGCTCCTGAGGCAGCCGCAGCGGGACTTTCTGGTCGTGGCCTTCCTGGTGGCGCTCTTTATCCAGTGGATCGCCAAGCTCGCGCTCGCTTGACTTGGGGCGGCACGGAACGTAGCCTTTCCGGAAGAGGTTTCGATGAGAATCGCACTGGCGCAGATAAACACGACTATCGGCGACTTCGACGGCAACGCCGCGAAGATCCTGGACTGGCTGGACAGGGCCCGAGGGAAAGGCGCCGACCTCTGCCTCTTCCCGGAGCTGGCGGTATGCGGCTATCCGCCCAGGGACCTGCTCGAGAAGCCCTCCTTCATCGAGGCAAACCTCAGGGCGATCGAGGAGATCGCATCCAAAGTCGGCAGGACGGCCGCGGTGGTGGGCTTCGTCTCGCGCAACGACTCCGCCGAGGGCAGGGCGCTTCGCAACAGCGCCGCCTTCATCGAGGGCGGCAAGGTGCGCTTCGTGCAGCACAAGATGCTGCTGCCGCAGTACGACGTCTTCGACGAGGGGCGCCACTTCGAGCCGGCCTCGGAGCAGGGCGTGGTCGAGTTCGCGGGACAGAAGCTCGGCGTGACCCTCTGCGAGGACCTCTGGAGCAGGTTCCAGTTCAGGGGCCGAAGGCTCTACCGGGTCGACCCGGCCGAGATTCTCGCGGGCAAGGGCGCCGGAATGCTCGTGAACATATCCGCCTCGCCGTACACCGTCGGCAAGCAGCGCACGCGCATTGATCTCATCTCGGGCGAGGCGAAGATGGGCTCGCTGCCGATCTTCTACTGCAACATGGTTGGTGGCGACGACGAGCTCGTCTTCGACGGGCGGAGCTTCGCCGTCGACGCGCGAGGGCAGATCATCGCGGAGGCGGCCGCCTTCGAGGAGGACCTCGTCGTCGTGGACTCGGAAGCCGCGGGCGGCTCCGCGGGGCCGTCCCACATGCCCGAGGACGAGGAGGTCTGGAGGGCGCTGGCGCTGGGACTTTGCGACTACATGGGCAAGTGCGGCTTCGCGCGAGCGTTTCTGGGCCTCTCCGGCGGGATAGACTCGGCGGTCGTCGCTGCCATCGCTGCGGACGCGGTGGGGCCGGATAGGATAACCGGCGTGCTCATGCCCTCGCCCTTCACGTCCAAGGCGAGCGTTGACGACGCCACGGCGCTGGCCAAAAACCTTGGCATCAAGACCCTCACCATTTCCATCGGGGACGTCTACGAGGCCTATCGCGCGGCGCTGGGCTTCTCGTCCGGCGCAGGCGAGGTGAGCCTGGCCGAGGAGAACCTCCAGGCGCGCGTGCGCGGCAATCTCCTCATGGCCCTGTCCAACCGCGAGGGGGCGATGGTGATCTCCACCGGCAACAAGTCCGAGCTCTCGGTGGGCTACTGCACGCTCTACGGCGACATGGCGGGGGGCTTCGCGCTCATCTCGGACATCCCCAAGACCATGGTCTTCGATCTGGCGCGCTACGCCAACCGCGGCGGCGAGCGGATACCGGAGTCGATCATCGCCAAGCCGCCGTCCGCGGAGCTCAGGCCCGGGCAGGCCGACACCGACAGCCTGCCGGAGTACTCCGTGCTCGACCCGATACTGCGCCTCTACATCGAGGATCGGATGAGCGCGCAGGAGATCCAGGCCAAGGGCTTCGACCCCGCGGTCGTGGCGCGCGTCCTGCGGATGATCGACAGAAACGAGTACAAGCGCAGGCAGGCGCCGCCGGGGATAAAGATCACGATGAAGGCCTTCGGGATGGGCCGCCGGTTTCCGATCGCGAGAAAGACCTAGCCATGCCAGGCACCCTCTACATAGTGGCGACGCCCATCGGAAACCTTGAGGACGTCACCGCGCGCGCCCTGCGCGTGCTCCGAGAGGTGGAGCTGATCGCCTGCGAGGACACCAGGCACACGAGGAAGCTTTTGTCCCGCTTCGACATCCACACGCCGACCACGAGCTTCTTCGCCGGAAACGAGAGGGCGAAGGCGGGCAGGGTGGTGGACGCGCTCCTTCAGGGGCGCGACGTCGCGCTCGTCTCCGACGCGGGAACGCCGTGCATCTCGGACCCGGGCTATCCGCTGCTGGTCGCGGCCATAGAGGAGGGCGTGGACGTCGTCCCGATACCGGGGCCCTCCGCGCTGGCGGCTGCGGTGTGTGCGGCGGGCCTGCCCACGGACAGGTTCACCTTCGTGGGTTTTCTCCCCGACAAGCCCGGCAGGCGAAAGAGGGCGCTGGGTGAGCTTGCCGATTTGACCCACACGCTCGTCATGTACGTCTCGCCCTATAAGGCGGTGAAGGTGATGGCCGACTGTCTCGAGGTGTTCGGGGACCGCAGGGCCTGCCTCTGCCGTGAGCTCACAAAGGTACACGAGGAGTTCTTGAGGGGAACGCTCGCGGAGATAGCCCTGGCCTTGGAGGCGAAGCCTCCGAAGGGGGAGATCACATTGATCATAGAGGGAAAGGGAGAAGGCTGAGGCTTAGGTTAAGGCTGAGCATCATCTTAGCCTAAACCTAAATCTCAGCCTAAGCCTCAACCTAAATAGACTACCTCCGGTATTAGATTCACACCACTGGTCTTCCTGACCTTCTCTGCCATCCTATCCGCAAGCTCCAGCACGTGGCCTGCCATGGCCCTGCCTTCGGTCACTATTATATTTGCGTGCTTCTGCCAGAGCATCGCACCGCCCACCTTGAGGCCGCTGCAGCCCGCCTGTTCGATGAGCCGGCCGGCGGCCATCCTGCCCCCTTCGTCCGAGGCGGGGTTCTTGAAGTAGCTCCCCGCCGTTCCGATCTGGGAGGGGTCCGGGTGTTTCTGCCAGCGCTCGGCCAGCCTCGCCTCGATGCGCGCCTTGACTGAGGCGGGCTCGTCGCGCGTCGCGCTCATCGTGGCCTCCAGCAGGACCTCGCCCGCGGCCCTTATGGAGCTAGTGCGGTAGGAGAAGATGAGCTCGGAGCCCGGGCAGCGGCGCATGTCGCCGTTTCTGTCCATCAGCAGCGCGCTCTCCACGAGCCCGCCTATGGCCATGCCGTAGGCGCCGGCGTTGCCGGCGATGGCGCCGCCCACGGTGCCGGGGATGCCAGCCAGGTCCTCCACGCCGGCCAGGCCGTTGTCACCGTAGAATCTTACCAGCTGGCTCAGGGGCAGCCCCCCGGAGACGGTCACGCGCAGTTCCTCCGTGAGCCTGGGCGGGGTGAGGTCGCGAAACGATATTATGGCGCCGTTGTAGCCGGAATCCGCGGCCAGGATGTTGGACCCGTGGCCGATGACCTGCCAGGGGAGCCCCTTGCCGTCGGCCTTCGAGGCGGCCTCCAGGACCTCCTGGGGCGTACGGGCTATATAGAAGGCGGCCGCGGGCCCGCCGATCCGAAACGTCGTATGATCGGCGAGCTTGACCCCCTGCTGGAAGTAGGGCAATGACATAACAATTCTAATAGTTTTTTTTACCCCGTTTCTTCAATATAAATATTCGATAAATGCATAACTTGTTATAATAAATGATGGTTTTTAGGGGAGTTAAAGTTAAAGCGATGGTTTATAGGGGCACGATGAGATATCGAATCCTGGTGCTTTCCACGGCCCTGCTTCTGGCCGTGACCGGCTGCGCCAAGGACCTGGTGACCGGCAAGAAGACGCTCAACTACTACAGCCTCAAGAGCGAGCCGGCCCTGGGGCAGCGCGTGCTCGTCCAGCAGGCCAAGGCCGCCAAGAAGAAGGGCAAGAAGATGGACTCGGCGGCGGACGCGAAGGAGTACGAGCGGATCCAGGGGATCGTCGAGCGCATCCGCCCGCACACCCACTACCCGAAGTTCCCGTACGAGGTCCATCTGGTCGACTCCAAGGTGGTCAACGCCTGGTGCGCCCCCGGGGGCAAGATGATGGTCTATACGGGGCTGTGGGATCCCAAGAAGGGCCTGGTGGAGAAGGGCAACGAGGACCAGCTGGCGGCGGTGCTTGCCCACGAGATGGCGCACGCCAACGCCAGGCACGTTACCGAATCGATCAGCCGCAACATGACGATAATGATGGCCGGCGCGGCGGTCCAGACTGCGATCGCGGCCGGGGGCTCCAATACCGGCGCGAACCTGTTCGGCGAGGTATTCTCCGACGGCATGAACATATACGTGCCGAGCTACTCCAGGAAGAACGAGTACGAGGCCGACCGCCTGGGCCTCATGTACATGGCGAAGGCCGGATACGACCCGCGCGAGGCGGTGAAGCTGTGGAAGGAGGCCGCCAAGCGCAAGAAGGACCGCACCAGCATCTTCGCCTCCCACCCGTCCTCCGGCGCCAGGGCGCGGCAATTAGAGAAACTCCTGCCTGAGGCGATGGCCCTATATGAAAAATCTTTAGCCGTTAAGGACGGAAAGAAGGATGTGGATGGAAGGTAGGGCCTATCAGGAAAACTTGAGCCTCTGCAGGAGTCCTCTAAAAGACTTAAAAAAGCCTTGAGAGCTGTGTCGGTTGTGGCCGGTGGCGGGCCTGTGGCGCCTCATGATGTCGGAGTAGGTGCGGGCGCCCACGGTGCCGTTTCTGGAGAGCCTCTGCTCGCCGAAGTCCGCATAGTCCTCGGGCGGCATGTAGCGACAGGATCTGACCCTCAGATTGGCTCCCAAAGCCTACCCCCGTATGACCGTGCTCCCCCCGGAGGAGGGAGCTAGGCGCAGTTAAGACGCATCCGTGCCAGCAAGAGCCTGAGCGCCTCGCAAGCCCTAGGGTTCTGGCTGTCGAGGCAGTGTTGGATAAGCGATGCCATCCAGGGAGATTTCTTCTTTAATTCCTCTAACTTACGTTGGAGCCCCCGGCTATTGGAGAGTTTCATAGCCCCTCCTTTTCCCTTACCCAATCTCAGTTCTAATATATTAGAAAATATATGTCAAATATTGATTTGACACTATTATATATGCTACGATAAAAGGTGCTCGTTCGGAGGAGATGTAATGGCCCCGTTGATAGAGAAGAAGCCCAAGCCGGACCAGAAGGCGAAGAAGCAGAGCTATGCCTTCTACCTGTCCAAGGGGCTGGTCGAAGAGATCAGCCACGTGGCCAAGGAGACCGGGCGCTCGAAGAGCGAGGTGCTTGAGATCCTGGCGAGCGCGGGCCTGCAGATACACAAGAAGGGCGGCGGCTGATCGCGGATATGGGGCGGCAGACCGGCGGCGCAAAACGCGCCGCTTTTATTTTGCCTGATCGGGGTTCGCCTTCAGAAACTCGAGGAACTTCTCGACGACGGCCGGGTCCCAGAAGCCCTTCTTGGTCTCATCCTTGAGGATCTCGACCGTCTTCTCGATGGAGAAGGCGCCCTTGTAGGGCCGCTCGGAGACCATCGCGTCGAAGGCGTCCAGGATCTGAAAGACCCGGGCCAGATAGGGGATCGATTCAGCGACCAGCCCGTCGGGGTATCCGGTGCCGTTGAACTTCTCGTGGTGATGGCGGATGACCGGGCAGACGTCCGAGAGCGAGCGCAGCGGGTGGCAGATCTCCTCGCCCAGTATCGGGTGCTGCCTCATCACCTCCCACTCGTCCTCCGTGAGCTTGTCCGGCTTCAGGAGTATGGTGTCCGGTACGCCGATCTTGCCCACGTCGTGGAGGATGCTGGCGCGCTCGAGCACGCTGATATCCTTGTCCTCCAGCCCCAGAAACTTCCCGAACGAGTTGGAGAGCCTGATCAGCCTGTCGCAGTGATCGCCCGTGGTCGTGTCCTTGGCCTCCACGGCGCGCGCCAGCGACATGACGACCGCCTCCGCGTGGTCCAGATCGTCGTTGAGGCGCTTGACCTGGCCCAGGGCGTGCACGCGCGCCAGAAGCTCCAGGCGGTCGATCGGCTTGGAGAGGAAGTCGTCGCAGCCGGCCTGGATGCCCTTGATGCGGTCCTCCTTCTCCTGCAGCGCGGTGACGATGATGATGGGCACCAGGCGAGTGGACTCGCCGCCCTTGAGCTTCTGGCAGACCTCGAAGCCGTTCATGCCCGGCATCATGACGTCCAGCAGGATCACGTCCGGCAGCTCTTCCCAGACCATGTCCAGGGCCTGCTGGCCCGAGGTGGCCTTCTGGACCAGGCAGCCGTGGGGTTTGAGCATCTTCTCGATGACGAGCAGGTTGGTCTCGTCGTCGTCGACGACGAGGATCGTTAACGGCTTTTCGAACTTGGGCAGGTTTAGTTTTTCCATATCCGCCTTTTTAAAGGAGATTCCACGGGGAGTCAACGCGCAAGGGCCCTGAAATGGCTTGAAAAGGGGGGGCTGCGCATAATAGGTTCACGCTATGGGTGAAAGCCGCAAGGTAAGGGCGCTGAGCCTCCTCTCCGGGGGGCTGGACAGCCTGCTCGCCGTAAAGGTCCTGCAGGGGCAGGGAGTCGAGGTCGTGGGGATCTCGTTCGTGAGCCCCTTCTTCGGCTCCGCGAACGCGGAGAAGGGCGCGGCCGAGCTCGGCTGCGAACTCATGGTGGTCGACATCACCGAGGAGATGATGGGGCTCGTGAAGGGGGCGCCGCACGGATTCGGAAAACAGATGAACCCGTGCATCGACTGCCACACGCTCATGGTTCGGAAGGCTGGAGAGATCATGCGCGAGCGCGGCTTCGACTTTATCGCCACCGGCGAGGTCCTGGGCGAGCGGCCGATGTCGCAGAACCGCCAGTCGCTGGACACGGTGGCGCGCGGCTCGGGCTTCGAGGATCTGCTCCTGCGGCCGCTGTCGGCCAAGCTCCTGCCGCCCACGAGGCCCGAGAGGGAGGGGCTCGTAGATCGCGACAGGCTCCTGGCCATCGAGGGGCGCTCGCGCAAGCCGCAGATCGAGCTCGCGGAGAAATACGGAATCAAGAGCTACGTGCAGCCCGCCGGGGGGTGCCTGCTGACCGACCCCGCGTTCTCGAGAAGGCTCAGGGAGCTTCTGAAGAACGAGCCGGACGCCACGGCGAGGGACGCCGGGCTCCTGCACCTGGGCCGCCACTTCAGGCTGCCCTCGGGCGCCAAGGCGATAGTGGGGCGCGACGAGCGCGACAACGGCCGGATCGCCGAGGCCGCGCTCCCCGAGGAGACGCTCATCGTCTCCGACATCACGCCGGGTCCTACCACGCTGCTGGTGGGCGGGGGATCGGACGAGGACGTGAAACTCGCGGCCGAGCTGTGCGCCACCTACTCCGACAGCGGGGGCGAGGAGGTGGATATGGCGATCCGAAGGCGCGGGGAGGAGGGGAGGGTGAGCGCGAGGCCCAGGCCCCGCGAGGAGTTTAAAAAATTTAAGATAGGCGGATGATGGAGAGAGCTACGAGACAGCGCACCTACTACGACCTGCTCGGGGTCACCCCGGCGGCGCCCGCGGAGATCGTCACCGCGGTCTACCGCGCGTGGATGAGCGCGATGCGCGCGCACCCGGACCTGGGCGGCGAGGAGGAGTTTGCCAAGGCGCTCAACGTCGCCTACGAGACCCTGCGCGATCCGAAGCTGCGCGCGGAGTACGACGCCCGGATCGCCAAGACCATGACCGCCGACGACGAGGTCACCAGGCGCGCGCCGCGCAAACGCGTCGACGCCGAGATCGCCTACTGCGCCGCGCCCGAGGACGGCTGGCTCACCGCCGCGGTCGTGGACGCCTCGGCCCTCGGCATGCGCGTGCGCACCCCCAAGCTCCTCGCAATGGGCCAGAACGTCGCCATCGCCTTCCCCGGCAAGGTCCGCCACGCCTACGAGGCCCGCGTCCGCTGGCTGCGCACATTCGACGATTTCAGGAAATACCGCTGCGAGGCCGGACTGGAATTCTTCGCTCCGATTCCGGATATACTTTATAAGCTGGGCAAAAAATAATCGCCTCATCATCGCTTTTTATATCGCCTTATCATCGCAGTACCATCGCTTCACCATCGCCTTCCCTGACCACCGAGCACAGCGACAAGCCGAGAGCCGAGACACCGACACACCGAGAACCGAAACACCGAGAGTCGAGCTCATGGGAGAGCCTCGATCATCGTGTAGGCGAGGCAAAGGCGCGATTTGAGCGAGGCTTGCACGGCAGCGTTGATGAGACCGAAGGCCAAAGCGAGATCGAGACAAGCTGAGACCTCCGATATAGAGCCGCGCGAGATCGAGAAGAAGCGTCGGCGGTCCTTTCCAAACCTGCTCTTTCCGTTGCCCTCGGCAAGATTGAGCACCGAGGAGGCCATGGCCCGGCTGATCTGATCGACTAGATACCCCTTGCCCCGTGGCCACCTGGCGACCATCCTTGCAACCTCCTCTGCCAGCGTAGCCAACAGCTTGTAGCACCTGAGTTTTTCGTGATTCATGCATCCTCCTTTGGTTCGGTTATCTTTTCGGGCTCCCAACTGGGCGAGAGCCCGAA
>Ga0180430_10000104_pt1 | contig 97038 bp, 82 predicted proteins | sample SS_ome_9_FD_132999 | JGI IMG/M metagenome (GOLD analysis project Ga0180430, IMG submission 132999) | Hypersaline lake sediment archaeal communities from the Salton Sea, California, USA - SS_1_S_2 metaG | ecosystem: Environmental > Aquatic > Non-marine Saline and Alkaline > Hypersaline >...
GAGTCCAGATCTTCTTCACCTTCCTTTACGCCCTTCTTAAAGGCGCTGAAACTCATGCCCAGTGATTTAGCTGCACCGGGAAGGCGATTGCCAAACAACAGCAGCGCAATACCAGCAAAGATCGCCAACTCCCAGGGACCACTCATGCCAAAGATTGCCAGAGTGGTGGTGTTTTCAACGACAGACGACATGTTCATGGGATAGTTCCGGGCGGAGGAAGCTTCCTCAGGCAAACGCGCGAAGTGCAGACGAACGTTCGCTGATTAGTGCCGAATTGAGAGGACTTATTCAAGGATTTACAGGGAAAATCCCTGCAAAGGCCGTATTTGAATCGCGGTGGGATGGTTGAGGCGGGCTGGTTGCAAAAACTGTTCTTTCGAACTTCGCTCGCCATGGTCCTATTCTACCGGGGTTTACCACCAAATCAATGTGCGGCCCGCGGACTGGCATCAGACTGTCCTTGCGCGATATTCTGCAGGGAATGGGGTCTTCGGGGCCATCTGTCTCATCCTTTTCGATTGAAACGTATTCATGTCCGGCGAAACGATCCTCGTTATCGAAGACGACCGAGAAGTCTCCAACACAGTTCAGGCTGTCCTCAAATCAGACGGTTACAACGTTCTGTCGGCAACGAACGGCCAGGACGGGAAACGGCTCATTGAGGCACATCAGCCCGACCTGATTGTGACGGACATGATGATGCCTCGTCTCGGAGGATTCCCGGTCCTGGAATACCTGAAGGATAAGCCGAATCCTCCCGCCGTCATCATGATGACGGCCAATGAAGGCAGTCGGCACAAGGCGTATGCAGAGATGCTGGGAGTTGTCGACTATCTGCGCAAGCCGTTCGCGATGGAGGTTCTGCTGGAGTCGGTGAAGACCACTCTGAGCAAACGATCAGACACTTCTCAGGAAGCGTCCTGATCCTGCCTGCTGCAGCTTTCATTGATGTCCTGTGAGCCGGTTAGTCCGACTGAAACGGACATGCAGATTGGCATAGTCGAAGCGGTCATAGCGTCCGCAACGGAGTGTGTCACGGTGCGCATCGCGTCCAGCCGATTCTGCTGGTAGACGGAACGCCCCGGTTCACCCGGCCGTGTCTCCGTTCGACCGAACGTCGGGCAAACCGCCTGACCGGTTTCGAACCGCAGGAATCCCGATGAGGTAGCCCGGCATGGATGCGCGGCGATCACAATCCAGTACTGACGGCAGACGTCGTCGACTTCTGCATTCTCATGGCACTGAGGAACTGCTCGCTGAGTTCGAAGCCCTCTCGCCCACAAGTACTCCTGCCATGGCCAGTCAGGTCACTGTCGCTGTTCCTGACCGCCAGATGCTCACACGATTGATCTCCAGTCAGATCTGGAAACACAGCGTACTGATCTTGTGCATTGCTCTGTTGGCCGTGGCTGCGATCTGGGGGGAAGTTTACCAACCCGACGCCTTGCGTAATCTTGCTGACAGCAGACAGCCACGTGTCAGCAAGGGGCTGGCCGGTGCATTCCTCATCATTGCAGGTCAGTTGGCCCTGTTGATATCGTGGATCCGGTCCGGAAGCTCTGTCGATTACAGTGGGCGATATCGGTGCTGGAAGTGGCTTGCGGCGTGTCTGATTCCCATCGGTGTTCTGTGGGTGACGAATTCTCAGAACTCTCTGCCCCAATTGGCGCGGTTACTCATTGAACCAGTCATTGGAGGCGTCGGTGCAGCTCGGCATACGCTGGTCGTGGTTCCGCTGGCCGCGCTGAGTGTCTGGGTGCTGAGCCGCGTCGTTCCGGACATGGGACGTAGTCGACTGACTCAGGCGATGTTCTGCCTCGGCGTTCTTGCGGCACTCGGGAGGCTGTTGCTTTCCTACGGCAACTCTGTTGGAGAAGTCACGGACGCCGTTCTGGACGGAGTTCTGCTCGCAGCGACCGGATTGCTCGTGTGTTCATTCATGCTGCATGCTCGGTTTGTCCTGTACATCAGCAAAGACCCTCCGGAACGGAAGGCAGCTTCGGCACCTCGCCCATCTCTCATGTCGCGGATGCTGACGTCTGAGAAGAACGGACGGCAGGCCGCTGAGCCTGCTGCAATCAGATCGGAATCAGAGTCCGAACCCGTGACGCCGGAAGCTGACGAAGCTAATGCAGAGGCTCCTGTGATCGTTTCTGTCCGCAGTGAGAAATCTGCGGCGACTGTCAGCAGCTCGAAAGTCAGGAAGGGCAAACGGCGCCGAGGAAAGAACCAGTCGAGACGAGCTGCCTAAAGACAAACGGACCGGCATCGACGATTCCGTGATCGATCGGCACTTGCGACTGCCAGCCACAGAATGGATCATGTACGGTTGCTGTGATCTGACGAGGTCCCCTTCTTTGGTTTCTGGCGGCTTTCTTCATGTCCCCCCATTTCTCAAACGGCGCATTTCTGACTGCGCTGGTGTTTCTCACTGGTACGATGGCGTACGGTCAACCGTCGACTGTCACTCATCAGGATCTTACTCGCTACGTTGATGATTCCGGCGACGTCCGAATTATTCGTACGTCGGACGACTGGCAGCAACGCCGTCAGGCAATCCTCGATGGGTTTCAGCAGGCAACCGGTCCGTTGCCGTCACGAGATGAACTTCCGGCACTCAATTTTCAGGCCAGTCAAGATGAGGTATTCCGGGGCGTTCGTCGGGTCACAGGGACAATTCAGGCAGAGCAAGGTGACCGCCTTCCACTGGATCTGTACCTGCCGCTTGAGCTGGCCGGCGATGTCAATTCACTGACGGGCGATATGGTCGCCGATGCGGTTCCAGGTATCCTCGCTTTGCATCCCACCGGCTCTGCCGGCAAGCGGATTGTGGCCGGTGAGAAACTCAATCGCCAATATGCGATCGAACTGGCTCAACGAGGCTATGTGGTCGTCGCTCCGGACTACATGTCGTTCGGGGATTACGCCGACTACGATTTTGAATCGGACGCTTACGTTTCCGGCACTATGAAGGGGATCTTCAACCACATGCGCTGTGTGGATCTGCTGGTTGCTCTGAGTGCAGTGGATGGCGAACGAATTGGCGTGATCGGGCATTCACTGGGCGGCCACAACTCGATCTTCGTCGCAGTTTTCGATCAACGCATTGATGTCATCGTGTCCAGTTGTGGCTGGACTCCGTTCCATCACTACTACGGAGGCAAGCTACAGGGCTGGACGAGTTCCCGATACATGCCACTGATTCGCACAAGGTACGGATTGGATCCGGATGCCGTGCCGTTCGACTTCTACGAACTTGTCGCCGCTCTGGCACCGCGCACATTCGTGTCTGTCTCTCCCGTCAACGACAGCAACTTCGACGTCGCCGGCGTCCGGAAGGCGATTCCCGCAGCAGGACGGGTCTATGAACTGCTGGAAGCGAAGGATTCGATCATGTTGTTCACACCGGATTGCGAACACGATTTTCCGACAGACATAAGGCACCGCAGCTACGAGATCATTGATCGCGTCCTGAAATTCGAGCCGCGAGTGACGAAATCGGAATAGCTGCAGCCTACGTTGCGGTTTGGCAACAACTCCCTGCAACCGGAACCGTTATTCGCCCGTGATGCCCGAACCGGCGGTGTGAGTTCCAAACAGAACGACATGTTGCTTTTTCGAACGCTGTAATTTGCGAACATGACGCAGATTGCCAGCTCGGCAGCACCAGCCCAGGTTAGGCTCCTTATGCAACTGTTAACGTTGCCGGAGAAATTCGCAAAGACTTCCCAGACCGGAGAGTCTTTGCGTGTCACTGGTTGTGATTCATGGGTAGGTTGGCGGCGTGGGAAGTCTCACAAATTCCTTGCCTGAATTCTCTGACCCAGAACAATTCGCCATTCATGTTTCTGCTGCGGAAGGAGTCGCGGTTCAGTTTCGATTGCGGAGACCCGTTATGTCGTTCGTTCGATTTCTGGCCGTCACCAGCTGCATACTGCTGCCGTCCGTCGCTTCTGCTCAGCTGTGCGGCGTACCCTCATACGCCTGCTGTCCGCCGCAGGCCTGTGAACCAACATGTTGTTACACAACGTGCAAGGTGGAGCAGGAAACCTGCTACCGAACCGTTTGTGAAACGGTGATGGAACCGGAACAGTACACGGCCAGTCGGACTGTTTACGAGACATCTTACGAAGACGTTGAGCAGACCTGCTATCGCACTGTCACAGAAACCAACTACCGCGAAGAAACGTACACTGTTTGTCGGCCGGTCACTGAGCAGCATTTTCGCGAAGAAACATACTGTGTTCAGCATCCGGTCTGGGAAACCAGGTACCGGGAATGCAATTACACCGTGCAGCGTCCCGTCTGGGAAGAACGGACTCGGGAATGCAAGTACACAGTGATGCAGCCGGTCTGTGAGACGATTGAACGCGAATGCCGCTACACCGTTATGAAGCCGGTTTGTGAAACGATTCAACGTGAACGCTGCTACACGGTGATGCGACCGGAAACCCGGACTCGTTGCGTGCGACGTCTGACTGGCCAGTGGGTCACCCGACAGCACACGATTCCAGGTCTGTGTTGTCCGCAACTGGTCTGTGGTCCCTGCGGTCCCACCTGGTGCATGCGTCAGGCTCCACCACGGACCATCTGTCGTCGAGTCTGGTGTCCTCGCGTGGTGCAGGAACAGGTTCCTTACACGGTGATGGTTCCTCAGGTTGTTCGTCAGCAGTGTCCGGTTCAGGTGACTCGATATGTTCCTGAAGTCGTCGTAAAAAAGATTCCGACTCAGATCACACGCATGGTTCCGAAGGAATGCGTCCGACACATCCCTTACCGCGTCTGCCGAATGGAAACCGAACAGAAGGTACAACGAATTCCTTACCGAGTGTGCCAGATGGTATCTGAGCAGAAGACTCGACGAATTCCTTACACTGTCTGCCGCAACGTCACAGAGCAGCGAACCCGTCGGGTTCCTTACTGTGTTCAGAAGCAGATTCCATACACTTCATCAAAGCGAGTTGCTCGTTGTGTACCAAAACAGGTTCAGTACACCTGCACTCGAATGGTGCCGAAACAGGTTGTGCGTCAAGTTCCTTACACACGCTGCCGTCTGGTACCTCAAACCATCTGCGGCTCAGCTTACTCGTCATCCTGTTCAGAATGTGAGGGAGCACCGGTTCCACACGACGCTGCCAAACCGCTGCAGCCGGAGCCTGCAGAAAACGATGATGATTTGACGTAAGCCAGCCGAAGAAGCATGAATCAGAAGGGGGTCGCAGCAACGCGATCCCCTTTTTTGCGCGCCGACGGTTACGACAGGATGTCATCCACCACACGTGATTCTTCTACACCGGTAAGTCGCATGTCGAGGCCCTGGTATTTGACGGAGAACCGGCTGTGGTCGATGCCCAGTAGATGCAGCATCGTGGCGTGCAGGTCCCGGACGTGGACGATATCTTCCACCGAGTTGTAGCCCAGTTCGTCGGTGTTGCCGTAGCTGATGCCGCCTTTGATGCCTCCTCCTGCCATCCACATCGAAAACCCTTTGATGTGATGGTCGCGTCCGGCTCCACCTTTTCCCTGAAACATGGGAGTTCGCCCGAATTCTCCGCCCCAGATGATGAGTGTATCTTCCAGCATTCCTCGCTGCTTGAGATCCTGCACCAGCGCCCAGGTGGGTTGGTCGGTTAGTCCACAACACGTGTTCATGTATTTTACCAGACCGCCGTGATGGTCCCAGCCGCGATGATACAAGTGGATGAATCGAACGCCCCGTTCGGCCAGGCGTCTGGCCAGCAGGCAGTTGGATGCGTAGGAACCATCCCCCGGAGTGGCACCGTACATGTCGAGCACGTGCTGTGGTTCGTCTGACATGTCGACGAGTTCCGGGACGGACATCTGCATCCGAAACGCCATCTCATAGGCGGCGATGCGCGTTTCAACGGCAGGGTTATTCAGCGACTCATTGCGATGGCGATTCAACTGGCCGACCGTGTCAATCAATCGCCGCTGTTCGGCGGTGGTGACTCCGGCAGGTGAATCCAAATAGTGGACAGGGGCACCTGTCGAACTGAATTCGACGCCCTGATATCGCCCCGGCAGAAATCCGGCATCCCACTGGCGTGAGGCGATCGGTTGAGGATTTCGGCCGCCGACACTGGTCATCACGACGAACCCAGGCAGGTCCTGTGATTCACTGCCAAGTCCGTAGTTCACCCACGATCCCATCGACGGACGACCGCTGATTGCCGTGCCGGTGTTCATGAATGTGTGAGCCGGATCGTGGTTGATCTGTTCTGTCAACAGCGATCGAATCACACAGATGTCGTCGGCCATCTTTTGATGCCACGGCAGAAAATCACTAATCATGGTGCCGTTGCTGCCACATGGTTTGAAGCCAATCAGTGGTCCCTGGCATTTGAGTTCCCGGCCCTGCAACTGAGCGATTGGCTGACCGTCGGTGAATGACGATGGCATGGGCTGACCGTCCATCGCGGCCAGTTTTGGCTTGTAGTCGAATGTTTCCAGATGCGATGGTCCTCCCGCCATGCACAGAAAGATGACTCGTTTGACGCGCGGCGGAAGATGAGTAATGTCGGTGTTGATGCGTTCAGACCGCTGAGCAACGTCGGCGGTTGCCAGCGATGCGAGAGCCGCACTGCCCACACCAACTCCGCTTTGCTGCAGGAACGCTCGACGCTGGATCTGTGTCAATGATTCCGTGTCACGAAGTCGCTGGTTCATGTATCAGTTCCGAGTAATCAATTCGTCCAGATTCAGAATGACGCGTGCAACGAGTGTCCAGGCTGCCAGTTCTGCGGGATCAATGTCGTCGGGCAAAACCCTGAGCCCGACACTGCGTGGTTCCGATGACGGTTGGGCATTCTCCGTGGCTGAGCGGAGAAGTTCGCTCACCAATCGGATCTCCTTATCGTCGGGTTTTCGGTTGAGTGCTGACAGCATGGCGAAGTCAATCCGGTCAGCAGCTGCTGAAGACGGACTTTCTCTGATGATGCGGACAGCAAACGCCTGAGCTGCTTCGACGAAAGTGGGGTCGTTGAGCAGAGTAAGGGCGGCCAGGGGAGTGTTACTTTGAGAACGCTGAGCGGTACATTCTTCACGGCTGGGAGCATCGAACGCCTTCAGCATCGGATGCAAAAACTGCCTTTGCCAGTGAACGTACAGGCCGCGTCGCCACTGGCGAGAATCTTCATCGTGTGAATACGTCCGTGTTGGAAAATTCAGGTGACGGTAGTACCCGACAGGTTGATAAGGTCGCACGCTTGGGCCGCCGACGTCGCGTACCAGCAGGCCGGAAACGTGAAGTGCGTTGTCGCGAATCATTTCGGCCGGAAGTCTCATGGCAGTTTGTCTCGCGAGCCAGCGGTTCTCGGGGTCTTTCGACAGCAATTTATCTGTCCATGCAGACGATTGCTGGTACGTGCGACTCATTACGATCAGCTTAAGCAGGTGCTTGACGTTCCAGCCGCTGCTGACGAATTCCAATGCGAGCCGGTCCAGAAGTTCCGGATGATCGGGTGGAGCCCCCTGCCCTCCGAAGTCATCCAGCGATGACGACAGACCGCGCCCAAAGAACAGGTACCAGAATCGGTTGGCAAACACACGAGCGGTCAGCAAACCGTTTCCGTTTTCGGCGTCGGTTAACCAGTTGGCAAGATCCAGGCGGGTAGCACGGTTTTCTGATCTATTCTGAATCACACCCAGAAACTCTGGAACGGCAGGTTCAACGATCTCACCACTATCGTCCAGCCAGTTTCCTCGAGGCAGGATGCGCATTTTACGCGGTTCCTTCGAAACACTGATCATTGTGCGTCGAGCCGACTTCCTGAGTTGTTCGATTGACACATTCAGTGTTGAAAGTTGCTTCGCCAGATCGGCGTCATTCTGGTTGTTGTGCAGCCCGGCAGCGAGTTCCTGCTTCTGCTGATCCAGTGTGGCGAGACGCAGGCGTTCCCGACGTGAAAGCACGACGAGTTCAGGATCGCGTTTTGTCGGTAGTGAATTGGTTCCTTTGCCAAAATGCTGATCCTCATCCAGATCGGCAAAGAATGCTGCCAGTGAATAAAAATCACGACTTGTGTAGGGATCGAACTTGTGGTCGTGACACTGAGCACACCCCACGGTAGCACCCATCCACACCGCCGACAGATTTCGGACTCGGTCGGCTGCGTAGATCGCCAGATACTCCTTCGGCTGCACGCCTCCTTCGTGAGAAGTCTGCAGCAAACGGTTGTAGCCGGATGCAACTTTTTGGTCGGTGGTGGAATCAGGCACCAAATCACCCGCGAGTTGCTCGCGGGTGAACTGATCGAACGGCATGTTCGTCGCGAACGCGTCGATGACCCAGTCCCGGTAAGGCGAAATCGGGTGATCCTGGTCGCCGTGATAGCCGACCGTGTCAGCATAGCGAACCAGATCCAGCCAGTACATCGCCAAGCGTTCTGCCGAAGCATCATCAGCGAGGAGCTGATCGACAATTCCTTCATAGACAGATGTTGCCGGGTCGGAAACAAATCGATCCACCGTACTTTGATCCGGCGGCAGTCCGGTGAGATCAAAATGCAGGCGACGCATCAGCGTAACCCGATCGGCTTCGGGCGATGGTTGCAGTTCCTGGGCTTCCAGTTCGGAAAGGACGAACGAATCAATCCAGTTCGCTGGCCACGCGTCGTCCCGAACTGTCGGTGTGGTGTGAGGTTGAGGAGGCACAAACGCCCAGTGGTCGTGCATTTCTGCGCCGCCGACAATCCAGCGACGCAGGACGTCGATCTCTTCCTCCGTAAGTGGTTTGCCATGTCCGGATGGTGGCATACGCAGATCGTCGTCCGTCGCCGTGATCCTTACCATCAATTCGCTGTTGTCCGGTTCACCCGGCACGACGATCTGATAACCATCGCGGTCTTCGATGAGGCTATCCATCTGATCCAGTCGCAGCTCGGCCGCTCGTTCGGATTCATCCGGGCCGTGGCAGGAGAAGCAGCGGTCGGAAAGCAGCGGACGGACTTCTCGATTGAAGTTGGGCTGGTTGCCAGCCGGAGCGTCGACAGCGAGCAGGCTCACTGCCAGACAATATGCTGACGATCGAAGAAATCGTTCAAAACTGTTCATAGAATCTTAAAAGTCTCCAACACGTTCGCCACCGGCTTTGGTGGCCATTGCTTCGATGATTGTTGGGTCGACGAATTCGGAAATGAACTGCACAGAACCATCTGCCATTAGAATGTGCATTCCACCGGAGTGTGGCGAACCGAAACCATCCGGTCCGTTGACATAAGGTTCTGCAGAGAAACCTCGAATTGTTCGACGTCCTCGCATCCAGGGTTGTGGCTCCTGAGAATCCGAAACCATCATCGTATGGGACGTGCCATCGGTGATGTCTCGAATCCGCGTCTTTCGATCGTACCCAAAGATCCCGGCTTTTGGATCATCATTATCCAGACTTGCCGCATCGATGCCGATCCCGGCGACTCCGATGTAGTCGATTTGTCCGCCAGGCCCCTCGTGTCGCGGCATGCTGGGGTTCACATAGGTGGGAATCGCTGTTTCCTGGATGAACTCCGGCTGCTGTTGCCATCCCGCATCCATATTGATTTGTTCGTGGAGGTTGAACTGATCCATGAAGGGCAGAATGGAAACCGCCCACCCCAGACGTTCTTCGGGGGACAGATTCTCGTTTTCAACGGTGCCGGTTGGGAAGTGTTTGTACACGTCATGATAACTGTGAAGTCCGAGACCGATCTGTTTCAGATTGTTTCTGGACTGTGTGCGTCGAGCGGCTTCCCGAGCCTGCTGAACGGCTGGCAGCAGAAGTGCAACCAGCACGGGTACAGTAGCAGTTGCTCCGACGCTGCCGACAGGGTTCGCCGGTACAGAATTCCTGGAGAGTGATACGGCGCCGGACGACGTTGTGACGCCCACAGACACATTCGGGAACATCGGTTCTGTGACTTCATCCGGAACCGGCACGTCTTCTACATCAAATGGCATGGTGAGTTGCACACCGGTTTCGCGAGACAGTTCTGGTAGTCCTGTTGTTTCGAGGAAACCGAGTCCCAGGGGAACAAAGCTAAGTAGTTGCCTGTATCCTGGACGAGGATCCATCACGGAGATGGATGAAAACTGTGCTGGAAGCTCAGCCAGTGCTGCAGAATGATCCGGGCCAGGTTCCCAGGATTTGAGCTTGCCTGACTGTCGTTTCGCGAATGCCTGAGCGGCTCCTGGTGTGACGCCCGCGAGTGCCCAGTCGTCCGTGATCAGAATCGTTGGGACGATCGGCATGTTTGGGACAGTAATCGAATACCACGTTCCGCTGTCCCGTTGCTTCTTGTTCACTGAGACGTCTTCCAGGTCCGGAACGGTTTGAGCGATGATCGACAGCATGTCGAGCGATTGAACGAGCGTCGTCTTGTGTTTCACGCTGGCGACCAATACTGGAGCGAATCCGAACGGAAGAGTGTCAGGTTCAGAGTACGCGCAGAAGACATCTCCAAGCCCGGCAGACAGGACGTCCCGTGGTGGCCCAAGCATCTGAGTGAACTGTCCGACGCCCTGGTCAAATTGGTCCAGGGCGTTTGGTTCGGCCAAAGCCAGAACATTGCGTGTCGTGTCCAGGACGGTATCAACGGCTTCCGGGATATTGAATGTCGTTGCAAAAAATCCGTTGCTGGCTGGAGGCAGAGGTGGCAATTCCGACAGTGTCAGGTTGCGTTGATCGAGAAGTGCAAGGACGCCGGTTCGCGGTTCCGGTGCGACGAGTTCCAGTCGTTCCCATGTTGCGGCACCGTTGTGACCGGAACTCATCGTGATCGCTTCGAGATTCGCCAGGCCTACCACATCAAGAAGTTCGCGAAGCTCCATCTGCTGGCCGTTCGGCAACGGTGGCAGCGGCAGACTTTCCAGGCTGGTGACGAGGCCCGCTACATCCAGCCAGCCAAGTTGGCTGACCGTGTACTTGTCTTGTGAGCGGATGGATTCCCAAAGTGCATGTTCGGTGACATCAGGGCCTCCGTTGTCCAATTGGGAAATGATGCGTTCCGACGCGTTCACTCCGGCAGCAAGCACGAGGTGTTCGCCTTCCGTCCACATGGCAACTTCCAGACCGGGCATCGGACCACCAGGCGGGATTACGATGGAGACACGCCGGCCTGCTATGGTGCGAAGTTCAATGGCACTGCGGACGGCTTCGTCGAGTCTGGTTGCCAGAGCCATCAATTCCTGCTGAAGGTCGGCGGCCCCATGAAAGACGACGACTCCGTAGGGACTGATCGTGAGTGGTTGATCTGCTGCCGTCGTGGCGATTCCAAATGACATCCCGCGTTGATGAAGTGTGTCCAGGGTGGTACGTGCGAGTTGAGCGGCATCCGGCCCACCTGTCGACGCCAGCATTTCCAGTATGTCAAAGAATCGAGCTCTCAGGCCCGATTCGTCGAACGCTTTCCATTTGGCCGTCTCTTTGATGGCCGGCATGTGATCGTCCACGCCGTCGCACTGCACAAACACCACCGAATCCCGAGGCACAATTGTTGCCGGATCAGTGGAACGAGACTCCGGCTGAGAAACCGCAGCGGCATACCAACACGTTCCACCGGCAAGTGAGCAGAAGACAAGACAGGAAAGCAGATTCTTCATTTGGCTTCTCCAGAACGCAAAACAACGTGATTCTTGAGTCAGATGCCGATGGGGCTGCATCGTCAATCATCCCAGCAATCCCGGAAGCCAGCAAGCATGCTGCTCGATTTTCGAATTTGAGTTGAATCGAACCCGGACCCGGGAGGACGAAATACAGGATATGTTGCGCGCTTTGATTTGTCTGACTGCCCGGTGATTTCTGTTTTAGGTAGAACTTCCGCGTTCGCCGATTGATTGACAGATTGAGGCGGTCACCGTAAATGAGGTCGCCCAATGACAGCAATGTGAGCGTGTTTGTCACACGTGCGTGTTCGTTGTGGCTCACAACCTTCCGACTGTTGATGATCGATTGGAATTCTACCGATGACAGCCCACACCGTTACGCTGATAGATGTTCCCAAAGGTGTCTATGAATCGAATGCCGTCGTTGACGCGCAGTCATCTGGAGCGTCGCTCACGAATGACGAATGGAACGTCCGGCTTACGCGAATGCAGGGAGGTCCGTCAGACGGTGTTGATCTCGTCTGTCTCGACAACGGGCATCTGAAACTCAATATTCTGCCGACACGAGGCATGGGGATCTGGAAGGCGGAATGTGGTGACCTTCCGCTCAAGTGGGATTCACCGGTTACTAACCCGGTCCATCCGTCGTTGGTCGATCAGTCGCGCCGAGGCGGTATCGGTTGGCTGGATGGATTCAACGAACTCATCTGCCGCTGCGGGCTTGGCTGGCATGGTGCTCCGGGAACGGATATACGACGGGACGAAGGCGGTAACGTCGTCTCCGAACAGTTCCTGCCGTTGCACGGCCGCATCGCCAATCTTCCGGCTCATAAGGTGACCGTGGAGATTGAGAACGATGGCTGGATTCGCGTGATCGGAGTCGTCGATGAGACGAGTGTGTTCGGAGAGCGGTTGCGTCTGACGTCGGTGCTTTCTACGCAGGTGGGCTCATGCGATTTCGAAATTCAGGACACTGTGACCAATCTGGGTGGAGGACCAGCGGAAGTTGAAATGCTCTACCACTGCAACTTCGGTACGCCGCTGCTTGGTGGTGGAGCAACCTTTCATACGGCTGCGTCGGGAGTGACTCCGCGTGATGCTCGGGCGGCTGAGGGAATCGATGACTGGGAGACCTTCAGTGCGCCGACGCCGGGGTACGCGGAACAAGTCTATTTTGTGACTCCGCTGAGGGACGATTCTCGGTACGCACTGGCAGCGCTGAGAAGTGCCGATGGCCAGAAAGCTGTGGGGATTCGCTTTGATACGTCCACACTGCCCTGGTTTACGTTGTGGAAGAACACTCAGTCGGCAGAAGATGGTTATTGTTGTGGTCTGGAACCGTCCAGCAGCCTTCCGAACAACCGTGAGTTCGAACGGGAGCAAGGCCGAGTCGTCACGCTGGAACCCGGCCAGTCGATTGACTTCCGTTTTGAGGTTCAGGTGGCAACGGATTCCGATCAAGTGGATGCTCTTGTGGGAGGGACGCAGGCGCGGCAGAACAAGTCGGAACGGACCGTTGAATCACAACCTGCCAGTGACTTGTCGCCGTCGTGATTCATTAGTCGAGTCTCCGTGACAATCATTTGTCCCATCTATGTTGAAAGCACATTCGTGTCGGAATTCAAAGAAGAACTCAAAGCCAGTATCTACGATTACCCTCGCTACTACGACCTGTTGTTCGGATCAGACTGGAAGGCAGAATTCGACTTCTTCGAGGCCTGTTTTCAGAAGCACTGTGGCGGTCGAGTCAAACGCGTCTTTGAACCGGCCTGTGGAACAGGACGATTACTCATCAAACTGGCAAACGCCGGTTACAGCGTCAGCGGAAATGACCTGAATCCCAAAGCCATTGACTACTGCAACGATCGCTTCGAACGATTCGGTCATGATCGATCGGCAGTTGTCGGAGACATGTCCGACTTCAAACTGTCACGCAAGGTTGATGCGGCCTTCAACACGATCAACAGCTTTCGCCATCTTCCGACCGAAGCTGCTGCGGTCGCTCATCTGGAATGTATGGCTCGCGCGTTGCGTAAAGGAGGAATCTACATTTTGGGCCTTCACCTGGAACCCACAAAGGGCGAGCGGATTGAAGACGAAGGCTGGACGGCTCGCAAAGGCCATCTCATGATCAATTCGTACATGTGGTCGAAGGGCGTTGATAAGAAGCGGCGTATGGAAATGCTGGGAATGATTCTGGACGTCTACACTCCCACGAAGCACATGCAGATTGAAGATCACATGGAGTACCGCACCTATACTCACTCGCAGTTCAAATCGCTCGTGCGCAAGGTGCCGGATCTGAAGGTTGCAGAAATCTATGACTTCGCCTACGACATCAATCAGACGATCCAGGTAAAGGCGACGACACAAGATGTTGTGTTCATTCTGCAGAAGCAGTAGCAGTTTGCGGATCCGGAATATCGATGGTTCAACACTGCTGTGAAGTGCGGATTTGCACCATGTGTTGAAGAATGTGCTATCCTGCTCGCATTCGCAGAACAGCGAATTGCTTTCTCGCAATCGCCGGTGGTTGTGTCGCACCAATGTGACATTTGGCACAACGTTCGCAAACACAGTCGTGGGTGATGCACGCACAGAACGAGCCTTCAAGTCATGCCATCGATTGCTTCCATTCCACAGGCTGTTCGTAATGCCGCCAGGCTGCAGCAGGTCATTTCCATTCTGGCAAAATATGGTCTGGCCAGATGGCTGCACCGAATCCCGCTCGACTGGCTGCAGAATCTCTTTCGGACATCGCAGGGCGATGCGATCGTAGGGCTGAGCTGGTCAGAACGTGTTCGCGAAGCGATGGCCGAACTGGGGACGACGTTCATCAAGATTGGGCAGATTCTGAGTACTCGGCCGGACATCATCGGCCCGGATCTCGCGGACAAGCTTTCCGGCCTCCAGTCGAATACCCCGCCGGACAAGTACGAAGCGATCCGTGAATTGCTGGAGAAAGAACTTCAGCAGCCTGTTGACAGCGTGTTCACGACATTCGAAGAGGAACCGTTTGCATCGGCTTCAATCGGCCAGGTACATCGCGCAACGCTTCAGGATGGCCGTCGGGTGGCAGTGAAGGTGCAGCACATTGGAATCGAAGACAACATCCGGAATGACCTGGAGATCGCTCAGGAGTTAGCAGCTCTTGTGGAAGCTCATTCCGCCGAAGCCGCGTTGTATCGTCCTGTTGCAACGATTGCTGAAGCCAGCCGGTCGCTGCTGAAGGAACTGGATTTCCGAAAAGAACTCCGCAACGCACAAATCTTTGCTCGCCACTTTCGCGACGATGCTTCCGTTCGTTTTCCAGAGATGTTTCCCGAATTCAGCACGCGACGCGTCCTGACGATGGAATACCTTGAGGGAACAGAGCTGTCGAAGATCGAAGATAGCGGGAGCGACAATATCGACCGACAGGCTCTGGCAGAACAGGGGGCTGGGATCTTTCTGGAGATGGTTTTTCGAGACGGATTCTTTCACGCAGATCCACATCCTGGCAATATGCTGGTGATGAATGACGGAGTGATCGGCGTCCTTGACTGCGGGATGGTTGGTCGAATAGACGACATGCTTCGTGACCAGTTCGAAGACCTGTTGCTGGCCGCCGTGGACGGAGACTCGGATCGAGTTGTCGACAGTATTATCACCCTGGGGGAGCTGCCCAATACGTTTGACCGCAGATCGCTCACGCAGGACATCGTGGAGTTCTTCGATCATTACTCAACAATGGACTTCAATGATTTTGAGCTGAGTCCTGCATTGAACGACGCGACAGAAATCATTCGTCGCCAGAACATTCGGCTTCCTGCGCGACTGTCGATGTTGATACGAATGATTGCAGTGCTGGAAGGGACGGCCGAACGACTTTCGCCCTCATTCAATATGGTTGATCTGCTGCGACCGTACCGGGGCAGAATCATCAAACGCCGACTTTCTCCGCGTCGAATGCGTCGGCGTTTGCTGGCTGCTTACCGCCAGTGGAATCACCTGCTCGACATTGCGCCGGGCGATGTTGCCGACATCCTGGAAAAGATCAAACAGGGACGCTTTGACGTCCATCTGGATCACAGGAGATTGGATGGACTGGTCAGCCGCCTTGTGCGAGGAATCGTTGTGTCGTCGTTGTTTGTCGGTTCCTCGTTGTTGTGGAGCCGGAGCGTTCCTCCGTTGGTCTATGGCTATTCTGTACCCGGCGTGCTTGGTTCCGGACTCGCATTCGTGCTGGGAGCACGCCTTCTGGCCGACCTTAGAAAGCGCGGAGATCACTGACCTTGAAGGTGCCAGTCGTATCCGTCTCTCATAATGCTGGCATTGATGTCCAGCAGCGATTTCTTCAGGCGGGCAACCAGTTCAGGATGTTTCCGGGCGACGTTTGTTGTCTGCGCTCGATCTTTCCTGAGATTGAACAGCTGGTAGTTTGTATAGCTTCCGGATTTGATCGCCGGGATCCATGCTTCTCGAAACATGTTATCCGTTGACAGTTCGTAGTCAGGTTCGGCGACCAGTGAATAGGCGCCATCGCGTATTGCCACAATTGGTCGTGCCTTTTGAAGGTGCCAGAACAGAGGCTGATGCCGAATGAACTGCTCTGCAGAGCCTGTCAGAATCGGCGAGAGATCGGAACCATCCAGGTGAACGCCTGATGGTTTGTTCAGATTGAGTAGTCCACAGATCGTTGGCAGGACATCAATCAGCCCGGCCGGCTGGTCGCTGACGACTCCTGCCGAAATCGTTCCTGGCCAGCAAAAGATTCCCGGGACACGAATACCACCTTCCCAGTTCATTCCTTTGCGACCTCGCAGACCGCCGGTGCGATCATTTCGGTAGCTGCCGTTGTCGGAGGCGTAAACAATCAACGTGTCTTGCGGGTTGGCAATTGCTCGCAGCTTCTTCAACAGACGCGCGATGGCTCGGTCTGTGTTGTCGATGGTGCCTGAATAGATGGCTGCTTTGTCTCTGAGTCCTCCATAGTCATCGACAATGTCATCAGGGGCGGCAATGGGCGAATGAGGCTCATGAAACCAGACATTCAGGAAGAATGGCTGCTCCAGATTGCTGCGACTGTCGAGCCAGCGAATGGCTTCATCCACGACAAGCTGACAGGAATACCCTTCCAGTTGTCCAACGGCCTCGCCGTTGCGGATGAAGTTGTCGGGGTTGCGGTGACTTGGTTGAGCGTTATTTGAAGTGGCAAACCAATGGTCGAACCCATGCTGATCCGGTGTGGGTTTATCGCGCTGGTCTGTAGGAAGTCCGAGATGCCATTTCCCGATGTGAGCTGCAGAATATCCGGCCGACTTCAGAATCTCCGCCAGAGTGGTTTCTCGTTCGAGCAAGTGTGAGTTCTGACTGTCATCATGAATCCAGCTGTAGACGCCGGTTCGTATATGATGACGCCCCGTCATCAACGTGGCTCGTGACGGAGAACACACAGCGCAGCCGGAGTAGAAATCCGTAAACCGGACACCGCCGGTGGCAAGTGAATCAATGGCCGGAGTCTTCACCGGTCCGTCGTAGCAACCGACATCTTGAAACCCAAGATCATCAGCCAGCAGAATCACCACATTCGGCCGAGTTGCAGCACTCGATTCTGACTGCAGACAGACCAGAGAAAAAACGGTGAACGCGAGGCGAAGCATATTGACGATCTCGACTGGTAATTTTGACACTGACAAATGGTCTGTCGTATCGTACAAGGTACCGCCTGCAGTATCACCTCAGTAGGATTGAATTGGAGGACTCGTCGATGATACCCCGGTAGTTTTGGATTCGATGTTGCTTCGATTTCCGGAATGTTCAAAATAGTGGACGTCCACGAACGAATAGCTGAGGCATCTCGGAATGGTCCCGGTTTGTGAACATCATTCAACGTGAGTTGAGTAAATGAGCACTCTTAATCCTTCAGTCCTGTTTGTTGTCGTGCTTTGTTCCACCGTCGTCGTTGCTAAGCCGCCGATTCGGGAGGCTCCGAAGGTTCTGGATGGCAGTGAACTGGGAGTTGGTGAAACCGTTCCGGACATCGAGTTCACGGACCTGGATGGCAACACCGGACGGCTGAGTACGCTGGGCGCAGAGAAAGCGGTCGTTTTTCTGATGACCAATACTGGGTGTCCGTTGTGTCGGCGGTATGGCCCCACTTTGGCGGCCATCGAAGATGAGTACAAAGGCAAAGGCGTGAAGTGTGTCTTTGTGAATTCGAACCGAGCGGAAAAGCTCGACAGGATCAGAAAGAACGTGGAAACACACGGTTTCCAGGGACCGTACGTTCGTGATGTGGATCAAAAGATCATCCGGGCGTTGGGTGCGAAGACGACGACCGAAGCGTTTGTGCTGGATTCAGAACGGAGCCTTGTCTATCGAGGTGCCGTCGATGACCAGTATGGATTTGGTTACTCACGCAACGAACCGCGTCACACATATCTGCGCGACGCCCTGGATGCTCTGCTGGCTGGAGCGACCCCAACGGTCGCTGCGACATCAGCACCTGGCTGTGAGTTGTGGATCGACGACGAGTAAGGGCTGACTGCCGCTGTTCATCTGTGAGGGTTCTCGTACCAGATGACTCCCAGGTTATCTCGTTCTTCACACGTCAGCACATCCAGGTCGCCATCCTGGTCGATGTCGATCAGTTCGATTCGGTCGAACTTGATTCCGTCGGTTGCTCCACTGATGTCGTGGAACTGCCAGGCGGCTTCAATGTCGCCTGACGTTCGTGACTGCCAATAGACTCCAATCTTTTGTTCGGAGTGCTCGCAGCTCCGAACAAGGTCGATGATTCCGTCGCCATTGATGTCTCCTGCGGCCACGCCCTTGCCTGTGCCAATATGTTGTGGTGAGTCGACTTCGATTGTTGTGCAATGATGAACAGCCGGATCATCTTTCAGCAGGATGAAAGCGTTGTTGCCTCGAACGTCGCAGACAATGTCTGACATCCCATCCTGATTGATGTCGGCGATGTCCAGGAACATGACTTCGCGGTCGGTGCCTCCCAGAGTGACTTTGCGCCATTCGTTGGTGGGGTTTCGTGGCCTGAGCCATGCATGGATTCCTCGCGTTGGGGGACGACGATCGGAGTAGACGATATCGCCTGTTCCGTCACTGTTGATGTCATCCTCCCGGATTGACATGATCCACGCTGCGGGGCCGAGTGGTTTCCATTTCCATTTGGAAAGGTGCCGGCGACTGCTGTCAGCCGGTGGCAGCAATCGGCCGATTGATCCAGCGCCGCCTTTGGAACCAACCACAAGTTCCGAGACCTGTCCGGAGTTATCTTCAACCGGCATGCAAAACATCCACGGGAGCATATACTCCAGCTGAGGAAATGCGTTTGTGTGCCACTTGTCGTGGCCGTTACCCGGATTCCAGTGGACGTAGACAGATCGTGTCTTTCCTTCACAGCAGCTGACGACATCCGGATGGCCATCGGCATCCACGTCTGCAAAGACAGCGTCCTCTGGTTGCCCCACATGCCCGACGTCAATTACAGGCCAGGGCTTGCGAACAGCCGGCGGTGGTGGGTTGACGTACACGCGAACGACCCCGCCTTCTTCCCAGCCGGTGGCAATATCGAGTCGACCGTCGTTGTTGACGTCGGCAAGTCGGACTCCGTCTGCTCCCTGAGAAGAACTGTCAATCGTGTGGCGCTTCCACGGTGCGGCACGTGAAGCGGAAGATGCCAGCAGCAATGTTGCAACGATGGGGACAAGTCGTGTGTGTCGGGGCATTAGGAACATCGTGGATCTACTTCCATACGACAGGCGGCACGGCAGTCACGGGAAATGGCATCAGGTTGACCATACTGGAATCCTGGTGTGGATGCACGTACAACGTTCCGCAGCTTCATTTGACAGTGGACTGACGTCACAACGCCTAATGAGATCGTGGAATTATGGACTCTTCTGAACGCCAGGCATTACGGGCGGTCTATCGTGATGGACTTCTCAACGACACCCTCCCCTTCTGGCAAAAGCATTCGGTTGATCGGGAGTTTGGTGGTTTCATCACGTCGCTGGATCGCGATGGAGCAATCGTTGACACCGACAAAGGCGTATGGCAACAGGGGCGATTCACCTGGCTGCTTGCAGAACTGTACAACAACGTAGAACAGCGGCCGGAATGGCTGGAACTGGCTCAGCATGGCATTGAGTTTATCGAACGCCATTGCGTGGATCCGTCTGACAATCGGATGTGGTTTCATGTCACGCGCGACGGGCAGCCGATTCGCAAACGTCGTTATGCGTTCTCAGAGAGCTTCGCTGCGATAGCGTACGGCGAACTGGCAAAGGCGCTGAACAGTGAACGCTATGCGGAGCTCGCACGGGCAACGTTTCATCGCTTCATCGCTCACAGTACGAATCCCGTCGGCGTGCATCCGAAGTTCACCGATGTTCGTCCGATGAAAGGGTTGGGTTTTCCGATGATCTGCATCGCGACGGCTCAGGAGCTGCGTGAGTCGATCGGACTGAGTGATGCCGACGAGTGGATTGATCGAAGCATTGCAGAGATTCGGTCTGACTTTCTGAAACCTGGTGAACGTTGTGTCATGGAAACCGTTGGTTTGAACGGTGAGATTCTGGACAGTTTCGATGGACGCACATTAAATCCTGGTCACGCGATTGAAGGAGCCTGGTTCATCATGCAGGAAGGCGCTCATCGAGAGGATCAGGATCTGATTCGAACAGGCTGCCAGATGCTCGACTGGATGTGGGAGCGAGGACGAGATCAGGAATACGGGGGTCTGATGTACTTCGTTGACTTCTACGGTCGCCCGGTGCAGGAGTACTGGCACGACATGAAGTTCTGGTGGCCTCACTGCGAGGCGATCATCGCGACGCTGTACGCATATATCCTCACAGGAGATAACAAGTATCGAACGTGGCACAGGGAAATCCATGACTGGACATATGCAAATTTTCCGGATCCGGAGTTTGGCGAATGGTACGGGTACCTGCGACGAGACGGTCAGGTCAGCTCGACGCTCAAGGGCAACATGTGGAAAGGTCCGTTTCATATGCCAAGAATGCAGCTGACATGCTGGCAGTTGCTGGAAGCTGAATAGTGATCGATCCGGCTGTCGCATCCACGGGCCATGTCGGCGGGCGTGCCGGCTGAAGCAGCTCATCCAGAGATGAAGAACCGAGGCGCTGGTCGAGTCGATTTCACTGGAATGGAAGCGGGACATTCATCAGAATGGAGTGAAGATGTTTTGGCGGACAGGAATCCGTCAGGGGCCTCAAGTGTGAGGTAAACTGGATCATGATGACCAATTGCAGTTCCGAATATCGACTTCTCATTGCCGATGATAATTCAGCGTTTCGGCAGACGGTGCGCGAGGTTCTGGAACGTCGGTTCACCTTTGAAATCTGCGAGGTGAGCTGCGGGGAAGAAGCTGTTGACTACGTTCAGGAGTGCCAAATCGATCTCGTTCTGCTGGACATGCACATGCATCGCATGACAGGGCTGGACACGATTCGTGTGCTCAAGGATATGGATGCTGTGCGCCCATGCATCCTGATTACTTCTGATGACAGCGATGATTTGAAACGTGACGCCTGCGAAGCGGATGCTCATACGGTCCTCCACAAGCCTGTTCGACGTCAGGAACTGGTCACTACGGTTTCGCTGGCTCTGCATGATGCATACGATGCGCCTTTGTCAGATGAGTTTCTCACGTAGGCCATTCGTCCACTGACAACGTGAGTAGCATGTCGGTTGACGACGGTCACCGCAGGCCAGTCCGATGCACTGCTGTCATGTCAGGGATGAGTCCGTTCTGTTTTCAACAGCACAAGGTGTATAGAGATGGCCGTGAAGTTCAGATGCCTGCGTCATTTGGTCCTGTGCACTACGTGCTCTATTGTTGTCGGGTGCGGTGATTCCACGACCATCGGTCCTGAGAGCGAAGCTTCCAGCAAACAGGAAGTTGCTGACGTGGACGTTGCCTCGGTGGCTTCTTTCTCGCCGAAGCCCACTGTTTACGCACCCGATGAAGTATGGCAGGATGATGACGGCCGAAAGTACCTTGGACGCGTTCCGTACGATGTTTTCTTTGACAACCCGCTGGAAGTGGCAGCCGAGGGAACCCCCGTCGCGTCATCATCGAAACCTGACGCACCGATCGCAATACCCGTGACCGATGAGACGTCGCTGCCTGAGCCCGTCATGGCGGAGCAACAAACAAAGGACGGCGTCGACTGGGCTACCCAGCTGCCTGTTGACGTATTGGAGTCAGAGCTCAAGTCCGCCCGAAATTTTCTTAAGGAAAAACTCCGGTCTGTCGCCAGCTATAATTCAGCCGTCACGATGATTCCTGTTCGAGTGGCTATGATCGCCGTGTTATCCGGGATCGCGGCAGAACACTCAGGTGACATTTCCTGGAAAGATGATGCACTTTATGTACGCGATCTCGCGTGGCGCATGAATGAAACTGTGCTCAAACGAGGTCCTAAAGATCAGCGGAGGCTTTTACGACTGTTTGAAGATCTTGCTGACACGTTGAATCGTTCTCGTCCAGCTGGTCTCGAGGACCCTTCCTCGGAGCTCACGTTGTCGGATGCTGCCGACATGGGCAACATCATGTTGCGGATCGAAGAATCCGAGCAGCGATTGCGAACCGAAGTGACCGAAGAAATTTTTCGGTCACAGGCAACGATGGTTCAGCATGAAGCCTCATTGATGGCTGGTCTGGTGTATGCGATCAGTCAGGAGTCCTATGGTTTTTCTGACGACCCGGACTTTCTGGCACACGCTAATCGACTGATTGCTGCTGGTCAGGAAATACGTGACGCTGCTGAATCCGGTGAATTTGCCATGTTTGAACTGAGCCTGACAAGAGCAGCGGCAGCGTGCCAGTCATGCCACCGGGACTACAAATCCAACTGAAGCCGGCTTAAGCTTCCATGTCCAGTTGGGGAAGTTCACGATCCATCAGCCGGATGAGTTCCGCGAGACTGCTGACGTGCATTTTCTTCATCGCTTTGCCGCGGTGTTTTTCGACCGTCTTGATGCTGATTCCCAGTTTGATTCCGACCGACTTGTTTGTTTCGCCGTGGTAGACGAGATCGATGACTTCGCGTTCACGGTGTGAAAGGGTTTCCAGATACAATTGTCCCCCCGGAAGTGCTTTGGGAAGCCCGTCACCTTCTGTCAACGATCGGTCAAGTTCTGTAAAGGCAATCCCCAACGCACGCAGTAACTCGTCCTTATTGTATGGCTTGTCCAGAACTGTCACGGCACCCTGCTTCATTGCCTGAACCGCAATTCGAGTCTCCGGGTACCCGGAAAGCAGAATCACCTTGAAGTCGTGTGGGCGCTGCTGCAGACGTCGTTGAACTTCGAGTCCATCGGCGTGCGGCGGCATTCGTTGATCGACAAGAACCACGCCGGATGCCAGTGTGGCGAGCCGGGACAGAAATGGTTCCGGCGAATCAAATGTCATCACATCGAAACCGGCGGAAGCCAGTTGAATTTGGATAACTTCCAGAACCTGTGGTTCGTCATCAAGACGTAAACGCGTCGAGGAGGAGCATTTTCCTGAAAGCCGGCGACTGAGTCCGATTCTCGCGAAAGGACTGTTGTCATAGCAAACCTCGTGCTGCCGAAGCGTTCTGGCCAGAAGTGCAGTCGAACTTTCGTTTGTGCGTCCACCACTGTATGGCGATCATTGAATCCAACAAAGCATCCTTAAGGTATCAGGATTTGTGTCTGAACAGCAACAGTAACCGATGGTTACGCCAGCGCTTGTGAGAAAACAGCAATTGGCCTACGCTGCATGAAACTGGTTGGTTGTCCGTTTGTTGCACGTGGTGTTTTCCAGCGGTCGATGTGATTCGTTGTGAAGGGCGATGGTTTGGATTCTCCTGTGGATTGGTCAAGCCCGTCCCGCTGTCTGCTGTTGGGTGTTGCAGGGGCCGGAATGCGAGCTTTGGCAGGTATCCTTACCCAGGCGGGGCATCAGGTCTATGGTGCTGACATCATGTTCCATGATGCTGATGCAGCTGCAGAAGCTGCGGCCTTTTCGATTGGCGGCGTCAATTTGATTCCGTGGTTTCCGGCGGGTGCCTTGCCTGATTTCGATATCTGTGTTTGTTCCCCCGCAATTCCACCTCATGCCCCTCTGCGCGGTTGTATGATCGATCAGGGTGTTCGTGTCCTTCCTTTGCATCAGGCTGTTGGATCGGTTTTTGCCAATCGGTCCCAGATATGCGTCGCGGGCACTCATGGCAAGAGCACCACGTCAGCCTTGCTCGCATGGATTCTTGCAGACTCGGGGAATGATGCCAGCTGCTTCGTCGGGGCCCGTTATTGTGCGGACGGTTTCAGTGACGGGCGGAACGATGGCGGTAGATTTGGATCGGGTTCACTGGCGGTGATTGAATCCTGCGAGTTTGAGAACTCATTCCTGCATCTGCAGCCTCAGCATCTGGTTCTAACGGGCATTGATGGAGACCACTTTGACTGGTTCTCTGACGATGCTGCCGAAGATGCTGCGTTTCGAAGACTGATGGTTCGGGTTCCTCGAGACGGTCGGATTGTGTTGGATGCAGGTTGCGAAAGAAGCAGAAGAGTGGCAGCGGAGGCAGAGGTGTTTGTCGCAGCCTGGGTCGGCGACCACGAATCACCGTTCGGCTGGTCAGCGCGCGTCGTGAGCTCAACGTTGGATCAGTCAGTTGTCCGCATCCTGGCAGGTGGCCAGCGGTTTGCTGATTTCAGGTTTCCGCTGTCTGGGCGTCACAACGTACGCAACCTGACTGCCGCTGTGGCGATGGCGGGTTGTCTCGGTGTGTCAGCACAGCAATGTCAGGACCGCGTCGCAGCTTTTCCCGGATTACGGCGGCGCATGGAACATCGAGGAGTTTGCAGAGGGATGTTGTTGCTGGATGATTATGCTCATCATCCGACTGCTGTTCAGGCAACACTTGAGGCAGTCCGGCAGCGGTATTCCGAACGACGCATTCGCGTTATCTTCGAACCTCATCAGATCGTGCGCCTTCGTCGACTATGGGAGGAGTTTTGCGACGCACTTAGTCTGGCTGATGAAGTACAAGTGCTGCCCGTTCTCCCGGCGAGAGAAGACGTTGCAAGCCAAATGTGTCGAAATATGAGTCATGCGCTGGCTGAAGAAATTCGGGCGTCCGGGACTTCAGCCACTTTTGTCGACGGAGTACACTCAGCGGTTTCAACAATAGAACTTACCGGTCAGCCAGGGGATTTGTTCCTCACGATGGGGGCCGGACATGCACATCGAATCCATGACGAAGTCCATCGAAGATTTCAGCGAAATACTGCAGCGTGAAGAACCACTGTCGACCTACACATGGTTAAGGCTGGGTGGTCCTGCTGAATTTCTGTTTACACCGTCCACCGAAGATCAGCTGCTGGATCTTCTTCGCTTCTGCCTTGCCGAACAAATGCCCGTTCGAATTCTGGGTGGAGGCTCCAATCTGCTGGTGTCGGACGATGGCGTTCGTGGCGCGGTTGTTCGCGTGGTGGAGCCATTGCTGAGTCAGGTTGCCATGGACGGAACGCTGCTGACTGCCGGAGGCGGTACGTTGCTGTCCCATGTCGTTTCTGAGTCTGTTCGATCTCAACTGGCTGGACTGGAAACACTTGTCGGAATCCCCGGAACAGTTGGAGGAGCCATCCTGGGAAACACAGGTGGCCGACATGGTGATGTGGGTGAGTTGGTGGAATCTGTCACTGTTCTTGACCGTGAAGGCAACATTGTCGAACGATCCGGAGATGAACTTTCATTTTCTTACCGCCGAAGTGGCCTGACCGATGTATTGGTTCTATCCGCAAAGTTCAGCCTGACGGCTGATCCGTCTGATGAGCTTACACGAAGAATGAGGCAGAACTGGATCATGAAACGCGCGACGCAGCCGCTCGCAGATCAGTCCGCTGGCTGCATCTTCCGCAATCCGCGAGGGCTCAGTGCGGGGGCGTTGATTGAACAATGCGGCCTGAAAGGAATGTCAGTTGGAGAAGCCCGGATCAGCGACCGACATGCCAACTTCGTCGTGACCGAATCCGGAGCCACATGTCAGGATGTAGATCAGTTGATCTCACGGATCCAGTCGGCCGTCTCCGAGAAATTCGGGGTCAATCTGGAGCTGGAGATCTGCCGCTGGGGTTCATAGGGAGTGCCGGAAGTTGTTGTTGGGTACCTGTATGTCGTGGGGTGAGGCAGCTGATTGAGGCGTTTGCTGCTCGACATCTTCTACCGCGTTCCGGGCCAGCGAATTGGCGGCTGTCGAAGTGAATCACCAGAACGTACATCGTATCCTCGTTGTGGCCGGTGGAGCTTCGGGCGAAAGGGACGTGAGTCTTGAAAGTGGAAGGACGGTTGCGGCAGCTCTGCGCGATGCGGGCTACGTTGTGGGAACCTGGGATCCGGTAGCAGAGTCACCGGTTGAATTCGACTTTGGCGTCTGGGACATGGCCTTCCCTATGCTGCATGGTACCGGTGGGGAAGATGGTGTTCTTCATCAATTGCTACAGCAGGCCGGACTGCCCTGGGTGGGGCCTGGTGTGGCAGCCAGCAGACTTACCTTTGACAAGGCGTTGACACGGCAATGCCTCATTGAGCACAACATTCCAGTTGCGTCCGGTCGGCTGATCCACAGCCTGGACGCTAAGTTGCCGGCGACATGGCCTGTTGTCGTTAAACCGGCGAAGCAGGGATCGAGTCTTGGAGTGTCTGTTGTCACAAGAGAAGAAGACTGGCTGCCAGCTCTGGAGCATGCGATGGCACTGGATACAGACGTTGTCGTGGAGGACTACATCGAGGGTCGTGAAGTCAGCGTGCCGGTAATCTACGGTGAGCTGTTTCCTGTTGTTGAAATCGTGCTCACAGAAGGATGGTACGACTATCAGAACAAGTATGTCAGCGACACGGCCGAGTATCGTCTGGCCCCGGCAGACCTTCCTTCGCAACTTTGTTCACTCGCCAGGGATGTGTGCGACGCCTGTGATGCGGCCGGTATTCTGCGAGTGGATTTTCGGATTGATTTGAACGGAAACCCGGTTGTCCTCGAAATCAACACGATCCCGGGTATGTCAGCGCACAGCCTGGTGCCTCGGTCAGTGGCAGCTCGCGGCTGGTCACTGGCTCAGTTCTGCGACTGGTGTGTGCAATCCGCCAGCAAGTGCATCTGATTATTGTGACGGCTGTGGAATCCGTCTGAATGTCGGAGCAGGTTTGAATAGGCACGCCCTGTACTGAACCATGAGTTCAAACGAAGTGTCGATGCGTTACGGCGACATCAGGCGGGGATATTGTTCGAATCTCGTCCGATGGTATGAAGTTATAATGAAATCCGCAGGTTGGTCCGTGCGCTGATAGTGTATTCTCCGGTGTTTGCGGGGCAGATCACAGAATATCGCACTGGAAAGTGTTCAGAATCTGCGTCGTGCGAAATCGGATGACACATCGACGTCCACCTGGCTGGCACTCCTGCTCCAGTCGAACTCAACTCCCTGGCTTACTTGACTGTTGTGCGCCGTGACTTAATCATTCACCGATCAGCGGTACTTCATTGCAAGTTGTAGCTGGTGATCTTGAATCGTGAGAACAGGAAGGACGGACGTGGTCACCTCGACCCTCAATCGACCAACACTGGTTCTTAACAGGAGCTGGCAACCGGTAGGCGTTTCTACGGTTGCGAGAACCCTTGTCAAAGTGTGGAATGAGTCTGCGCGGATTGTCGACCCGGACAGCTTCATGCAGCACAGCTGGGATGAATGGGCTCAGTTGATTCCTGATGACGACGAACCTGTGATCCAGACCCAGTGGCTGCGACTCAAAGTGCCCGAAGTCATTACGCTGACAAACTACAACAAGACGCCGAACAATGTTGTGGCATTCAGCCGTCGTAATGTGTTCAAACGTGACGCTTTCATGTGTCAGTACTGCGGTTGTCGTCCCGGCAGTGAAGAACTGACGATTGACCATGTGTTGCCGAGAGCTCAGGGAGGTACATCGACGTGGGGGAACTGCGTTCTGGCATGCGTGGAATGCAACCATCGCAAGGGGAATCGGACCCCTGAACAGGCATGCATGCCCTTAAAACGCCGTCCTCGACGTCCGATCTGGAGTCCTGCGTATGCGCGTCACAATGTTCGACTGGAAAGCTGGTCAAAGTTCATCAGTGACGCATACTGGAACCTGGAACTGGAAGGCTGAGGCAATGCCTTATTGAGCGGCAACTGCGGTTGTCGATCTGTAGCTATTTGACGGCGACGATGTAGGCCAGCCAGCTTGCTGTACTCGGCACCTGTTCGGATCGACTCCAGATGCCGGTATCTTCGCCGTCTTCGTCTTCCTCTTCCCAGTACACATGGCTTTCCCGGAAGCCGGCTTCATCCAGCAGTTCACGGACTTCCGGAATGGTCCAGAAACGCCAGTGATATTCGAAGACGCGTTTGAGTTTGCTGCCGTCTCGAAATCGAAAGGAGATATAGAAGCTGGCGTCCCGCGTCACGGGATTAAAGCTGAACTGCTCCCAATGATACTTGAATGCTTTCTTACCCGTTCCGATGGTGCGTTTGTCAGTGTGTTCTTCCAGATAGCAATCTCCACCACCCATCATGTCCATGACCATCACTCCACCGGATTCGAGGTTCGACCGAGCGACCTTCAGGTACTTGAGGAGTTCGGCTCGGGTCTTGAAGATCCAGAACGAGAAATTTTGCGCGGCCAGCACATCGACCTGTGGGCGAGTGCGCCGTCGTACGTCGTCTTGCAGGAGCCGAATCCGCGATGTTTGCGATTCTGATAACCTGCTGAGGTTATGATCCCGTCCCCACTGCAGCGTGTCACCGCACAGATCAACGCCGACAGCTGTTCGGTGCGGGTGGCTCTTTACCCATTCACAACAGACCGCAAATGTGCCACAGAAATCTTCGCGCAGTGACAGGGGGCGTCGGCGATTCACGTCACGAAACACCTGATTGAAAATGTCAACTTCGTGTTCCGGTGACTGGACGGACTTCTGATAGCAAACGAACTTGTCCGCCTTCTGTGCGAGGGTTTTCTGTTTTGTCTTTGACGCACTCTGAGATTGTCGACTTTGTTTGTTCTTCTTAGCCATGTGATCGATTTCCAGGGATTGTCACTGACATGGATATCTCAGGTCGAGAACTCTCACTAGTACTGCTACGCACGGTACCTTATGACGTGTGAGTCGTTCAGATCGGACAGTTTCCCGCATCCAAGCTGCCGCATTGTGTGCTCAAGCTCGGACTTCAGGATTGAAAACACGGCACTTACACCGGCTTCTCCGGCTGCTCCCAGCCCGAACGTGTAGGCACGACCGATCAGTACGGCTTTCGCCCCGGATGCCAAAGCGATTGCAACGTCGCCTCCAGACCTGATGCCTCCGTCCATCAATACGTCCACATCGCGGTCTTGCATGTGGGGCGCGATTTCCTGAAGCATCTGCAGCGTCGGCAGGACTCGATCGAGCTGACGACCGCCGTGATTGGAAATGACAATGGCAGCCGCACCCGCATCGGCTGCTTTGAGTGCGTCGTTCACGGTGTGCACTCCCTTGATGATGATGGGGCCTTGCCAGAGTTCGCGGATCCAATTGAGATCATCCCAGGTGACTGCAGATTGTTGTAGCTGGTTTCCGATGTCGGCGTACGGCATCGGTTCTCCACCTGGCAGTTCGACATTGGGAAACTGCATGAGGCCACCGTCGAAGTAATGACTGGTGACCCATGACAGATGTCTCAGCATTTGTGGCACGAATCGAAGTTTCTGGTAGAAGCCACCGTTGATCGCTTCCACAGATCCATTTCGCATATCGCGATATCTCAGGCCTGCCACCGGAGTGTCGATCGTCAGCACAAGTGCCGAGTAACCCGCATCCTGAGCTCGTTTGATTACCTTCGTCGCCGAGTCCCGACCTCCCACCAGATAAAGCTGAAACCAGCAATCGTGGGTTGACGCCGCTTTCACGTCTTCCAGACGGGTACCGGTCAGCGTGGAGAGCGTGCAGATGGTTCCTGCTTCGCCAGTAGCTTTCGCAGCGACGGCTTCTCCGCGTGGCCAGACGGTTCTCAGACTTCCGATTGGACCGGCAATTATCGGCATGCTGATATTGGTGCCGGCCACCGATGTGGTCAGGTCAATGGAGTCGTGGCTGACACCGTAGTTGGGTGCAAACCGCATCCGCTGGAAAGCCTGAACGTTGTCACGCAACGTGCGTTCGTCACTGGCGCCTCCCAGGAAGTAATCACCGACGACCGGCGGTATCCGTTTCCGGAAAAGCTGTTCCAGATCACTAATCGTGTGACAACGGCCGAGTCGCGCCGACCACCGCCGTTCGGTCGCTCGGTGGCAGGGTTGGAGTAACGTTGGTAAAAGATTGTTGCTGTCGGGGGCTGTCATTGTGTTCGAGTCGTCCAGACGGGCTGCGGCTTCTGTTTGGTTCAGTGCGAAACAGGCCCGTCAATTCCGATGGAGTCGGGTGAAGGCTGGGTTCTGTAGAATGTCTTGTCACTGATGACAGACGTCGAAATGGCGAAGGTATGCAACTGTCACCGTTCCGAACTGATTGCAGGAATGATCGGCGCAGTAGAGAATTGTTACAGCTGTTTTCATCAAACCAGATCCACTGTTCTCACTGCCAAACCTCTAATGCGGGACTCCTTCACGGTGATTCCGAGGCCTGGACCGTTAAGTCGAGGAGCTCGACCGGTTCGTGCAAAGGTCAGATTCTGTTTGGTCAGTGTCTCACGAACCAGGAATCGATCAAAACTCCCCTCAAGGTACCGAATTTGATCCACGTTGCATGCAAAGTGGCGTCCGGCTGCCGACAGAATTCCTGTTTCACCCACCTGACTCCCCAATTGGTAACCTAAACCGTTGGCTTCGGCCATGGCCGCCAGCCGAACGGAACTGCGGATGCCTCCACACTTGGACAGGCGGATATTGAACAGATCGCAGGTTCCCTGAGACACCGCACGTTCGCCATCTTCTTCGCAGCAGAGCGATTCGTCCAGCATGATGGGGACTGACAGGTGCCGGCGAACCTCCGTCAGGTCACCGACCTGCTCGTGAGGGACCGGCTGTTCCAGGCTTGCGGGCCCGAACGGCAGCAGCCGTTCCATCCTTGCCAATACCTCATCGGCCTTCCACGCTTCGTTGGCGTCCAGTCGCAGGTCAACGCGCGGGCCGAGAATACGGCGTGCTGTCTGAAGGCATGTGCGATCGTCGATTCCTTCGGTTCCGACTTTTACCTTCACTTTGGAAAATCCAAAGATCTTCATCTTCCATGCGGCAAGCCACTGGCTGCGAGGTGTCATTGAGGTGATGACTCCACTGTAGAAGACTTCCTGCTGTTGTCTGATGATGGCGGCCGCTTCAGGAAGGGAGGCGATGAAGTCCCCCAGACTCTGATTTTCTGACCGGCAGGATGCATCGAGTAGTGCAAGTTCGAGCGCACATCGAACAGCGTTACCGAAACACTCACGCGGAATGACACCGGGAGGAGCCGGGACATTCGCCAGCACCATCTGGTCAAACATGTCAGATGCTTCCCGGGCATCCTGGAAGTCGTCCGTCAACGCGGAGAAACGTGTCTGCTTCAGATGCTGCCAGACAGATTGAATCGATTCGCCGGTGACATAGGGACGGGGAAGACCTTCGCCCCAGCCGACGCTGCCATCAGACAGTTCACAACGGACGATCAACGTGTCGTTGTGGAAGCGGACGTGGGATGCGTGGCGCACCGGCTTCTTCAGCTGAATGGGAACTTCAAAAGCTGTCAGCGAACGAATTCTCACGTTGTCGTCTCTGTTTCCCGTGTGGCGATCCGTGATGACAATATGGCAAGGGGCACGATTCCAGCTGCAACCGCCACTCCAGCCAGAACCAGATAGCCGTGTGTGTAATCGTGAAGCGGGCTATCATACCGTGCGATCAGGGATGGACCGACCGCTCCCACGCCAAACCCCATCATGTTGCTGAATCCGAAACCAAAACTCCTTCGACCAACTGACATAAATTCGGCCACCAGAGCATTGTAGAGCGGCTGATTCATGAAGTGGAAGAACGCCCAGATTCCGGCGGCAACGAGTCGGAGTGCTCCGTCGGCGTATGTCATCCAGATGAGAAGTGGTGCATTGGAAGCATAGACCAGTGCCAGTTGGACAGGAAGAATGCGCGCGATCGCAATCCGTCCGGCGGCCCACTGCCCTGCCGCCCCACAGGCCAGAGCGATGGCAGCTGCGAAGTTCCCGGCGGATGCTTCGGAACCGCCCGCGATGTTGTTCAACGTACCGGACTCTTCCAGATACCGAGGAAGAAAGTGCAGAACGCCGCCGTAGATCAGTCCACTGATCGCAGCAGACGTGACCAGCAGAAGGTAAGGCAACCACTGAAATCGGTGAGGATCATCCTCAACAGTTGACGCCGATCCGATGGAAACCGATTTGGTCGGAGGGTGAAGTCTCTGATAGACCACGATACCGAGAGCCGCACTGACCAGTCCCAGCAGCAGGTAGTATTCTTTCCACGCACCTTCGCGGACTGCCAGGACCATTCCCGCCAGAAACGGTGCCGATGCGATTCCCAGAGAACCAAACACTCCGTGAATGCCCAGTGCCCGGGCGCGTGTAGCTGGTGTCGTGGAGTTCGCAAGCAGAGCCAGCCCGGCAGGGTGGTACATGCTGGCAGAAGCCCCCAGCCCGGCGAGCAGGATGTAGACGACGCTTGCATCTGTGGCAGCGGTGAATCCGAAACAGATGAGCGCTGACGCCAGCAGATAGATGACAAGAATTCTCTTCTCTCCGTATCGATCTGCCAGCAGGCCTGCGAAAATCGCTCCCATGCCGTACGGCAGACGGAGTGCCAGGCCAAGCCATCCTGACTCACGGAGATCCAGGTCAAAGTCCGAACAGATCACCATTTCCACACTGGCGATCGATTGTTCCAATAGATGGACCGTCGCGTGTGCCGCTGACACAAGCAGGATGATGAGAAACAGGCTGGACGGACGATTCACGGAGGAAACAGTTTCGCTGCGGCAACGGGATGTGGATTCGGAGAGTCTACCGAGGCATGGTGGCTGATCCCAATGCCTGGGACGATGTCAGAGGATGTCCCGGACACGAGACAACGCGTCGTCCCGAGTGTGAATCAGTTCATCCAGTTGGGCGTTCCGGACATGCCGCAGGATGCGGCTGAACTCGGGGCCGGATTCCACTCCCAGGGCTTTGAGATCGTCTCCGGTCAGCAATGGTGCCGGAGTCAGCAACTCCGGCGTGGCCTGACTCAGGTATGTCTCAAGGAAGTGCAAATCGCCTTCCAGCCGCAGTTCCGCATGAACGGCGGCCGAGATCATACTCAGCAATTCAGCGACATGTGAGCCTGCAAGGATTGGCTTGAGTTCGTGCAGAGGGAGCTGTTTCGGTGAACGGCAACGTTCGAAGCTGTCACTCAGCCAGCACACGGCATCCAGTTCCGCATTTGACAGCTTGAGGTTTCGGCACTGTGTGGCAATCTCTGATGTGCGGGCTCTGGCTGTTTCTTCCTGCGGTTTCAGATGTTCGTGCAGCAGCAACGTCAGCGATGGTTCGAATGCACCTGACTTTAGCTCAGGAAACAGTCTGGCCGTCGTCTCGATCTGGCTCTGGGAAAGAGCAGGAAACATGATCGCCAGCAGGCCGCTGTCAATCAGCATGCGCAGTGCCTGGGACCGTGATGGATGGCGGAGCATCAGCCGAAGTTCCTCGGCGACGCGTTCGATACTCACCTGGCGGAGGTCAGCAGCGTGAGAGCCGACTGCTGCCGCTGTCGCCGTCTCGAGTTCGAAATCGAATCGAGCGGCGAAACGGATGGCTCGCAGCATCCGCAGCTTGTCTTCGGCAATACGGTCATGAGGATTACCGATCGCACGAACGACTCCACCGGCCAGATCCTGCTGACCTCCGACGTAGTCTATGGTTTCGTTCGTTTCGGGATCATAGAACATCCCATTGATCGTGAAGTCACGTCGCAACGCATCCTGTTCTGCCGAACAGAATTCAACGTGATCCGGGCGACGTCCGTCAGAGTAACTGCCGTCGGATCGAAACGTGGCAACTTCCACCTGCCCCTGTGAGGCTTCCTGGCCGAGTACAATGATGACACCGAAACACGCACCAACCGGGATGGTCTTCCTGGTTCCAAACACCTCGATGACATCGTCCGGACGAGCTGACGTCGCAACGTCATAGTCTTTGGGAATGAATCCCATCAACGCATCACGGACACATCCACCGGCCCACACGGCTTCAAACCCTGCCGCCCGCAGACGTCGAACGACGTCCAGTGCGAATCTCCTGGGAGCAGAGTCTGGAATTGGCGGACCGTTTGGCATTGCATCAGCATTGTAACGATGGGGGTGGGAGCGGCTGACAAGATATGTCGGCCTGAAAGATACTCAGGACAACACGCTCAACAAACTGGTTCACTGTTCAAATCGTTGCTGTCTGGCGAGAAAAAATGTGTCGGGGGATGCGACAGGATCAGTTTCCTGGCCTGCCGACGCCGCTCTGCCTGACGAGCACGATGCCAGTCTGTGCCCCCGTGTGAGGTTCATGACCCGGCACATGACGCATTGCCGCGAGTCATCGAGAATACTTCAACGAGCGGGGACCTTTAGTCAGCACCGTTCATTAGTTCGTCGATGAACGTGTTGCTGAAGCGGCCGTTGGGATCTATCTGATGTCGAACTCGCACAAACCGATCGAACTTGGGATAGAGCTTTCGTAAGTCACCCGCTTGCAGATCGAAGTGCTTGCCCCAGTGAGGTCTCGCCCCAAATGCGCTTGCCATCGTGCGAGTCATGAACGCTGAGAAGTTACGGAAGGCTCTGCGATCTCGATCATAGGTGATGAAACTAATCGCATACCACGGTTCCGTTCCGGCGGACATCGACAGAAATGTGTCATCGGGGAGCACTTTGCGAATGCAGATCGGATAGTGGTGAATCCAGGTGCCGCGGAGCTGGTGAAGACGTTCTGTCATGCCCGCTTCGTTCACTCGTGTTGCAAACGATCCTGACACGGCACTGTCACGATTGGCGAACGCATTGATGGCGGTCTGGACAAATGCCACGGCTTCGTGCACGTGCGATTCCGGGACAAACAGTTCTGTTTCGAAGTGACAGAACAGGTCGTGTGCCATCGTCAGCATTCGATCACTGCGATCGACAACGACTTTGTCTTTGACAATGAGTCGCGGAAAGATCCGACGATAGAATCCCTGTATCAGTTTTCGAGACCGGCGAAAATAAGCAAGCATCAGCACAATCAGGTGAAAACACACGTCGATGCCCAGCAGCCAGTAGAATCGGTAGACGACAGATTTCCAGCCGTGAGTTCCATCCTGAGCCCGCGCGCAGCGTCTTGCGGCCACGTAGAGTTCATCCACATGAGGGATTATGTAGAACTGCTGGATGGCGTTGCGATGCTCCAGTTGCAGCACCTCATCCATGGATTCGACTGCCTTCATTCGTTCCGTCACGTTGTATTGCGGAATGCAGCTGAACTGAACGTCAATGATGACACCGAGGGAACCCAGACTGCAACGAGCGGCAGCCATGTCCAGGCCACGGTCGAAGATTCGTACCACCGGTTGGCCGGATTCAGGATCAAAAGTGGCTAACCGGACTCGTTTCAGATAGTGCGAGAAACTGTAACGCCCTGATCCGTGAGTGGCCGTGGAGACTGCTCCCGCAATCGTTTGCGATGTGATCAGTCCGACGGTTGGCGTTGTGAGACCATGTTCATTGAGCAGCTCCAGCAGTCTGCGAATCGTACAACCGCCGCCGACGGTTGCCAGAACGCGCCCGTTGCTCTGCGTGGTCAGTTTGACGCTGTTCAGATGCCTGATGCTGATGCTCACGTCATCTGTTGGAATCAGCGGGCTCCACGAGTGCTTTGACCCGACGATTCGAAAACGTCGGTCCGGGTTGGAGGACAGGACCTGCAGGAGTTCCTGTTCAGTACGTGGCTCCACATACTGATTCGGCTCAAACTTAACGTTGCGGCCGAAGTTCAGGATCATCTCTGCTGCTCCCGCAACAGGTTGCAATCGGCTCCGACGTAGCCGGCGGGAGCAGACGTATCAGTCTTCGATGGCATCGTCGCGGCCCGGTCGGGGGAGTGAGTGTGGTTCACACAGCAGGCCATACATCTCCGGTCGACGGTCTGCCAGACGGTCAATGATGTGTTCGCCCGGAACCCGGACAATTCGTTTCCTGCGGGATCGTTCCGTGTCAATTTCTGCTCGGATCACACATGGATCCGTATGATTGGCGGTGGCCAGCGTCCTGCCGGATGGATCGCAGATGCGACTCCATCCGATGAAGTTATACCCGCGTTCCGTTCCGACACGGTTTGCTGCAAGGAAGTACACAGAGTTCTCCAGAGCGCGCGAGTTGCCAGTATATTCGGCAAGTTGTTCGGCACCGGGCGGCCAGTTCGTCGGCAGGGCGATGACGTCTGCGCCAGCCAGTGCCTGGCAGCGAACGGCTTCCGGGAATCCACCGTCGTAGCAGATGAGCATGCCAACACGGACGCCTGCCACTTCGAAAACCTCAAAGGGGCGGTCTCCATGGCTGACAAATCGATCAACGCCAAGCCACGGCAAATGAACCTTTCGGTAGGTGCCAACAACACCATCGGGACCAGTCAGTACGGCTGTGTTGTAGAGCTGGTCACCAGCGGCTTCGACCATCCCGTAGATCACATGGCAGCTATTCGTCGAACACTCCGCTAATACTGCCTGGCCAAACGGTCCATCGATCGGCTGAGCGTGTTCCCGAGCTTCTTCCAGTGAGTTGAAGCAGTAGCCCGCCATGAAGCACTCAGGAAAGACGACAAGTCGGCTGCCGGCGTCCGACTCGGTACAGACATGCTGTTTGAGTGTCGCCAGATTCGCATCGGGATTTCTGAACTCGACATCCGTCTGGACAGCAGAGATTTGCATCTGAGACTCTCAGCAGGGATTTGACCGGCACTTATTGCCGAAGGTCTGACTGTGGACCGAACAATTGTGTGCAAGTTGTATCGATTACAGGGATTCTGCCAATCGTTACGTCGTAGTTAGTCGATGAAGAGACAGATCGTATCCATTCCATGCTCGCACACGCCAGAGTCAATTTCTGTGCAGTCGTGCAAATCCAAATACGAAGTACACAGCAGGGGTTGTCCGGTGAAAGACGTGTCAGGACGAAAAGGAATCTTGCTGGTCGCCATGGCCGCAATCGGATCAACCGTTTTCCTCACCGGTTGCCAGACAACAATCGGAGGGCAAACGCTGCCGTCCCCAGGTTATCTTAGGGATGATGTGCAGTACTTCCCTGAGGGACCTGAGTTTCCTCACACGAATACTGTGGCGGCCCATAAGCAGTACCGAGCCCAGCAGAATGAACTGAGCGACGGAGTTCAATAGCGTCAGCCCCGCAGCACAATAACTAGCAGCGATGCCTCGGTGAAGAAACTCATCGAGGCGTTTCTTTGCGCGCTGGCAATGGTGGTGCTATCGCTTAGTAGCAGGAGAACGTCAGGATACAGGGGCATCCTCAGGGGTTGCAGCCGGGCTTGGGCTTTCCGGAACGTCATCCTCAACTTCGAGCGGTTCCGGTGCTCGCGTGATCTTATAGAGGGGTTCACGACCGAACTTAGATTCGCACCCTGGGCACTTTGCCTTAGCAATGGATTTCCCTGCGGCTCCACCCAGTTTGTTCTTGGCCCGGGCCGCTTCGGAGACTGCAATTCCACAGGAAGCGCAGCGGTATCCGGTCAGCTCCAGCTCGTAGGCGCTGTCATTCTCGTAGTATTCGACATTGCGCAACGATTCCAGCTTTGCCTGACTGTAGTGGCAGGTCGGTGAACTGAGGACATCCTTCGCCGGAACGCCGTTTTCTTTTGCTGGCAGTTCCACATCGAAGTGTTGCTTAAGACAGAACGCAAACTGCCGCCACACGCTGAGTGGCATTGAGCAAAAAGCCTGTTTGTCGTCTGGCAGGCGCAGCGGGAGATAGATGGCGATGCGCCCTTCTCCGAACACAGAGACGCCGGCAAACATGGATTCATGTGCCTGCCTGATCGGCTGCACGAGGCGAATCGCAGTCAGGTTCTCGACTGGAATGGAATGAGTCTCACCGTGCGGAACCGCAGAAAAATCACCGGCTTCCAGGATCTGTTGTCGGTTCTCGGTTCGTTGCTGTGAAAAGTCTTCTTCCACCTTGCGTGAGAACAGCGACTTCTTCTTCGTTGCTCCCGTTCCCATCCGAATGAAGTGCAATCCATCCTTGTGAAATGCGAGATCTGCAGCTTCGAACGAATCCTTCAGGCTACCGGGTTTGAGTGCAATCTCAGTGGGGACGATCTGGTGCATATGGATGTCTTCGATCCAGTCAATCAGGATCTTTGGTGCATCAGATTTCTTTGCCCGCGGTTCTTTCTTACGTATTTTTGGAACCTGAATTGCAGCCTTGCACTGCCGACATCGGACCGACTTGCCCGATTGATCTTCACGTACTCTGAGCCATACGCCACACGACGGGCACGGAACCATGATCCGTTTTTGATTCATGGCTGCCAGACGCTCGCGTTTTCGAAAGCTGGCTTCCTTTTCCTGTGTGAGCGCAATGTCCAGCAGGCTGTCTGCGTTCGCCTCCGCCGCAGGCTTTGTGTCTTTTGAACCCGACGCGTCCGAAGTTTCTGAACTGTCAGGTGAACCGTCAGAATGAACAGTTTGCTCATCTTGCTCATCGGAAGGTGGCGTTGAGGGACTACCTGTTGCAGCTGACGAGGCCTTTACTTCCTCGGGTTGTGACGGTTGCGAAGCCGCCGTGGGTGATGGTGTCGCACCAGTCTGATTCGTCAGCTCAAATTCTGATTCCTCGCCTTCCAGAACAAACTCTGCTTCACCCTGATCATTGATGCGTGCGTAACCGCCTTGTTGCATGAGCCCCCGAGCTGGAATTGTTTCTGTTCGTTCATCCGGTGGCACGTCGCTGAAAATGATTTTCTGTGGGTTGTCAACGAGTTCCTGATACGTCTTCGCGACATCCTCTCTCATGAATGCATTGCATGTCCAGCAACGCACCAGTCCGGAAGGGACTTCATCCCCGCACTTCGGACAGGTTTGATGCAGGGTGGCGCCACGTTGAACTGAAGACTTCGGAGTCTCGGTCGCCCCTGCCTGCAGGACATGGCCACACTCGGGACAGACTGCTGTCTCAGCAAGAATGAGGGAGTCGCACCCCGGACAGGTTCGGAATTTCTCAGACATTGGGTTTGGTGATATCTGGGCGTTCGGCTGACACTCTGGCCTGTGACAGCTTACGGATTAGCTTTGAGGAACGTATGTCGGACGGAAGGATGGAATCCGGGACTGAACAAAGGGGGGATGTGGTGTGGTGTTGGCGGGGAAACCAGTTTGACGACTGTCAACGGGCAGTTCGACCGAGGGTGGCCAGCCGGCTCGGTGATCGCTGCCTGCGACGATTGAATGTAGGTTTGACTCCACCCTCAATTACGCCTGAGAATAGCGAAAATGCATGTCGAATTTGATCGAATTCCAAAGGAATCGAAGCCTCGATTCCGAAGTTGACACCGAATGCTCGTTTTACGCGACTTTTACACCACACCGCGACTTGTAAAAAACTGCGGGATGCTCACCGGGAAATTCATAAGTCAGCAAGCTGACTGACTTTAATTGACCTTACTGAAGCTCAGCCGTAGACTAAATTCGGGTACCGAATCATTGTCTATTCTGACTTGACGGTGTCAGGGATCTTATCTGGTGCATCAGACAAAGTTGCTCAAAAAAGCTGTCTTCAGGAGTTCACTCATGAGTCAAATTTGCCTGTTTTCTGCCCCCATGAGGCGCCGTCCGGCGACAAAGTGTAAGATGTTCACCAGCCGGATCCCATGCCTGTTGCTGACAGCCAGCATCCTGCTCGGCGTTTCCGAAACGTCTGCGGCTGAACCAGAGAACCTGATTCTGACAGCAGCCGATGGATGGCCAGTGCATGTGTCGTACTACAACTCTGCGGCCGGCCGAGCCAATAAAGAGGCCTCCGTGGTCGTGCTGTTAACAGCTGCCAACGGAGGTGAAGGTGGAGTTACGCGTCGCGTCTGGAATGACCTGGCGGTTCACCTTCAAAAGGCTGGGTTTGTCGTCCTTTCAGTGGACCTCAGGAAACATGGTGACAGCTTGTGGGAAGGAGACAATCAGAAGAATGCCAATAAGGTCCGGACATCTGACTACCGCGATATGGTGTTGAGAGACATGGAAGCGGTGAAGGCGTTCCTGTTGGAACGGCATCAGGCGGAGGAACTGAACGTTCGAAAGCTTGCACTGGTGACGTCAGGGGCAAGTGGTCTGGTTGGTGCAGCGTTTGCTCTGAATGATTGGAATAAGCCACCCTACAAAGATGCCGCTACACTGAGTGAAAGGACTCCGCGGGGGCAGGATGTTCGTGCGATTGCCATGATTAGTCCTCGCAGGACGAAAGGGTTCAACGCAGCGAAAGTGATGAAACCACTTGCGAATCCCAGCCTCGGCATCGCGTTCCGGATCTATCATTCCTCTCGCGACGAAGATGAGAAGAAGATCGCCGAACAGCTCTTTAAGTTCGTGGACCTGAAGGGCGAAGAATATGACGAGCTACGGTCCATCGATGCGAAGCCTGCTTCTGCCGAGGGGTTTCTCAGTGGGAAGGTGGGACGGTTCTTTCAGGAGGATCTGACTAAGTTCCTGAAAGTCAATCTGGATGAATTGCCGAGTCCCTGGAAGTCTCGAATCAGCAAACTGGACAGGTAATTCATTCTCGTTGCCCGTGTCTGGCATGTTGTGTTCAGCGGCCAGTTCCTGTTGTCGCTATTGGAATCGAGTTCGGAACAGTTCGGAAGCCGCGAAAGGCTTTGCGAAAACATCAGTTTTCGGTCATCACGTGTGGTTTGCCGTTTGCTCTTTCTGTTCAAGTGCGACAGAATCACAGGATGGGGCCGCTGGATCAATCTCGCTGCACAGGGCGTGACTGCGGCGCAACTCTGGATCCGGGCAGGTGAAAGTGGTCACTCTCTCAGTTATCGAAGGCCTGGAACGCGGCAGCAGATTCGAAGACCTCAATCCACCCATTACGATTGGGCGCGAAGAGGACAACGACATTCAGCTCAATGACGAGCGTGTCAGCCGCGTTCATGCCAAGATTCAGGAAGATCGCGGACAGGTCATTCTGACGGATCTCAACAGCACCAACGGAAGTCGTGTCAACGGGCATCCGGTTCAGCTTCGAGTCCTGCGTCCCGGAGACCATTTGCAGATCGGGAGGTGTACTCTGCTGTACGGCAGTGATGTGGAGATTGCAGACCGAGCCCGGCAAATGGGAGTTCACGTCGCTGCACTGTCACCATTCAAGCATCCGGAGTCGTCATCTGGTGACCTCAGTGGTTCCGGTTCAGAGATTGTTGCTGCGCCGAATGTCAGCGGCGAACATCTGCATCTTCCACTCTTTCCAGATGGCCCGCCACCCGTTCCGGATGGTCTCGGTGCGGGCCAGGCAGCCCGCCTGGCTGATGTGCTGACCTATATACATGAACAACTCAGCGACCTCGCATTTGAGGGTCAGGAACCCGAGGAGTCAGAATTGGAATCGCTGATAGAGGTGCCATGGGAGCGATGGCAGAATATGCTGTTCCTGCAGCGAGATCTTGCTGCCTGGCTGCGCAAGGTGGCGAATCCCGATTCGACTTCACCCCCGGAATAGTCGGCAGATCAGATCCGAAGTCCCACTACAACGGAGTTTCAACGAAGACTGCCCGAGTTCGACGCAGAACATGAATTGTGTGGTGAGGCCCGCAATAATCAGGACTGTTTCCACCTGCGGGGATCGAGAGAGAATTCATGCCCATCAAGGTACGTTGCAAACAGTGCGATACGGTTCTGACGGTTTCTGACAAAGCGCGAGGAAGAGCTGTCAAGTGTCGGGAATGTGGCGCACGTGTGCAGGTCCGGTCCGGGAAGAGGAAGCCGCGGCAGCGTGTGAAGCCGGCAGACCCCGACGATCTCTTCGGCGGCCTGAATCTCACTGCGGCGGAAGACGCCCAAAAGAGGATCTGTCCCTCGTGCGCGAGACCAGTGAGGGAAGAAGATGAAATCTGTTCCTACTGCGGTGTGAATCTGCTGACGGGACAATTGGGAGAACGTGAACGCATTCGCCGCCAGCGAAAAGGGCCCCCTCCGGACGAATTCTACAAAGCTGCGATCAGTGATGGACTTGAGTTCGTCAAAGGAAATAAGGGGTGGTGCCTGACTACGGCGCTGGTCTGGGCGCTGACAACAACGATGGCGGTATGCAGCGCCTTCACGCTGACCTGGTACATTTCTGGCCGCGCGGACGAGCTGCGTGAGTCAGGCAGTGGGAAGGTCGAAATCACCGATGACTATGTGCTCATCGATCTCAGCGAGAACCCGGAGAATGACCAGGCAGAATATGATGGAAAGCGATACACCAAGTCGTCTGTCGGGGAAGACTATACTCTGCGGCTGCCAGGTCCCTATCACGGAGCACTTCGGTCCCCCCCGGCTGTGTTCTGGGGGGTCATCCTGTTTATCTCTGTTCTGGGTTTCGGAGGCTGGGCGTGGACGCTCGCGGTGGAAATCGGAAAAGCAACGCTGAACAGACAAAAAGAGCTGAAACGGTTTCATACGGATCTGTTTTCGTCCATGGCGATGGGTTTTCGGTCAATCTTCTGGCCCGCCGTTTTGCTCTGGCCGTTTCTTCTGGTTCCCCTTGCAATCCAACAGCTTGCCGGCAGCCAAATCGGGAGCGCGATCGCATGGGGCTGTATTTTTCTCATACCGACTGTTTTCTTCCTGCCTGTTGCGATCATTCACCTGACTCAGAAGTACACGTACCGTGCCTGGCTGCTCAACTGGGTCCTGAAGGACTGGCTCAGAACTCTGGTGCCGTCATTATTTGTGAGTGCTTTGTTCGTCGTGCTTGTTCTTTCGCTGCCGCTCGCCGCTGGCGGCCTGTTGATTGGCTTTTACGATGGCATTACAGGCTACTACACGTCGAGTGTCGAGACGCCAATTCTTTCAAACGCAGTTGGCTACTCGGCCGCGGATGCGTCGACCTTCTTCTCGTTTACGTTTCTTCGGTTGCCGCTGGTTACAATGCTTGGGTTCATCGGATCCTTTGTTGTCTGGGGAGTGATATCGTTTCCGGCTGTCTTCATGATGCGGGTCTTTGGGATGTTTGGCTACTACTTCCGCCCGGATCTTTCTCTGATAAACGAACAGAATGAAATGGAGCCGGCGGGGTTTGGCCCGCGGTTTCTGGCTGGACTGATTGACTGCATCATGATGATTATCATGGCGGGTGTGTCATTTACGATTTCCTACGTTGTCACAAAACTGTTCGGCGGACTCTATGGGTTGCCTTCCTATCAGATTACTCTCGTACTGATGACGCTGGGTGGTCTGATGTCAGTGGCTTTGTGGATGTTGTATTTCTCTTCGTGGGAGTCGGGGCAGAATCGTGGCACGCTGGGCAAAGTGGCGGTTGGCATGATGGTGCTGACAGAAAAAGGAAAGCCGGTAACCAGCAAGCAGGCAACGCAGCGCGCAGCAGCAGGGATCGTCACGATCCTGACTTTGTTCCTTGGTTTTGCAATGTGTGGATTTCATGATGAGCGGCGAGCGCTGCATGACCTGCTATCGAAGACCAAGGTTGTTTGGCGCGGTGAGACGGACGAGTAGGTGACTGACGAACATCGTGGAAGAGGCAAAGTCAGAATGGACAGTCGGTTTCAGAGTCCAGCGAGGTCGGTACGTTCAGTAGCAGTCAGTGTGTTGTGTCTGGTGCTGCTCTCCGACAACGCGTTTCCGCAGAACCGCGTCGCAGTAATCCTGAAGACGCACTGTGTCGGCTGTCACAACAACGTTGATCGGGAGGGGGGCGTTTCGCTGATGTCCACTCAGTCGATCCTCGAAGGTTCCGATAAGGGCCCGTTACTCGACTCGGAAGATTTGTCGCACAGCAGGCTGCTCAGCGTTTTGGACCCATCGGCTGAGTCTTCCATGCCGCCGGACGGCGAGCCACAACTTTCTTCCGAGGATCGACGTCGACTCAGGCAATGGGTACTGGACGGAGCGCCTCTGGCCAGTGCAGTCACAATGCCGCAGGTGCCGAGGATTCCTGTCAGGGACGTACGGACGCCAATTCTGGCTTCGGTTCGTGTAGGCGATTCCGAAGTGTGCATTGGCGGGATCGACCGTATCGCGCGAGTGAATACGGAAACGTCAAAGACAATCTGGGAATCTGTAGACGGGCTGGGCAGGGTTTCGAAGCTCACATCGTCACCCAACAGTCGGTGGCTGGTTGCCGCATGTGGTACTCCGGGAGTCGAAGGCCAGGCGATCCTGATGGATGCCAGCGATGGCAGTATTGTCCGGCGTTTTTCAGGCCATTCAGACGCTGTGTATTCGGCCGTGATTGATAATTCTGGCGGGCTGGTTGCGACTGCAGGCTACGATCGAAAGATCCTGCTACATGACATCGACTCGGGTGAAGTTGTCCATACGATGACCGGGCACCACGGCAGTGTATTTGATCTGTGCTTCGATCCGTTCGGACAGGTCTTGTGTAGTGCGAGTGCGGATGGGACCGTCAAAGTCTGGAGTGTTCAGACCGGACAGCGGCTGGATACGTTGAGTCAGCCTCAGGCTGAACAATACTGTGTCGCCGTAAGTCCCGATGGAGCCGGTATCGTTGCGGCAGGCGGTGATAACCGAATTCGAATCTGGTCTCTGGTGTCTCGCGAGGTACCACGGATCAACCCGCTGAAGAGCTCGACATTTGGCCATGAACAGCCAATTATTTCGCTGGCTGTTTCGAAGAGTGGAAGACGACTGGCGACAGCAGCGGAAGATGGCACCGTCCGTGTCTGGTCGATCACGCCGTTCCAGCAGTTGGCCAGCATTCCTCGTCAGAAGAGTCTCGTGACATCACTCACGTTTACTGATGAGGCTCACCTGTTGACGACGCGAATTGATGGTACGTTTCAGGTCTATCAGATCTCCGAAGAGGCTGCTGAAACGACATCAATCGACCTGGTCGGGCGTGATGCGTCCGATGTTTCGGCATCGACGGCGGCACTGACTGAAGTTCCTGAAGTCGAAGACAACGACAGTGCGAAGGGATCTCAGGTGATCGCCCTTCCGGCGAGTGTGCGAGGCGTAATCCACAAAGAAGATCAGGCGGACGTTGACTGCTTTCGGTTTCATGCCGATGCAGGACAGCGCGTCGTCCTGGAAACAGTTGCGGCGAGTGAAGAATCACCTCTGGATTCTGTAGTCGAGGTTCTCGATCAGGATGGATCACCGGTCCTGAGGACTCGGCTTCAGGCAGTTCGAGATTCCTGGTTCACGTTTCGTGGAAAGGACTCGAATACGTCAGACGACTTCCGCGTGTTCTACTGGCAGGAAATGGAACTCAATGATTTCCTGTATTCCGATGGTGAGGTCGTTCGGCTGTGGCACTATCCTCGCGGACCGGATTCGGGATTTCGGGTCTATCCCGGATTTGGTTCCCGCCATACCTGGTTTGGGACGACACCAACGGCGCATGCGTTGCAGGCACCCTGCTATATCGTGGTGCCTCGTGCAGTTGATGAGAAGATCGCGCCCAACGGCTTACCGGTGTTTCCCGTGTACTATCGCAATGATGACGATCCACAAAGGGAACGCGGAAGTGATTCGCGATTGCTCTTCACTGCTCCACGGGATGGAGACTGGATTGTCCGCGTAAGCGATGCCCGACGTTTTCACGGAGAGGAATTCAAGTACGAACTACGAGTTCGCAGTCCGCAACCTGGTTTTCAGGTGACACACAACGGAAGCAAGCTGGCATTGGCCCCAGGTGCAGGTCGTGAGATCGAATTCAAGGCGGTTCGAGAAGACTGGTATTCCGGGCCAATCAGCATCACGGCAGAGAATCTGCCGCGAGGGCTTAAGATGTCGGGGAATGTGGTTATCGAGCCACATCAGCTGCGAGCGTACGCGACAGTCTACCCTGTGCCCGGAGCCACGGCTCCTGAAGCGGACCAGGTTGCCGCGCTTCGGTTTCTTGCGACCGCGGAGATCAATGGCGAACGCATTGAACGCGAATTGAGCCCGGTAACTGAAATTACTGTGGCCGAATCATCAAAGCTAACCATTCATGTTGGTTCGCAGAACGGTCAGCGGACAACGATCGACCAGCCGCTTACGCTGACTATCCATCCGGGCGAAACGATCAGCGCAGTCATTCGACTGGACCGTCATGATGCCAACGGCGTTGTTTCATTCGGCAAGGACGAATCCGGTCGGAACCTGCCTCACGGTGTATTTGTCGACAACATCGGACTGAATGGTCTGCTGATGCCGGCCGGAACTGTCGAACGGGAGTTTTTCGTGACCGCCGCTCCTGTCGTGCAACCAGGCCAGCGCATGTTCTTTCTTAAATCCAGCGTGGATGGTCTCACGTCACTTCCTGTGATCCTGGATGTTCAGTCTGCAGTGGGCGAGTCAACAAAACCCGTCGCAGTGCGCTGATTATCTGTTCTCCATTCCTCATTATTCTCCATTCGACACGCTCGCTGGCAGCATAGAAGTTCCCACCAGATGTTCTCCTTCATTCAGCGCAACTGGTTTCTGGTGGCACTGCTGATCCTGCTTCCGTTGGGAATCGCCCTTGGCCGACACGATAGCGTGCCGGGATTGGCACGGGCAGTACGTCAGCTGCCAACTCCTTTGTGTACCGGCGGTATTCTGTTCCTGATGTCGATCACACTCGACACCGGGAAGCTGGTCCAGTCACTGCGACGGCCGTTTCCGGTTTTGACGGCATGCACTGTGAACATGCTGGTGCTGCCATTGATGTGTCTGCCCTTACTGAGCCTGCAGCTGACTCCTGATTTTCGTGTCGGGCTGCTGATTGCAGCCTCAGTTCCCTGCACAATGGCGGCGGCATCGGTGTGGACTCGGAAGGCCGGTGGCAATGATGCCGTGTCTCTGCTGGTGACTCTCCTCACGAACGGCAGTTGCTTTATGATTACTCCGGCCTGGATGGAACTGGGGCGAGTGGCCTTTGGGACAGCGGATACTTCGGATGCTGTCTCGTTCACCGACATGATGTTTCGGCTGGTACTGGGAGCATTGCTGCCGGCAGTTCTCGGACAGCTTTTGCGGATGAAATCGACGATCCATGTCTGGGTCGATCAGAACAAGAATTTGCTTGGCAATATGGCACAGTCGATCATCCTGACGCTCGTGTGTGTTTCTTCATTCAAAGGTGGTCAGGAATTCGATCTTGACGGAACCGGTGGCCTTCCACATGAATCACTTCTCGTGGTCTGGGCCAGTTGCATTGCACTGCACCTGCTGGCCGCAATACTGGCGTGGTGGACGGGAAGCCTGTTTGGCTTTTCGGAAACAGATCGACGAGCAATCGTGTTTGCGGGTAGCCAAAAGACACTGCCGATTGGGCTGCTGGTGGCGGAAGCGACCGGGATGCCGTTTTCGATAATTCCGATGCTGCTGTTTCACGGATCGCAGCTCTTTATCGACACCTGGCTGGCGTCGTATCTGCAGAAACGTGGAATGACAGAGAGTGGTGCTGCGGCAATGAGCACGGCCGATCCGGATTAGTGAGCTACCCTGCTCGTCTGCATGGTGGTGATGTCGGCTTTTGGCTGACTTTCTTCGAACCGCTGAATGCCTGCTTCCAGAAAGTCGCGGAATGCCTCACGACTCAGTAGTCCATGCGTCTTCGACATGACTGTCTGTCCATCCGGTGCGAGAATCACGTAAGCGGGCATGATTTGTCCGCCGGCAAGTTCATCGCTGAGTTCCTGGTTCTCGACGAGCAGACGTGCCTTGTCTGATTCGTCATGATCTCCCGGGATACTATCCAGAAACAGTTGTGCACGCGGCAATGTTGCCAGGATGTCGAGTATCTCAGGACGGTTCAACACGCTCTTTTCCATGTCACGGCAATTGATACAGAAGGTTCCCGTGAAGTCGATGAAAAGTGGTCGGTTGTGTTCTTTGGCCACCTGGACGGCGTCTTTCAACTGAAGTGAATAGGCAAGTCCGTCATGCACCAGTGAGTACTTTGCAGAACCCAATTCTGCAAACTGGTCAACGAAATCAGATTCTGGCTCGACGCCATTAGCGACCGCCACCTCAAACTGTGGTGGGGCAAAACCAACGATTCGATTCCACACCCAGTTATCGAGTTGCATCGGGCTGAACAGTCCGACACACAACAGGAGTGCCAGACCCAGACTTCCGATGCCCCAGAGTCCACCGAGCGGAGAGATCCCATTCGATGGGGAATCTTCGGAAAAGCGGAACACCCCCAGCAGATACAGGCCGGTCACGAATGCCAGTGTGGCCCAGATCACGATGGCTGTGGTGAAGTCAAGAAATCGTGGCATGCCGTTCGGGCTAAAACCGATGTCGGCGACACTCAGAAACTTGACGACAAATGCCAGCTCAATCAATCCGGCCGTGCTCTTGACCTTCTGCATCCAACCACCGCTCTTAGGCAGTTTGGCCAGCATGCCGGGAAAGAGTGCCAGGAAGAAGAATGGAAACGCGAAGACCGTCGAAAACGTCAGCATGCCCAGAACAGGTCGGAGAAACGAACCCTGTGTAGCGAGAGTCAGAACCGTTGCAACGAAAGCCGTAGTGCACGTGAATGACACCAGGGTGAACGTGAGTGCCATGAACAGCACTCCGATGAGACCACCCTGCCCTTCTCGTTTTGATGTCCAGTTGAGTACCGATGCCGGCACGCGAACCTCAAAGACGCCCATCAGCATCAGAGCAAACGCCACAAAGGCGGCAGCGAATACCAGATTCAGCCACGGGTTGTTGGCGATTCTGGTCATCTGTTGTGGGCCAAAAAAGATCGTGACCAGCACTCCAATCACCGTGAACGAAAAGATGATCCCCAGGCAGTAGACAATAGCCAGCAGCGTTGTATTGCCTTTACCGGATTCCCCCTGTTTCAGGAAGAACGCAACAGTGACAGGAATCATGGGAAACACACAAGGTGTCAGCAGAGCAACAAATCCGGAGACCGCCGCCAGCAGCAGAAAGGCCATCATCCCCTGTTGCTGAGGTTCTTCGGCGGAGCCGAAATCTGCAGAATCCTGCTCAAATACATCCAGGTCCGGCAGGGCTTCAAATGAACCGTCTCTGCTTTGGCTGACGACAGGAAAAGTTGCTGCCGGGATGGTCGTACTGCCTCCCAGGCCAATGGCAAAAGATGCTTTGCCCGGGACCTCACAAGTCTTTTCAGTGCAGGCCTGGCTACGGATGTCGCCGGTGATGGTGGCACTGGCGTCGGTTACAGTAAATCGGCGCGTCCAGGTGACCGTCTTCTCGTGAAGCTCCAGGATGTCACCCAGGACATCTTTTTTCGAGGGCAGAGCGGATGGCGTAAACGATTCGTCAAGACTCTTCAGTCCGGTGACATCGATGAGCGTAATTTGAGTCGGAGTGCCTCCAACGATTTCAGTGGACATGGTCGTGGAATAGGTGTGCCAGCCAGGTGCCAGTTCGGCACGGACAGTCAGAGCCACCTCCTCACCAGGTACTGCGGACGCCGGTGTCAGTTGAATGACATGCCGCATATGTGAATCCTGAGGATCCGCATCGTCGTGCATCACAGCGACTGCTGATGGAAGCCCCGGTTTTGCATTCACTGATGCGGCGGATTGGTCGACTGTCAATTCTGCAGCGAACTTTGGAGCTGGTCGCAGCGGGATGCAGACTCCACCTTCTTCGGAGGATATCGTACAGATCTGGCCCTCGATACTTCCCGTGATCTGGATCGTTCCGTTCAGCGGAGACGTCGCCCTGAGTTGCTGCGACCAGGTGACGGCACTCGTGTACTTTTCCAGATTGTCTTCAAAGATTTCGTTGAATTCGGTTTTCGGTGGACGGTCGGCCTGGAATTCCGGTTGAACAGGAGTGAGCCCTGCAGTTCCCTCCAGAACAATCCTGGTCTTTTGACCGGCAGGAGTTGTCATGGAATAGATATAAAACCCGGATGGTGGTGTTACAGTCACCTGCAGTTCAACGGTTTGTGCATCGATCTGCATCAGGTTTGTGTCGACATCAATCGTTTGGGACTCTTCAAACTGCGGGCTGAACTCGGTGTCCGGGGCAAGCAACCGGCTAAACTCATCCTGTCCAGTCACGAGGCCGGAAGTGATGTGAAACGCCAGTACAATCAACAGGCAGCGGAAGAGCATTATTCGTTGGACCTGATACATTCGCGTGTTTCTCATCTGAGTGAGACTTGTGGTCGGAAAATTGAATACGCCCTCCGCTCGGACGCGGAACAGAATTCAATTCTTACTGCCATTGTTCGTCAATACACGGTGTGCAAGGACACAGTTGCCGGAGTCTGCACAAATTCTGATGAAGACCTGAAGGATCAGCAACTTTTGCCGAATTGTCTCTTTCCGTTGAGAATCTGTCGATACTGAAGACGGTCATGAACAAGAACACAGTCCCATCGTCGACGGCCGGGTATCAGAACTGGCGACATCTGGTTTTTCTGCACTGGAAAGTGGATCCGGAAGTGCTGCAACGTCATTTGCCGGAAGGACTTACCGTCGAGACATTTGAGGACTCCGGCTGGCTGGCTCTGGTGCCTTTTTCGATGGAACGGGTGCGTCCGTGGTGGGCACCACCGGTTCCGGGGATTTCATGGTTTCTGGAAACCAATGTGCGAACGTATGTTCGCCATGAAAGCGGTGTTCGCGCCGTATGGTTCTTCAGTCTGGATGCTAACAGCCGACTGGCGGTTTGGGTTGCACGAACATTCTGGAAACTCAACTACATTGACTGTCAAATGACAATGCGGTCGGATGCGGCAACGAAAGCTCTCCACTACGAAGGAATCAGACGCCATCAGACTGAATGTCGATACAGCGTGCGATTTCGGATGGACGAGACTCCGCTGCAGATTGCATCAGAAGGGACTCTCGAGCACTTCCTGCTGGAACGCTACGCATTGCTGAGCCAGGCACCAGACGGAAGATTCCTGACGGCAGACGTCATCCACAAACCGTACCGCTATCGTATTCCAATAGAACTGGACTGTGACGAAACATACACGGCTCAGCTTCTCGATCAGTTCAGTGCCGGCCAGCGCCCGGATCATGTCGCTTACAGTCCGGGCGTTGATGTGCGGGTCACGTCACTGCAACCCGTGAAATGAAAAACGGCTCACAGGAGAATGATCCGTCTGAGCCGTGGCATTCGACCGGCAGGCCAGCCGCAGATCCTACTTGTTAATCAGGTTTTCCATCAGTTGGATACCGGCAGGGCCAACGAGTACCACGAAGATCCCTGGAAAGATGAACAGAACCAGTGGGAAGATCATCTTCACTGCTGTCTGTTGAGCTTTCTCTTCGGCCATCTGGCGTCGTTTGACTCGCATACTGTCGGACTGAACGCGAAGTGCCTGAGCGATGGATGATCCGAAACGGTCAGCCTGAATCAGGATCGCTGCGAGAGCCCGCATGTCATCGACCCCGGTACGCAATCCGAGGTCGTGAAGAACTTCGCGGCGAGGCTTACCCATCTGAAGCTGCATGTTGGCAGTTGCCAGTTCCTGACAAACTTCAGGAGCCCCACTGGAAAGTTCTTCAGAAACGCGCCGCATACCGGCATCCAGGCCCAGACCAGCTTCCACACAAACGACCAGCAGGTCCAGTGCGTCCGGCAGTTGCAGGAAGATCTTCGACTGCCTGGACATCTTCATCAGCGTCAGAATGGCTTCCGGCATGTAGAATCCGGCTCCTGCCCCGATGACCCACGCCATCCACGAATTGTTCTGGATGCTGGCAAAGCCGAAAGCTCCACCGAACAGCAGTCCAAGAACCAGTGAGATCATTTTGATGGCCAGGAAGTTTCGAGGCGCATTCGGTTTGCTGAACCCGGCGTTGGCCAGACGGATTTTCAGCTGACTCTGTTCCTCTTCATCACCGGAATCCAGGGCTTTAGACAGCGTTGGAGCCGCCTTTTCGATGATGTTGTTCACCGCGCCATTGTCAGATGAACCGCTGCGACGCAGACGTGGGTCTCGCATTTCTTCGAGACGCTCTGTCGCTCGTGACTGTTTCTTCGTGAACATCGTCATAACCGCCCACACAGCGCAGGTGGCTGCGGCAAAGACGGCGAATGGAATAATGACGTCCGGAGTCATGGTAGTTATCCGTGTTGGTTGATCTCTGAGTCTGTTCGTGGTGTTTGTCGGCTAAACTTTGATGTCGCAGATTTTGCGAATGACGAAGGCACCCACGATCTGCAGGAAGATGGCTCCCGTCATCATCTTGCGACCGTCTTCGTGTTCGAACAGGACCATGACATAGTCCTTGTTGAGATAGTAGACGGCGAAGAAGAGGGCGATTGGCAGGGCCATCAGTACGATTCCACTGATTCGGCCTTCACCTGTGAGTGCTTTAACCTGCCCAAGGATCTTGAATCGTTCGCGGACGAGTCCGCTGATCTTATTGAGAATCTCTGCCAGGTCTCCACCCGCCTGACGCTGAATGGCAACCGCCGTGACAAAGAACTGCAGGTCGACGTTTGGCATGCGATCCAGCATGTTGAGGAGTGCCTGGTCGATTGGGATCCCCAGATTCTGTTCCTCGTAGCAGTTGTGAAATTCGTCAGCGATCGGACTTGGCATTTCGCTGGCGACGACGCTCAGTCCGGACGCCAGGCTGTGGCCCGATCGTAATGCTCGTGACATCAGTTCCAGCGCATCCGGCAGTTGTTTTTCGAATCGCTTAAAGCGGCTGCGACGCCGAAATGCGAGCCAGCCCCACGGCATCGCGAATCCAATCACGGCACCCAGTGGATACATTGGAGCAGGCGCGCGAGCGATCATCATACCGCAGAATCCAAGTGCAGCAGCACCTGCACAGACGGCAAGCAACTGTTCAATCTTCAGCGGCGATTCGGCCTGCTGAAAGAAGAGTGGCAGTTTCTCAAACCGCTTGATGAGGGAACTCATCAGACCTGTGGCGGTACTGAAACCGTCACGGACGAGTTCGTCCGCGACCTGACGGCTTCCACCAACTTCTGTTCCAGTGAATGCGGCCAGTCGTGATTCGGCCAATGACGCAGTGCGCCCCTGGATCAGCATGCCGATGCCTACGATCAGGGCAACGACACCCACAAACGCGGCAACGAGAATCATGAGTGTTGGGTCCATGGCAGTCAGCCTCTTGATTGGTCGTCATGCACTGGCAGCTGAATCTGCTGCCGGATGTGATAGTGATTTGTCTCAATACGTTAGTGTGATCGCAGTGGTCGGTTCTGAAAGATGCTCGGTGGCAGGCGGATTCCAGCCGCTTCCATCTGTTCGATGCACTTCGGACGAACGCCGGTTGCTTCAAAATGCCCCTGAGCCTTGCCATCTTCTCCGATGCCGTCCTGAACAAACCGGAAGATGTCCTGCATCACCAGCGTGTCCTGTTCCATTCCGACGATTTCGGTAATGTAGGTGATCTTTCGAGGTCCACCCTGAAGTCGACTGGCCTGGATGATGATGTTCACTGCCGACGAAATCTGTTTACGAACCGCAGACAGCGGCAGTTCCACACCGCTCATGTTGATGAGTGTCTCAATACGTGAAATCGCGTCTCGCGGATTGTTGGCGTGGACTGTGGTGAGTGACCCATCGTGCCCCGTGTTCATTGCCTGAAGCATGTCGAGCGTTTCGCCGCCACGGCATTCCCCAATGATGATGCGGTCGGGACGCATACGCAGAGCGTTCTTCACGAGGTCGGTGGCTGAGACCGCTCCTTTGCCTTCGATGTTTGGTGGGCGAGTTTCCAGGCGAAGAACATGGTCCTGCTGCAGTTGCAGTTCCGCTGCGTCTTCAATCGTGACGATGCGGTTTTCATTGGAGATGAAGCTGGACAGCGTGTTCAGCAGCGTTGTCTTTCCGGAACCAGTACCACCACTGATGATGATGTTCAAACGTGCCTTCATGCCCGCCTCAAGGAACATCACCATTTCAGGAGTGAACGCGCCGAACTTCAGCAGGTCTTCCAGCGTCAGTGGATTCGAACCGAATCGACGAATCGTGAGTGATGGTCCATCCAGTGCCAGAGGCGGAATGATGGCGTTCAGGCGTGATCCGTCCGGCAGTCGAGCATCAACCATTGGCGATGTTTCGTCCACACGGCGTCCAACCTTCGAGACGATGCGGTCCAGAATCTGCAGCAGATGTTCATTGTCACGGAAACAGACTTCCGACTTGACGATGCGTCCACCCTTTTCCAGGAAGACGTTCTTCGGTCCGTTAATCATGATGTCTGCGACGCCCTCTTCCTTGAGCAGCAGTTCCAGCGGGCCGAAACCGAAGGCTTCGTCGAGGACTTCTTCCACGAGCCGTTCACGTTCGGAACGGTTGAGCATTGGGTTTTCAGTATCGCACAGATGTTCAACGACAACTCGAATTTCACGGCGCAGTGACTCACCTTCCAGCTCAGACAGCCGGGTGAGATCCAGCTTTTCGACGAGCTTACCGTGAATGTGTGACTTCAGTGTTTCAAAGTCATTTGTGTTGTTGCGTGCCGGACTTGCCTGAGTAGTCATTTCCACATCTCCAGGGGGTGATTATGCCCGTACTTCGTGCGCAGCCTGCCGTCGAAGGACGGAGGGCCGGGACAATTCTCTTTATGCAAGCTAGGTCACGCATGGCGGACGTGCGGTTGCCATCTGACGGAATGTTTCCGAATCAGGACAAAGTCCGGAGGGAGAGTGGTACGAGTGGAACGGCTGTGCGGATTCTCGCGTTTGGGGTCGGGCTGCAGGCAGCCGCACTGCGGACAGGACCACGGATCGCGTCGATCAGCGGTCACCCTGCCGTGGTTGATCTGTGACAGGATCAGTTTCAGACGGCACTTCAACCTCTTGCGAGATTGTTGGTTCTGTTCCCGCGATAAGTCGGCTGATGTTTGAACGATGGCGCCACACAATCAATGCGGGGACACCTATGGCGAAAGCCGTCAGTGAGCCCGACCGCAAATCCCAGGCGTCATTGCCGGCGAGTATCAGGTAGCTGATGCCGAATGCCAATGCAGCCGTCATGGATGCGAGCGCGACCTGCCGAGTGGATGCTACAACGATTCCAAAGAAGACCAGGGCAAACAGCATCGATTGTGGTGCAACGACAAGAACGACTCCGAGAGCCGTCGCTACTCCCTTGCCGCCACGTAGACTCAGGTAGACGGGGTACATATGGCCCAGTATGGAAGTCATTCCGGCAGCCACCGTTGCGTGGAGTGTCCACGATTCCGGCAGACTGCGTTCTGCTAACAAGAGCGTCAGACCTGTTGGAACGAGTCCTTTGAGAGCATCCAGCAGCAGAACGAGTCCACCCCAGTTCCATCCCAGAACTCTTCCGACATTCGTCGCTCCAATGTTGCCACTACCATAATTGCGGATGTCATCGTGGAGCACGTGCTTCCCCACGAGATACCCGAACGGGATGCCTCCAATCAGAAAGCTCCCGACTGCCGAGATCAGAACAAAGACGACAGGTGACACGGATCAGGATTTCCTGTGCCGGTTGAGCGGTACTGCGATTACTGCCCGATGTGGGTTTGAGAAAGTCTTTCTTTGAACTCCAGAGCGAACGCTTCGTCATTCTCCAGACTGCGATTATTCATCGCGAGAATCTTTCGGATGCGTCCCACCGTCTGTTTTGCCGGGCTGGTCAGTCGACGAACCAGTTCATCCGGTTCGAATTGCTCCAGTTCGCGCACCGTATGGATTCCCAGAAAGACGAATGCTTCGCGTGCTGACTGATCGTTCTGAAACACGATGTCCAGAGGGGCATCAACAGGGATCTGTGACCTGCCCAGCTTACGCACGGGCTTGCCGGACTTGATGCCTGCAGTTGTCGTCGCCCGTCTGACACCCTTTCGTTTCTTAACGGCCTTTCGCGGGGCTGCACTGGTCTCAGCTGATGTGCGGGATGCCGTCTTCTTCTTTTCCACAGAGACAGACTTCTTCTTTGCTGCCTTCTTTTTTGCGGCAGGCTTCTTCCTGCTGGCGACTGTCTTGCTGGCGGCTTTCTTTTTTGTAGTCTTTTTGCGTGAAGCTGTTGGTTTCACTGATGTCCCGGATGACGATCCTTTTTTTGTTGTTTTTTTCTTAGTGGCTTTCTTCTTTGCCATCTCTTCTCTGACCTTCCCGATCGGCATCATGACTGATCCGCAGGGGCGATCAATTCCTGCTGGATGTGTGACGAAACGCTCTGAGGCGAATCATCTTGTCAAGGTAACGAAAACGCCAGCCGGTCTCCATTCAGTGTCCCCTGTAACTTCAGGATCACTGTGGTTTGGACATCGTCAACGATAGAGGCGAGTGTACCGATTGAGTGGGTGGCGCAGGAATCGCCCGGTGGTTGCGGTAAGTGCGACGCAGTTTTTGTCGGGAGGCCATCTGTCTGATGGTGCCGGGAGCTTCGCTCATCGTCGAATGCCGACGGCACGGGAGCCTGCCGGGCCGGATTTATCCGAACAACCACCATGCAGTGGCAGCCAGACCTGCGGCCAGCAGGATGGCTGCACAGATTCCGGCAGCGAGATAGGCTTTTGGAATCGTGCTCAGGACGGAGTCATCCTGACTTTGTTTCATGTGTCGCAGGACGAATCCGTTTCCATCCTGGAATGTCAGGCGTGAACCGGGTTTAAGTTTTGCATACGGAGTCAGTGCGCCATCAACGTACGTCGGATGGGTTAGAGATTCCTGTTTCAGGTTCCAGTGTGTTCCGTCAAACTCCAGCCAGCACTGATGTTCGTCGCACGAGCGGCCACTGATACGAATGTCACAATGAGTTGCGGTTCCCACATCACATCGGGCACTCTTCAGCGGCGTCTTGCGACGGCTCTTGATCGACTGGACGTACCAGCCACGAGGGATCGGTTGCACTGAACGTTGCTGTGGCCTGGGAGCTGTTACCTGCTCCACTGGTCCGGAAGATCGATCCGGTTGACGATTGTCAGTCTGTCGAACCGCCGGAGTTTCGTTGTCGGTGAAAGTGTCGCCTTCTGCTCGCAAATGATGACTGGGCTGGTCTACCCACGACAACGTAGAAGTGATGTATGAGCTGGACGTTGCCCTGCTGCGATTCTCCGCCAGCTCTCTTTGCCTCGCCAGCTTCGAGCGAATTGTAATCAGTCTGCGGAAATCGAATTTAACAGGTCGCTGTTTGCTGAATGGCTGGAGCGCCGCAGCTACCGCGCTCGCGGACTGGTAGCGGTCTGCAGGATCCCGACTTGTCATCTTTGCCACGATGTTCGAGATTTGCCTCGGGACGGCTGCATTGACTTCATGGACCGGCCGTGGAGTGCGTGTTCGCTGAGCTTCCAGTTTGTCTTTGTTTGTCTTGCAGTCAGAAAACGGAACTCGGCCTGTCAGAGCAACGTACATCGTACATCCGAGACTGTACACGTCGGCCCGCGCGTCAACCTTGTTGCTGTCTCGTGATTGTTCGGGGGCGATGTAATCCGGAGTTCCCAGACAGTCGTGGCCAAAGATCATCGCCAGCGAAAACTCGGCTGCTGCATCATCACCCACGAGTGCCAGCCCAAAGTCCAGCACAGACGTGTGTCCATCGTGATCGATCAGCAGGTTGGCTGGTTTGATGTCACGATGAATAATGTTCTTATCATGAGCTGCCTGCAGGCCGAGTGCCGCCTGCCGAAACATGTCACATGCCATGTCGGGGCGAACCGGACCTCCCAGTGCCACCATCTCGTGCATACTGATGGCTCGCATGAGATCCATGACGATGTAGTTAACCGCGCCTGTGGAGCCGATTCGATGTGTGCGAACGACGTTGGGGTGGTCGATCTTCATCCCGGCCCATGCTTCCAGCTGAAGGCGGGCGAGCATTCCGGCGTCTGTCGAATGTTGATTGGAAAGGATCTTTAAGGCTACTTTGTTTCCGGAGTCGGGGTCTTCGGCGATGAAGACGCATCCCATTCCTCCAACGCCAAGAATCTCGCGAATCCGATACCCATCGACCAGAAAACCTCGATAACGACCCTCGAGTAATCGTTCTGCCTGGAAAGGTGTCAGCACGCGTTTCCTGACCATCTCCCGGGCCAGCTGCTCACCACTCACTCCATTGCTGACATCAAAGGCCTGCCGAACCTTGGTCACCTGGCGTGCCGACAATAAGCCGCTCTCCTGGACCAGCGAGAGGAATTCTTCGGCCGTTTCGGGATTGTGTGTCGTTTCTGTCATACGTTGATGGACGTTGTCGGGGGAACACACGAATTCTGCGGCGTTCGTCTGTTGAACGGCTCAGGCGGCTGCAATTCTATAGCAGAATGCCCACCGTTGCTGCATGTTCCTGCCAACCGAGTTTCCGGTTTCCTGCAAAATACGCGATGCGAACGCCGGGAATGTGTCAATTTGGCGCAACCCCACAAAGCACCAGATCTCAGTGCCGTGGACACAGGACACCCGTTGCAAGTGCGTTCTTCCCGACCAGACAGTTCGACGCCCCTTGCGTCAGTCACTCGTGTGAGATCGAAGCTGGTGCCATAGCTTTAATAATGGGCCGGATGTGGTGCGCCGAATCTTCTGGTCCCTGCCAAAGCGCAGCAGATCCGCATAGAGTTGATCGGCACTCTGGTAACGCTGATCCGGTTGTGCTGCGATGCAATTCATGACGATTGTTTCCAGGCCGACCGGAATGTCGGCTCTGATCTGTCGCGGTTTCGGAAGGGATTGTGTCTCAATCTGTTGCAACAGATCTTTCTCTGATCCTGCACAGAACCCCGGGTTCAGTGTGAGCAACTCATAAAGCGTCAGACCCAGCGAGTACAGGTCGCTGCTTTCATGATGCGAACCAGCAAGTCGTTCGGGTGCCATGTATCGCAGCGTGCCATTTGCCTGGGGACCTTCATTGTTGAGTTCTGTTGGATTGACAGAACAGGAAAGCCCAAAGTCTGTGATTCGAACCCGGCCATCACAGTCCAGCAGTACGTTCGCCGGTTTAATGTCATTGTGCAGTACTCTCTGCTGGTGAGCGTAACGCAGTGCTTCGCAGACGTGCATAGCGATCTGAGTGAACGATCTCCAGGATGTGCGCGTCAGTTGTCGTCGGTTCGTCTCCGCCGATAAGCTACCGTTAGTTGATCGATTCTCTGAGGAATCTGATCCACTTGAGACATACCCGTCTGGCCTGTCTTTCTGGATGTGGGCGATTTCATCGCCGTAGACAACGCCGTCCGTGTGCCTGAGCCGAGAGATGATGCGATCGAGTGATACACCGTTGACAAACTGCATGGTGTAGTAACAGTAGCCGTGTTCCTCTCCGAACCTGTAGACGGGGACGATGTTGCGGTGCTGCATGCGAGCGGCAGTTCGTGCTTCTTCTTCAAACCGGTTCTGCCATTCCGGTACCATGGAAACACGCCACGGCAGAATCTTTACAGCGACGATGTGGCCACTGTCGATTTCTTTGGCCTGAAACACGACACCCATGCCGCCTCGTCCGAGTTCGCACAGCAGTTCGCAGCCACCCAGACGAGTGAACGGAAATCCTTTCGGCATGCTGCGGCGCATTGCCTGGGCTTCGGTTTGAAGTCTGGCCCGTTCCAGTAATGCCATGACTGGAAAGGATTCCCTAATGACGCCTGCATGAAGTGGAAAACGCTTCGCGTAGGTTTCGACTGATGGTCGTTCTCCTCGACGCAGTTCTTCCACAAACTGGCTTGCAAGCAGTTCGACAGGAGTGCGTGACCTGAGGTCCGCCATACGACCGGATTCAGGCAGGCCCTGCAGGTGAAACCCAGTGTCATCGTTCTCGTTGAGGTCAGAATTCGTTGTCAACAATGATGCCTCATGAATACAACGGCTTTCGGACGTGCGCCAGCACGCTGGCGACTGCGAATGGTCGGTTCTCTACCACCACTGTAACGAGAATCAGTCGCTAAATTCCGGCATGATCTGCAGCACATTCTTAAGTCGACCCAGTGCACGCATATAGCGGTCGCTCGACGCCTGATCGGAAATCCCCAGAATCTGAGCTGTCTCTTTGTTGCTAAGCTGTTCGAAATGTCGGAGTGCGAGCACCTCACGGTCGATGTCATTCATTGATGCAAGTGATTGCTGTAACTGGTTCGATAGTTCTTCCCGCAATGCTGCCTGGCTGGGCGACGTCAAATGGCCCAGCAGATGAAATGACAAGGCTGACGATGTTGAGTCGGAACTCCAGCCACGGTTGATGGAAAACTCCAGGGCCGCATTGCGTTTCTGGGTTCCCAGATGGCGACGGTGGACATCAATCAGTGTCTGGCTGGCGATGAGTCGGAACCATACAAAGATGGACCTTGATGCATCGGACAGAAAATGATCGATTCGCTGCACAGCGGCCAGCCATGCTTCCTGCAGGATATCATCTGCGTCCACACGGCCGTGGAGTCTTGGGTCCAGACGGAAACTAATCATCCGCCACAGTCTGTCGCGATGCTGAGAGAATAATTCCGCCAGGGCGTCATGATCGCCCGCAATCACCCTGTCAATCAGCGCATTGTTCTGAGCTGACGGATCGTCGCTGCCCGAATGTGTCACGCGTCCACCTCTGGTTGATGGTCTGGACGTTTGGCTCGTCTGTACTAATTTAACGTCTCACTCGAATCATCAGAAGTGGCGTTGTATTGTGTGGAGGTCATTTTCCTGATCCAGCTGTGCCATAGCATGCTGACTGGCGATGATCCGTCCTGTTGCAACGGGAATGTGGATTCTGTGTACCTCACCGCAAACGAGAAGCCGGCTGGAGCGCATTCATGTGGCCTGAAGGTGATAAGACTCTGACGTTATTGGCGGAGATCCGTGATGGAGATCCAGATGCTGTGAATGCGCTTATCAATCGTCACAGGGAAGCAGTCCGACGACTGGTGCAAATGAGGATGGATCAGGCGATCGCGTCGCGCGTGGATGCCAGCGATGTCGTCCAGGATGTCATGTTTGAAGCCAGCCGACGGCTGAACAACTACATCCAGGATCCGGCTTTGCCATTCCATCTGTGGCTGAGGCAACTGGCTAAAGACCGAATGATCGATATGCACCGACGGCACCGAGCTGCTCAGCGTCGAAGTGTGGACCGGGAACAGGCGGTGAACTCCCTTGTAAACGATGACCGATCAGCAGCCGATCTTGCTAAACTGTTACGAGATGCAGAACTCACGCCTGCAGCCGCCACTGTGCGGAGGGAAATGGAACAGCAGTTTCTCGCGGCTGTGAACGATCTCAACGATGCCGACCGAGAGATCATCATGATGAGGCATTTCGAACATCTGACCAGTGCGGAAGCAGCTCAGGCATTAGGAATGACGGCTGCCGCAGCCGGAATGCGATACGTTCGCGCTTTGCGTAAACTGAGTGACCAGCTGGGCGGATCGGATTCATCGTTGTCGGGATCATAGGAATGGAACTGCTCATTCGAGACGCAACAGAGGAAGACCTGCCGGCGATCATTGACATCTACAATCAGTCCATCCCAGACGGTTGGTCCACGGCAGACACCACCCCGATTAAAGTCGAAGATCGAGTCGAATGGTTTCAGACATTTTCACAAGACCGACGACCGATCTGGGTGGCGGATGTTGAAGGCCAGGTGGTTGCCGCAACATACCTGACGTCATTCTACGGAGGTCGTCCCGCCTACAATGCGACGGCGGAAATCAGCGTTTATGTTGCGAACGACTTTCATCGACAGGGCATCGGACGACGCCTGAAGGAATTCGTCATTGAGCAGTGTCCTGGTTTGGGGGTGACGACATTGCTCAGCATCCACTTCGATCACAACACAGCGACGGAGCACATTAACCAAAGCCTCGGATTTGAACGCATGGGACATCTGAAGAAAATCGCGAACATTGACGGAAAGTTACGCGGTACCGTGATTTCCGGACTGCGAATTCCAGATTGTCCTGAATAGGCAGGCCGCGTTTTGGCCTGTTTTGCGGCGAGCGGCGGCCGAAGCTCAAATCATCAGCCCGAGAAATTCATCATGAGACTCAGTGTCGGAACAGTGGCTCCTCGAATTCAACTGCCATGCATTGATGGTTTCGACGTTGACACCGAGGCTTTGCGCGGGCGTCGATACCTGCTGGGCTTCTTTCGATTTGCGGGGTGCCCGTTCTGTAATATGAGGCTGCATGGACTTGTGGAGCGATTTGAATCGTATGCAGACGACTTCACTGTTGTTGCCGTCTTCGATTCTCCCGTGGAGAACCTGGCGCTGCACACTCGACGCCACAATGCACCGTTTCCGATCCTTGCAGATGAAACAAATCAATACTATCGAGAGTACGGGATCGAACGTTCACTTAAGGGAGTTGCTAAGGGAATCGCGACGCGCGTACCGACACTCGTTCGAGCAACTCTGAAGGGATTCATTCCGATGCGCGTCAAAGGCAGTATGACAACAATGCCAGCTGACTTCCTGATAGATGCTGATGGAGTCATTCAGAGAGCCTACTACGGCCGCGATGAAGGCGATCACCTGCCCTTCGCTGATGTGGGACAGTTTGCCAACTTCTCCAGGTGATACGACCGGTTCAGCGTCTTGCAAAATAGGCGTTTGCTACTCGTCAGTGACTTCAGTTTCCGGTTCGGGAAACAGTTCCGCGTCCGGGTGAGATTCACGCCACGTTTGCCAGAACTCGGCAGGAGTCGTCTGTCGCCACAATGCCAGTGCGTTTCCAACATGTGAGTAGAACGTGTATTTGCTTTCGATGGCGTCCTGAGGAGTATCGCGGACGTTCTGCACGATCCATTGCGCTGCTCGAATGATGTCTTCACGTGGCGGATGCAATTCCAGAGGAGCGATTGCCAGCCATTCCAGGTGGTGCCCGGTGGCGATCACTCGGCGGTAGCGTTCTTCATTGGGATCTCTGTTGGCTACGGCATCGACGCCGTCCGGCCAGTTGGGTGGCCACGATCCGTTTTCATCCTGAGCGTCGATGATGAGCTGGCGCACATCGGCCAGGAATTCCATGATCTCATCACGAGTCGAATCCGAGATCAGGTCACCGTATTCGTTATCCAGCCGAACGAGCATCATCAGGGAATACACACGATGAATGCCAAGGCAAACGCCCTTTTGTTTGTGGCTTCGCATCAGGCGTGTGGCCATTCTGTCGAATGAGATGTGGCGGCCCTGTGAATTCTTCCAGTTGGAAGTATGTTGCGGAGCGAGATAGCTGGCGAAAGCCATTGCCGACCACTCGGTTTCGCGTTCGTCCAGTCGGAAGTCGCGGAGTGATTCTGCGAAGATTTCGCGAAGTGTCGTTTGTCGAGCCGGAGTGAATACCGGGCGATCGAGTGTGACTCCGGCTTCTGCAAGTGACGCCAGCATGTGGTCATGGTGGACCGAAGCACTGCTGTCGGATGCCCAGCGCACGTAGATTCCACTGTCGTCATTGGGCTTGAGAATCGGATCGGAGTCGGTTCCCCAGGAAGCGATGTAGCTGCCGGTGTCCAGCAGGTAATCGGTCATGCCCGGGCCGGAGATCAGTTCGTCGTTGGTGAACTCGATCTCACTGCCCCAGGCTCGAAGAGCATGTTCGACGAAGTTCGGCTTCAGCTCTTGGTGGCTGAACCGCGGCAGAATCGCGTGCAGCACCAGTGCCAGATCCTCATCAGAAATCACTTCGGGGTCGTTATAGAGTGATTTCGGAGCAACCGGAATTGTGTTGGAGATTTGGACTTCGGCCATCGGTCGAGCGGCGGTGAGTTCCGCCTGAATACGGTGGCGGTCACCAGATGGCAACAGGAACCAGCCTGCGGTAAACGCGACAGCGACCAATAGTTGAACGCCACAGACGGCGACAGGTGAGATACGGTTACGGTGACTCATGAGAACGCTTTCATCTGACAGACTGCAGAGTCGCAGTGTTTGATCGTCAGGAGGATTGACTTACTCGGCAGCAGACGGAATCTGATGGACAGCTTCACGGCGGCGGAAGATCACGGTCTGAGCGTCCTCAAACAGTGGTTCCCACTTCGGACTCTTTCTGATCTGACGGATCAGTCGGGCGTGTCGAGACTTCGTCGTGACGGCCAGGTTGATGTCGTACAGGTCGGTGATTCCCTGCCAGTCGGTAGGACCTGCAGCCAGTTGCTGGTAGTGCGTCCAGACTTCTTCCGGAATCACATGGACGTGAAGGTTTACCATCGGCTGGAAGTCCGCTGGTCCGAAGCCGGTGAGGAATCCCGCCCATTCTGCAGAACAGAACGCCAGTCCTTCAGGCAGAGACTCTTCCGAATTCAGGAAGTCGACAGCGGATAACGGTGTTTCAGATGAAACCGCTCGCTCCACCGGAACGCTTCGGCCATGAACGGTCTGCACACCGAGTGTCGTGAATGCAAAGAAGACCCAGCAAAGTCCCGCATTGACAACTGTCCAGAGTCCGGATGTCTCGGTCTTTGTCTGAGGACGCGTCGTTCCACGAAGGTGACGCCAGGCGGCGGCACCATGAGCAGCCAGAGTGAGTGCCATCACGGGCGCCAGCCAGTTAATCATGCGGGAAGACCAGAGTGCCAGGCCAGCAGTGAATGCAAGCAGCATTGCTTCTTCCAGCTGCAGTCTCCGAGGGCTCCAACGTAGCACGACAATCAGAAGCAGTCCCAGGACAGCAGCGACCTGTCCCTGATGCATTCGAAGTGTGAGCGGATCCCATTCAAACATGGAAGCAATGTTGGGATGCTGACCCACTCGCAGTACCTCGGCGAACACTGCCAGCCCGTTCGGATTGATGAGTGCGGCGGCAGCACACAGCTGAGTCAGCAGGAACAGTCGGATGACCGGCTGACTGGACAACGCCTGTCGCAGGCTTTTTGTTCGTGCCAGAACATTGAGTGCATGGGCCAGTCCGGTAATCGCAAGTGAAGCCAGTCCGATCGCAAACGAACCGTGGCAATTGGCCCAGACGGTGAACGCCAATGGAAGGATGACCCAACCGGACTTGTTCCATTGCCGGGCGTTCAACAGCCATGTTGAAAGTGCCGAAAAGAACAGGACGCCGATCAGTTGTGGTCGAATGACGAGAAACTGCTGCCAGTTGAGAGCAAGGAATGCAAACAAGGCAACGAAGCCAAATAACGTGCTGCCGGATCGACGCACTCCTCCCCATGCGATGACTCCCAGTGAAGCGACAACGAACAGGCCGTATGCAAACTGGAGTCCGGCGAATCCTGCGGCGTTGAAGAGGGATGCGAGGCCAACCTGAGCCAGCCAGGCGGATGTCACCATGGGGATGCCATCAGCCAGCGGCAGAAGTGGTTCGGTTCCGGGAACTGCCTGCTGATTCAGCATCCAGTTGCCGTAGTTGATGTGGTCCCACAGATCGGTCGGCCACAGAGGGCGACTCGCAAAGATCGTAATCATCAACAGGCCCAGTGTGAGGACAAAGAAAACGGATGTCCCGGACATACGAGCCCAGGCAGGAGTCTTATCCTCCAGCACGCGTGCATCGGGCAGCTCGGTGTTTTCGTCCAAGGCGGGTTTGTTTTCCGTAACAGGTTCGACTGTGGCAGACATAAGAGTCTCGCGAGGGAGTAGATATTAACTGGACCAGCGCCAATGAGGAATTGAGCGCATCACGCTGCAGTCAGCCTACGTCGGCGATTTAGAGGGCTGAATCAGAATTTGACAGTGGGAATTGACTCCGAGGGCAATTCCCAGGATGAGCCAGCCGTATCGATTATTCCGGTATGCCGGCTACTGACTCAGAGTTTGACGCGGGGTCAGACGGAGCTGCCGGACTGCGAATTCGGTGGATTATGCTGCCTGTAACGTCCGGCTGCAGATCCTGCCGTTCCCTGATGCGGTTCGCGGGTATCCGGGGCCTGATGACTTCGGTAGTTGTCAGTTGATCAGACAGATGCCGTTCCGGAATCTCATTGATGCAGGTAGTTTTTCGCACAGCCGAAGAATTTCATTCATCTTCAGAAGATATCCCTGTCCTCGAAACTCAAGAAGAGGAACTACGATGCAATCAATCACACCCATCAATGACTCGGGCGGCCGTGGAACCGCCGTACTGATTGCGGATCCAAATCTTCTCCACGCAGAAGCGATTGCCTGGTGTCTGAGTGCCTATGGGGCGTTCTCGGCGGTCGATCACGTGATGACATCAGACGAATTGCTCGCGTCGATTCGTAGTCAGCGTCCGTCGGTTGTTGTGATCGCAGAAACACTGATTGTCGATTCCATTCGGTCTGTGTCGTCAGAACTGGCTGTTAAGCTGGGCGAAACTCGTATCGCGGTGTTTGCAGACAGGCTCACTGATCGGCAGCTGGATCTGGTCGTCAACAATCGTGTCAACGGCTTGCTTTCTCGACGCGAAGGGACTCGGACAATCTGCGACCAACTCACTCGAATTGCGTCGGGCGCGTCCGTTCTTTCATCTCAGTTGGAATCTCGCGCGTCGCAGGATGCAGACGGAAACTTCCATAGCATCGCGAGCGGCCAGTTGACTCAGTTCACGGACCGACAGTGGGATGTGTTGATTCGAGTTGCCGAAGGGGCGCGGGTTCCGGAAGTCGCGGAAGAACTTCAGATTTCAAAGAAGGCCGTCGAAGCTCACAAGCATCGTATCATGCAGCGTCTGGGAACATCAGATCGAGTCGACCTGTGCCGCTGGGCGATTCGAGAAGGACTGATCCACGCGTAGCCAGCGGGGGGCGAGGCGGCAATGAAGAATGCCCATGAGACCAGGTGTCTCACGGGCATTCACGTATTACTAACGGCGCTGGGTGACGTCTTGTCCGACACTAACTGGACTGTTGCATCAGTTAGCTGTCTTCCTTCTTCTCTTTCTTTGATTTCTTCTTGGCGTAGGCCTTTTCGAAGGCTTTGTCGCCAAAAACCATTGCCAGCTGATCGTCGCCTTCTGCTCCATCAGCGGCCTTTTTGCATTTCCCACAGCAGAACTTCACGGTCACGTGGGCGATCTTTGATTGTGTCTTCATAGGGCCACCGCTCATCGGGCAGGCCTTCTGTCCGTACTGTTTTGTTTGAACGAGCTGAGCATTTGCTTTCACAGTATGCTTCGCGGGATTCTCGACGAACGCTGCTTTGCAGTTCTTACAGCAGAAGAAGACTTTGCCTTCTTTGTAACTGGCGGATTGTTCTTTGTTGATCTTCGCACCGGAAACCGGGCACTTGATTGTGAGTTTTGCGTCTTTGTCTTTTGTGTCTTTTGTCTCTGCGTCATCGGCAGCAACCGACACAGTCGTAAACATGAATGCTGCTGCGAGCAGAGCCGACATGGTGGCAAATCGATTTAGCATGAGGGGGATCTCCGAAATAGTCGATCGGTGGAGGAAGGATTGTTCTGTTAGGTACTGCCGAAAAATGCAGTTTTGACAGTTGGCGTGCATTTCAACAGATTCTGGTGTTGGACGCAAGCTGGCAACGAGTAGGAATTTATTCCGGATATCAAGGTGCAGTAATCGGCACCTTGAAACGACGGACCGGTGGACCACAGAAGACGATCGACGGTAATCAGAAGATTCACTGGCCATATTGCGATTGAATTCCTGACTGACGTACTCACAATTGGTCAGGAATTGGCGAATCGGGTAGCCCGTATGAGTACTGTGACCTGACGACCAACGCTCTTTCCTGAGATGTTCAAGTGGCGGAGGATAGCAGAATGGTCTCAATCAACACCGGGGTTCGGCACTTCCGACCACTGCATTGCGCAGCTCTGTTCGTTTGTCTCCTCATGTTTGCGCCGGTGTCGCTGGGGCAGTTTTCCCGGAATGGGTTCGATGGCTGGCGGCTGTCAGTTGGATCAAAGTGGTCGCGACGACCGTCATCGGACTCACACTACGGTGGGCGGCTGACTCAGTCATTTCGCCCGTTCGTTCCACGATCTCAAACAGCCGGTCTGCAGTTCTACGGCGGAACAGTTGTTGGAAATGGGCTGACGATTTTCCCGCCAGGATACTTTGGTGCCATCTATCATTATCCGGAGTACGGATACGCCTATGGCCCATCCTGGATTGGAGCGTCCGTATCCAGTGCGAGGTTTGGGCCTTTACGAAATGCCTATGTGCCGTGGATTCCTCCGGGTTACTACGGGCCTCCGTATGCGTATTCACCATATCCTTATGATTATTCGTGGCCCGGTTATGTGCCGACGTCACCGGTGACGATCACGCCCAAAAAGCCAGCTCATGCGCCGGCAGTTTCCGTTGACGTGCCGGACATCAAATTTGATCGTGGATTCAGTCTGCGTTCGCCGTACGCTGCCGATACTCCGTTGGACTACGCGGATGTCAGACAGAGCGTCGTTGTGGCATCTCGCAAGGATGCTGTCGTGGACGAGTTTGTCGCAGCCGAAATCGCAGCAGATGCAGAAACCGAAGAGCTACAATCCATCAAAAGCCTGCGATTACAGACAAAGGGAGACAAAGCTCTACAGGTGGCTGATCTGGAACTGGCGCGAACTTTCTATCAGTCTTCGATTGCCGCTGATCCAACTCGAAATGGTGTCTGGTATCGCATGGCACTGGTTCAGTTGTATCAACATGATTTTGACGCGGCCGCATCGAGTCTGAAGAGAGTCGTCACTACGGATACCACGCCGGACACTGACTTCATCGACCTGGCGACGTTGCTTGGGCGGCACAGTGATTCGGCTCAATGGGCAGCTGATCAGTCGATCTGGCCATGGCTGATGTCTCGTCCGGCATCAGTGGACCGGCTGCATCTTGTCGCTGCGTGGCAGGGATTCCTCGGGAATGAGCAACGCGCTCATGAACTGGTGGAGTTGGCAACTCTCGCCGGTGCAAACGAGCGCCAGACCGAAATGATTGTGGCAGTTCTGAACGGCAGTGTGGCGGCGACTGATCCGGAATCGGAAGGCGTCGAAGTTCCTCCGTTGACAATTCCCCAGTGATGATGAGGAACTCGCCGTTTGTGGAAATGCCGTGATGGCTGGAGTGGTGCTGGAACGATCGAATGTCAAACGCTGAGTCACCTGAGCCGGTGAATTTCCGTCGTGCGACGACGGATGATGTTGAAACGATCGCGTTGTTCAACAGGCAGCTTGCGGAGGAAACCGAAGACAAGGTGCTGGATCCGGAAACCATTCGGCTCGGTGTGGCTGCGGGACTGGGACACTTTCCCGAAGTGCAGTACTTCGTCGCCGAAGCAGCAGGCAGTGTGGTGGGTCAGCTGATGTTCACGCGGGAATGGAGCGACTGGCGCAACGGCTGGATGCTGTGGCTGCAAAGTGTCTACGTGACATCCGATTACCGCAAACGAGGTATCTTTGGGGGGCTCTTCGATTTTGCATTGCAGACCGTATCAGTCGACCAACCATCGGTGGGAGTGCGACTCTACGCGGAACGGGACAACCACGACGCGATCGCCGTGTACGAACATCTTGGCTTTGGCGATGCAGGCTATCGCATTCTGGAGATGACAACTTTTGAGCCGTATGGCCGCTGAAGTCAGCCTCGCAGGGCCGGTTCCCACCGGCCATTTTTACCGAGTTTACGGCCGGTAGGAACCGGCCCTACGTCTACTTACATGCCGCAAAGACATTATCCGGCCGTGATACGAGTGGCGAATGATTCAAGATTTGCGTGAACGATCTCTTCGTGATCCGACCATGTAAATTCCTCTTTCAGATCTTCCGAACCAATTGTTCGAACAGGCGGCAGCTGCCTGCCATGACAGAAAATTCCGACCCACTTGGCGCCTGTGAATGTTCGGACGATTTCAAATTCTGAGTTCGGCCAGAACATTTCATCGTCCACCGGAAAGAAACGTTGCCCCTTCAGGAACAGGACTTTGTTGTCGCCAAGATCGAAGATGTAACCGCCGCCCTCGTCTTCGAAATCGACAATTTCGATTACAGCTTTGGCGACGACTCTCCTGACCTTAACACGACCATCTTTGAGTGCACGTTGGATCTCTGGAACTTCGCTGCGCCTAAATCGCCTGCGAAAGTTTGACCGATGAATGTAGCTGCTGCAAAGCTGTATCATTGCGCAGAGGCAGATGGTCGCAATAATCACCAGGACGCTGCCGAGTACTCGAGCGACAATCGGATTGATTTTGAAAGCCATCATGGCGACCAATATCAGACCGCAGATCGCGAGCCCGAGACACCACAGGCAGCACCAGAAGAGTGTTCCTCGCAACGCGGTGAATGCCGTTGTGTCAATGGACCGCTGAGTCAAGAGCCGTCGTTCGGCCTCGTTCATCGTCCGAGTCACCTCAGCAATCATCGTTGATCGGCCATTCGTGGATGACGATTTGTTGTCTTTGCACTCGTCTGCCGGTTCAGCGATTGCGCGTCGCACCTTCGTGAAACTGGCAGACTCTCGGAGAATTTTGAGGGGATTGCGTCGGTTCTGCAGAAACGACGCAGTCGGCCGGTTGGATATCGCAGGTTACCCGGTAGTCGCGGACAGGGGTGGCCGGATTCTGCGGGCAGCGGATCCCGGAGTGACGGCCGGCGGGAAATGGGCCTACTTCTGGCTGCACATCTCCCCAGCCCATTGATAGCACCAGTGCCAGCAGTACACACGGTTGTTCGTAGAATCGTGAAGGAAGAACCAGCCATAGTGATTCATATTGGGCTGCGACGGGTCGGCCGGATAACACCAGGCGACGGATCGACTGCCCCGGGAGAACGTTTCTGATGGCCACCACGAAGGTGGTTCGTGTTTCGGGTTCCAGTTTTGAGGAGGATGCGTATCTGCGGTCCATGGGAGAGGCGTTGGAGCAAAGGTGTTGTCAGCCAGTCGCGATAGCAAAGAGTCGAAGTCGCTTCTCTCCATCGTAAACATGATCCATCGATCAGATGTGTCGATGTTTGAGACCATTCGATGGGAGATATCGGAAGCACCGACGGGGTCAAAGACCGGCAATTTGTCAGCTGCACGATATTCTGCGTACGATTGCGAATCCCCTTCGCTCACATAGTCACTCCACACCCCGGTGATTGATCGCCAGAAAGATACCACGGCGATCATGACAATGCCCCAAACAAGAATCCGGAAGGTTGTTTTGGGTTTCATAATTCTGGTTCACCACTCAGCAGCCTCCAACGTTCACGTCACGCACCGGGAGACTGTAATACGCTCTACCTCACGTTGGTAGTGGGCTTGTCTTTACCGGAATCTTCCAGCACGCGTTGGCGAGCGGAGTTGCCGAGGGCGAGGAGCCAGGTTCCTTTGTCGTCCTTCATTTTGACGAGGCGGGCTTCGATTTCGACGATCTCAGCTTCGATGTCAGCAACCTTCAGACTGTCGCCGACGGACAGCGTCGTGTCGGTCTTTGTTCTTTGGTTGGTGAACCAGGCCTCCGGTTCTCCGTCCTTAGTGACCAGGCCGGAGAATTCCGTGTACTTCGCATCATCATCCTGGACCTTCAGTTCGATCGAAGCCGTTGCTGATTCCGCCGGATCACCCTGGTCGGTGACTTTGATCTGAATAGTATGACTGCCGGGAGAGAAAGAAGCGGGAGGCGACCAGCTGAGAGTTCCGCTGTCGCTGTCGATTGCGAGACCTTCAGGCAGTTCTTCTCCTTCCATCGCGTAAGTCAGATTCTCGACGGGCTCGTCGTCGGTCGCCGTTGCGGTGAAGGAAAATTCGCGGCCAAGATAAACGGTCAGGGATTCCGGCAGATCGAGAACGGGAGCTTCGTTCGGGAGTTTGACTGTGATTGTGATCTCCTGACTCAACTGCAGTTCGGGGTTATTCTGCTGAGTCGCCAGGACAGTCAGCTGGTAGGCTTTCGGTTCCTGATCGCTGCTGGTTTCCCAGCTGATCTGTCCCGTTTCGGAATCGATCGTGATTCCGTCGTCGGCATCCTTCAGAGCAAACACAACTTCACCGACGTCGGCGTTGTAATCGTCGACTCGAACAGACAGCGAGGCAGTTTCACCAGGGGCGACAGTCACATCGTCGGTTCCGGCCAGTTCCGGATGGTACTCTCTCGGCACCGGTGGTTTCGTGAAGGGTGATTCATCCAGGAACGCCTGGTAGTCTTCAAACCGGCGATCATTGCGGCCCGGAAATACCGGGAAGTATCTTGCGATCGTGTTGGCCGTATGGGTAGCCGGACGACTCCCGCCCCAGCCTCGTTCGACTGTCCATGCTTCGGCGCCGACTTCAGTGACATTCAGCGTTTCGAAATCCAGTTTCACTAGAAACGGAGCCTGCTTTGGGAACGCTGTCGCGTCGTCCACCTTGAGTTCGGTGGATGTTTCGTCGAGTGCTTCCGTGATCGGGGATCTGGCAGACAGCTCCAGGCGATCTTCCGCACCGACAACACTCATCGCTTCCGCCGTGAGCAGCACTTCCATGCGTGGATTTCCTGCGGTGCCACTGCTGGTGATATCCAGCTGGGTGATGCGGTGCATCAGATCGACCTGTTTGAACTGAAACAGGAATCTGCTGAGATCCTGCAGAGTGCATTCCCCTTCGACAACGACAGAGACAAGATCGAATTTCCCGCTGCGTGGTTCTTTGCGTCCGGGGGTGACTCGACGCTGAGCAAAATTGCATTCCTGAGCCAGATTCGTCATCCATTCCAGGTAGAGTCGTTGAGCGTCATTGACGGATGCCGGAAGCGAGCCGGCAATGGCGTTTTCAATGCGGGCACGTGCGGACTGAAGCAGGAAGTCGTCTTCTTTTGCGTCTTCCAGGTCATTCTTCGCATCTTTGAGTTCGTTCTTTGCGTCGATCAGCGGCTGCATGAACACGGGGCGTCCCATTCCCACGGCAAGCACTGCTGCGAGAATTCCGCCGAGGATCAATGGTCGTTTACTGGAGTCCATGACTGGTGTTCACTGTCTGATGACTGTAGAGGAAATCAACTGATTTCAGTTTCGGTCGGTAGTGCGTTAGCTGTCTTCTTCTGATTTGAAAGGGATTTGGATCTCCAGCGGCACCTGCATCGCGTAGTCAGAATCGCGGCCGCCGGGCTCAATCGACCTGGCGATGACGTCGTATCCTCCGAGCTTCAGACGTCGCTGGAATTCTTCGATGTCGCGTCGTTCACGTCCAAGGCATTCGGCGTTGATTGTTCCTCGTGATGTGCCGCGCGACACACTGAACGTGAACCGGCGAATCAGCAGTCGCTCAGTGCCACCCATCAGTTCCCGAATGTTGTTCATCTCGTCCAACCAGTCGATATTGCTGGCGGACCACTCCTGAATGGCTTCGTCCTTTTCGATCTCATCCTTCGCCTGTTTGAACTCACTTGTCAGGGCCGATGCCTGAGATTCCAGGGTGCTGATTTCTTTGCCGAGATGCTGCAGCTGATTGTCTCGCCACTTCCATCCTCCAACACACAGCAGGACGGCCGCCCCGACGCTCAGCAGTGCCTTGAGGCGACGTGTATCGGGCTTTTCAACTGGTCGACGTGGATTGATGAGGTCGACAGCGGCGACGGTTTCTTTGTGTTGTGTTGCGATGACTCCTGCAGCAGCCAGGACATCGGTTGCCGAGAGACCATCGGACAGGTTTCCCTGAACGATCGAATCGGCCGGGTCGATTCGCTGAATGACGGCATTGTCCAAACGGCGTGTCACGTCGTCGGGAATGGATGTTGTATGGTCAGAACCGCCGACGAGTGTGACCTGATGGATCGTGTGGGGACCGATGCTCTCGGTGGCCGACATACGACCGCGAGAGATTTCACTCCGCACTATCCCGTCGATTTCGTCGACTGTCTGCGAGGAGGCCCCAGTGTGAGAGAAATCGACTGTGCGCCCGTGTGCCAGCATGAACTCAATCATGTCGGACCGCAGTGTGATGATCGATTCCGTCTGATCGTCTCCGGACTTCAAGTGGCCGGCGTGAGCCAGTGCGGACGCGATGCCAAATGAGCTGACATGCACTCCCGCGAGTTCGAGTCCCGCGATGTCGAATGTGGAACGAATCGTGGCGATGGTGTTAGCCGGCACGGTGGCGACCAGAACATTCTGATGCCCGCTTTCCCCTGGAATGGGCACGAAGTCCAAAGCAACAGAATCAACCGGCACGGACAACATGGTTGCGGCCTGCAGCCGGACCATGTCCGGAAGTTCGTCAGTTGTCACTTCAGGGAGCCGAATCCTCCGCAGCGTGACCAGCGATCGAGGAAGAACAGCGATGGCGCTTCCCGCACTGAAGCCAGCAGTTGACAGTTCGTTTGCCAGTAACGGGCCGAGTGACTCTGCCGTCTGATCGTGTTCCCGTGGAATCGTGGTGGCGTTCTGGATGGTGACAGACCGGCCGGACGCGACGCCGCTGACGGCAATCAGGCGATCGCGATCCCATTCAATAACGAGCGTGGACATGAAAGAACCAGGCAGAGTGTGAAATCAGTGGTGATTATCGTCGGTCGTGAACAGACACAACGCAACATTCTGTTCGCAACTGTGTTCAACAGTGGAGGGAATGTTGGGGTGGCAATGAACATCCGTTCTGTGCAAACAAGTTGCGGTTAGTCATCTGCATCTGCCGAGAGCAGCGACGGCGGGTAGCCGGTTCCCAGATGTGTCAGATTTCGGATCGACGAAATCTTTGGAGGATATTCGGTAGCATCGATCATTGCTTCCAGTCGGACTGAAGGGCCGCCTTCGTCGTAGCGGCCGATACTCTGGAATGTGAACACATCGCCACCGGTGGTGATCCAGGGGCCGATCTGCCTGAGTGTTTCCAGGTCCACGATGTTTTCGACAACGAGCCACGCAGCGGATCTCCGGCGCGACATCGCGGACGAGGATGAACTCTGTTGACTCACAGGAGGACGCGCGGCCACGATGGCATCCGGTGCATCAAGCGGAATGAAGGGAATTGCCTGCAGCACTTCGTTTCGTGCCTGGTTGATGTTGATGCGTCCTTCCACCCAGGCGTCGTCGGTTGTTGTGAACAGTTCTTCCAGTTGCGGGAGTGTGTTGAGCAGCGATGTCGCATCATCCGACCAGGGACTCTGAAATGTTTCATTGGTGCCGGAGACCATCTTAACCTCATTGGTTGTCCCGCCAATGAGATCATAGACCGACGTGAACCGCCAGGCAGGCACGACTGTGAGATCGATTCCGTTGCGGGATACGTCCGTGATGTCGATTTCGGGCGATTCAAATGCTTTCGTTGCGTATTCGGTGCCTGCGAGTCGGTAGGCAACGATGAAGCTGGCGGCTTCTTCTCCCAGTTCTGCTTCGACGGCGTCGTAGAGTTCGGTCATCTGGCCCTGATTGAGATTGATCTTGTCATCGCCGGAAGGCATCGTGTTGCGTTCGCGGCTGCTGGCCGTCAGATAGTCGCGCCAACCCAGATCCAGAATCCCGTCGGCGTTGTCGTTTGGAGGCAGAGCGCTGCCGTCGTTTTCATTTGGATCCAGCAATCCGTTTCTGTTGGCATCTTCGCCGTAGAACAGTTCCGGCGTCACGCCCTGTACCTGCAGCAACTGATCGATGGAATCAAACGGACCGTTGGGAATGGCCTCGTAGATCCCGGCCGCTTCGTAGTCCGCCAATTCCGCACCGCCGGGGCGGGATTCACTGTCTGAGTCCACAGCATCCAGAACCGCATCGACAATGTCGTCTGTCATGCCTGGGATGGCTGACATCTTCTCGTAGACCAGACCTTCGTCTTCCGTATCGAATGCCTCCAGATCAAGCAGTCGGTTCACGTTGAACCTGGAGTTCTCGCTGGCCAGACCAAAACGTGTCGCTCCGGACTGAACATCAGACTCGTCAGGAACGACGATGGAGTATCTCAATCGACCTCGCAGCGTTGTGGATTCCACCAGCAGTTGCGCTCGAAACTGATCCGGATCGTGATACACGTTCACATCGTCTTCGGTGTCGCGTTCCATGATGCGAGTGGCAGCAAATTCAATCCCCGATTCGGCGGCCAGTCGCGCGGCTACTCGACGTTCTCCTGCGGCACTGGCTTTGTGTGCCGTGACCATGCGAGAGGAATAACTCCACGCCGCCATCGTCAGCAGGATGATGGTGACGGTCACGACCAGCAGGACCATGCCTCGTTTGTGGCCCGGCGCTGCTTTGGATGTGGCCAATGTCGTTCGACAGGATTTCATATCGCAGATTCCTCAACGTAAGGAGCTGCGATCGGGATTCGCACAACCAGGCGATGTTTCGTGGAGGGCAGATCGCGTGGATTTGATGATGCATCGCTGTTGGGGTTGCGCAGTGTGAGTTCAATTCGAACTGCCTGCGGCATGGCGTTGAGTGTCGAGCTGTCCCATTCCGTCTGCCATTCTATTCCGTCGAAGTACTCGAAGAGTAGATTCTCGACTTCCGCTGCTTCCAGGTTGGTGGATTCTGCCAGCAGAGCGATGTCATTTTGGTCGATCGCGTTGCCGAATCCGGTGACTCCTCCGCTGCCGCGTGCGATTCCGGCGACGGTGCCAGCCCCGGTCCCGAGGTGCTGTTGAGCGACCGCAGCCGAAAGACCGCCTGCCGCTGTGTCGGCCAGCAGCCAGCGGACAATCAGCAGATCACTGTTGCGGTCTGTCGTGCCAACGGCCTCTGTTGCGGTCACGTAGTTGAGCGACGAATCCGGGTGACTGATGTAGAGAACCAGATCGCGGTCGGTTCCGATCAGTCCGTTTTTTGAAGCGCTCGTGCTGACTTCGGATGAATCGGATGTTGTCGAATTGTCGTCGTCTTCGTCGGACTCGGAGAGGCTGTTGTCAGTCTGTTCGACGAACGTGCAGGACTGAATGTCATCTGCCAGCATTGCGAGCAGCGCTCTGGCGACCTGTGCTCTTTCGACTTCTTCCTGGCTGTCCATGGCCAGATTCCAGTATGCGGACATCGCGCCGTAAACAGCCGCCATCAGGATAGACGTCAGACCGATCGCTAACATCAGTTCCAGCAAAGTGAAGCCGCTGCGTTTGAGTGCTCTCTTAGATGCTGATGTATGCCGATTCATTCTGTCGCTCCGGCAGCATCGAGGAACAATTGAGGATCGCGGACGTAGCGCGTCAGGATGGAGTATGAGTTCACTCGATCACCAGCGATCTTGTGCTTCACCTCCACGTCCACCTGCAGCAGACTCGTGCTGCCCTGATCCGTAACGGTTGTCGTCCAGACCCAGTTCGGATCATCGTCGAATCCCTGTTCGTCGGTGGAATTCATTGGCTGAACGCCAGCGAGGATTTCTCCCATGATGGATTCGCACCGCAGGACCGCTTCGGAGTCCAGAATGGATTCGATCTGAGATCGGTGTCCTGTGTTGAGGATCTGCATGATCCCGACGAGTGATCCGACGAAGATCGCCGTCGATACGAGGACTTCCAGAAGTGTGATTCCATGGCGTTGACGCGTCGGACAGGCTTGACGGTTCCGGAATTGATATGAATGCATCAGTCTTCCTCCGGGTAGACCGATGAAACACGCACGCTTCCGGTGAGTCCCCGGACGTTGAGATCTGCGGCCAGTCGCGCATCGTTGGTGACTCGAAAGGCACCATCATCCGCGCGGCCATCAAATCGGAATACGATGGGGGCAGACCAGTTGGCCTGCGATAGTTTGAGTGCATCAGGAAGTTGGCCAAACCAGACCGCGTCGAGTGACTCGGCTGCCGGATCTTCGTCTTCCGGGGCTTTCATATGGAAACCTTCTTCCAGTTCGCCGGAAAGTCGTGCGTAGTTGCCGATGTCGGAATTGCCACCTGTTGAGTTAGCATCATCTGGTTCGAGTTCTCGAGGAAGGACGACGAAACTGCGACCGTAAGGCTCGTATCGAAACTGGTAATCGATGCCGGAATCAATCGCAAAGCCACGTGCCTGGGAGAGAACGTCGCGAACAGATTCGGCGGCCTGAGCGACTTCGTTTTCACGCACCTGATTGATGACATTCGGCGCGACCATCGCCGCGAAAACGCTGAGAATGGCGACGACGATGATGAGCTCCAGCAGTGAAAAACCGGGTCTCAGCGCAGGTCGTCGCAGCGTGCTGCGACGAGTATTGCTCTGAATCGAATCAAGACTGTTGGAAGTCAGCATTCTGTGACACTCCGTCACGGTCTAACAGATCTGGCCCGTGCCCGTTCTTATTCGTCTTCGTCGGACCAGTTCGCGATGTCATCACCACCACCGCCATCGTCGTTCCCATCGGGACCGCTCGACCAGATCCGAGGTTTACTCAGGTCACGTTTGGCATCGTATTCGTAGTTGAATTCATTGCCCCAGCCGTCACGAGGGTTCTTTTCGAGGTAAGGTGCTCGCTCGCGGCCTCGTGAATCGGTCGAAGTTTGTGTGAGTTCCTTGATGGCACCATCGGAGTCAGGAAAAGTGCCATCATTGTTGACGGCTTTTTGCTTAAGCGCGTTTTCGATCGTCAGGATCTCAGCGCGGGTAATGCTCTCTTTTGATTCCTGCTGCCGACTGATGAGATTGGGAGCCACCATCGCGGCGATGGCCACGATAATTGCCAGGACGATGAGCAGTTCGATGAGCGTAAAGCCAGACCGTCGACGGCGGGCGGCAGATTGAGACAGTTTCTTCATGAGGGAGGATCCTTCACATTAGTGGAAACAAGACTCTGCTGTTTCCTTGGGGACAGGGGTGTCGTGTTTTGTTGTTAGAATGCACTGGACATGTTCAGTACGGGCAGCAGCAGGGCCGAAATCACAAACGTGACAATTGCTGCCATTATCAGCAGAATGACAGGTTCCAGCATCCGAACAACCATATCGATTCGACGGCTGGTATATCGTTCCAGATTGTCAGAGATGCCGATCAGGACGTTTTCAAGATTGTTGGATTCTTCGCCGACGGAGATCATTTCCACAATCTCCTGAGAGAACTGTCCGCTGGCTCGCAACGGAGCCGCGAGTGATTTTCCGCCCGAGACATTGTCAGCCGCGCGACCAATCGCGCTGCTCAGGACGGCGTTGCCACTCGCATCTTTGGCAATACGAAGTGACTGCAGCATCGGGACACCGTTGCCCAGCAGCGTTCCCAGCATGCGACAGAAACGAGCAACGGCCAGGTTTGAGACAATTCGGCCGAGGCCGGGAAGTTTCAGTTTCCAGCGATCCAGATTCAGGCGGCCTTCTTCGGTTTCGTGGAAGTAATACCAGATGCCACCGATGAGGCCGACTCCGCCGATCAGCATCAGGACCCACCACTTCTGGATGGTGTCACTAATGCTCATCAATGTCGTTGTCGCCCACGGTAACTGGCCACGACTTTCCATCTGTTGGAAAATTGAACCAAATTCCGGCACGAACCATAGCAACAGTACAGCGATGATTAAGCCACCAGCCGATGCCAGAAATCCTGGATAGACGAGTGCACCGACGACTTTGGCCTGGAGTTCTTCCTGGTGGTCGTTGAATGCGGCAACTCGAGCCAGCACGTCCTCCAGGAATCCACCTTCTTCACCGGCTCGGATCATGCTGACCGTCAGTTGATTGAAGGCTTTCGGATGTCGTCTCATCGATTCATTCAGTCGTGCTCCATCGGCAACCTGTTCGCGAACGTCCTGAATGATGTACTTGAGGGCCGGGTGTGATGTCTGTCCTTCCAGAAGTTGCAGGGACTTCAGCAACGGCACACCCGAACGCAGCAGGTCGGCCAGCTGATTGTAGAATGTCGTCAGGAACCGTCCGGGAACTCGACGTGACCCTTTGACGGCCTGTCGGCGTGAAGCTTGCGACTGAACGACTTTTTGAGGGAACAGCTGTTTGCCAGCCAGAATCGACAGCGCATCGGTTTCGGAACTCGCAGTGATCGTCCCTGCGACCTGCGAACCGTTGAGTTCTCGCGCTGTATAGTCGAATTCAGGCAATGATGTCTCCGCGAGTGATTCGCACGACTTCGTCGACACTGGTGACTCCTGCGGCCACCTGTTCCCAACCGCTGTGTCGGAGTGTCGTCATGCCGTGTTCCAGCGCGTAGGCTCGGATCTCCGTGGCACTCTTGTTCTGTGCACACATCTGCTGCAGGACCGGGTCTGTGGTGAGAAGTTCAAAGACGCCAATTCGACCGGCGTATCCTGTTTCGCCGCATTCTCGACAACCCTTTGCCTCGTAAACGATGTCGGGCGATGTCTCGCGGGGATAGTCGTCAGGCAGATCCGCCTTATCTACGGGGACAGCTTCACGGCATTGCGGGCACAGCCGTCGGACGAGTCGTTGAGCGAGCACTCCTTCGACGGTGCTGGCGACAAGATACGGTTCGACACCCATATCGATCAGACGAGTGAATGCGCTGGGCGCGTCATTGGTGTGCAGTGTGCTGAAGACGACGTGGCCGGTGAGTGATGCCTGAATTGCCGCCTGAGCTGTTTCGCCATCGCGGATTTCCCCAATCAGGACGACATCCGGGTCGTGACGGAGAATGGACCGCAGGCTGCGGGCGAATGTGAGTCCGATTTTTGAATGCACCTGAATCTGGCTAATGCCGGCCATGTGGTATTCAACCGGATCTTCCACCGTGATGATCTTGGTGGTAGAAGATTTGAGTTCGTTCAGGCTGCTGTAAAGGGTCGTCGATTTACCACTACCGGTTGGCCCGGTGACCAGGATGATTCCGTGAGGCAGTTCCAGGAGTTTTCGAAAACTGGTGATGACAGACGGCGGCATTCCAACGTTGGCCAGGTCGAATGTCATGCGGGCTTTGTCGAGCAAACGCAGGACGACTCCTTCGCCGTGCAGCATGGGAATGATGGAAACACGAACGTCAACTTCGCGCCCTGATACTCGAAGTTTGATGCGGCCGTCCTGAGGCAACCGCTTCTCGGCGATGTTCAGGTGTGACATGATCTTCATGCGCGTCACGATTGCCGAATAGAAGTGGTTGATCTCGGCGGGGACCGGTTGAGTTCTCAGCATTCCGTCAACTCGGAAACGAACCTTCAGGTCGTTTTCTTCGGGTTCGATGTGGACGTCACTGGCCTGCTGCGTGACGGCTTCGATCAGCAGTTCATTGACCAGACGAATGACGGATGGTGCCTGCGCGCCTTCGGCAAGTTCTCCATAGTCTTCGTCCAGTTCTTCCAGCAGCTCAATGCCTTCTTCGCTGCGCTGCTGAATGAGCTGATTGATGGTATCACCGCCGACACCCAGCAATTCGTGAATGCGATTGCTGAGTTCTCCGCCTCGAGTGATGACGGGTTCCAGTTTGAGGCCGGAGAGGGTGCTGAGTTCGTCCAGTCCTTCGAGATCCAGCGGATCGCCCGTTGCAACGACGACGTGTCCGTTTTCCCGGTACAGTGGCAGTAGTGAATGCCGGTAGATCGACGACGTGGGAAAATCAGCCAGTAGCGACTCGTCAATGCTGATGGACTTCAGGTCGACGTAAGGGATGCCGAACTCAGTCGAGAACGCCTGAAGCACATCGTCTTCGGAAAGCATTCCCAGCTTGATGAGGGACTGATCGATTCGTTCGCCGTTCTGAGCATCCTGCGCTGTCGCAAGCTGTTCAGAGGTAATTAAACCTTCGTCAACAAATAGCTGGCCAAGTTCCATTGTTGCGTGTCAACTGAAAGTCCGACAGAGCCGGGTGAAAGAAAGGTGCCCGGCTACAGGATTGAAGCCAGGTGTGTTGTTGTGTCATGTTGATACGAAGGAGAAAGTGGAATTGTCATCGTCCCGGGCGTTGTCTTCGATCACCATTTCCTCGTGCTCGGCTACTGCCAAACGGGCCACCACCTCCACCTCCCTGTTGGCCTCGTTCACGAAATCGTCGAATCATTTCGTCTCGAAATCGGTCTTCCTGTTGCCGTCGCGTCTCATCCGCCTTCTGTTGTTCTGATTCGGAATCAGAATCGGTTCCACTCGTTCGGCTGGATGTGACTGATGTGGTGACTCGCGGAAATAATCCAGTCAATGATCGCTGGATGAGCACCGGATCGGCGTTTTTCAACTGAACCACACGGATCTTACGATTCGCATTCTTCGCATTTTTGTCCAGCGTTTCGACCAATTCCTTCACATCGTCGAAAATCGCCTGGCTTGAAGAAACCACCAGGCTGCTGGTTTGTTCGTCGATTCCCAGTGTCATACGGACCTGCTGCTTTGCTGAGCTACCGCTGCCTCCAAACATGGCCGCCAACGGATTTTCCTGCTGCCGGCTTCCGGAATTCTGGACTTCCATGAGAGGTTTGAAGACATCTCGCAGGATACTGGCGACGTTGCGGATGTCTGCGTGTTCGACGGTGATCGTCCGCTGTTCCATTTCGCGAAGAGATTCCGGGATGTCGTCCGAATCGAGAACGCGAAGCATTGCCCAGACATCCTGCAGAAGCGCATCGGGTCCGGCGATCAGAAGGGAATTGGATCTTACGTCGGGAATGATTCTCAGGGCCTGAGGATTCTCACCAAGGCTTCCCAGGCCGGTGGCTTCTGCCAGGCTGCTGCCGACGCCCGAGAAACTGTTGGCAAGCGAACTGAGGATGCTGCCTCCGCTTGATGCGGCCGTGGAAGCGACAGAACTGCTGGGGAAAATCTGAGCCAGCAGGTCGGCGGCTTCTGTCGCGTCAGCGGACTGGAGATAGAAAATCGTCCATCGCGTGCGGTACGGCAATGTCTGTTGAAGTGAGTCCAGCAATTCTTCCAGCCGATCCAGTGCTTCGGGGTCTTCTGATGTCAGCAACAGATCGTCGCCCAGAACTGTGATGATAACCGGTGGTGGTGTCTCTGATCTCTCTTCGTCCTGAATGGCAGCAGTGAGGTAACCATCGGCTGGCTGATCGAATGCGGCGGACGGATGAGCGTCGGCCTCGTCCTGTTGAGGCTCCGGTTCGGTGTCGTCGACTGTTCCATCTGATGTTCGGCGTTCGCGAACCGGACCGGATCGAGCAGGAACAACGATGCGGATGGGATTGGGTTCTGTGTCCTGCCACGCGTTCTGCAGGACGCGCAGAAATTCGGCCGGGCTGCGGCCCTGCAGGGAATAGCGTCGCCGGAGTCCGTTCTGACTGGGTGGTCGGATGCCCGATCCATCTTCTCCCAGTTCGGCGAGGACGGACTTGATCTGAGCCACCTGATCTGGTTCACCTCGAACGATCAAGCGACGTCCATAAAGATCTGTTTCGATGGTCGGAGCATCGGTCCCTTCACTGATGAAAAGTGACCGGAGCGTGGATGCTGCCATTAACGGATCCATCTTTACGAGTGCGATCACTGCGACCGACTGACGGCCCCCTGCTCCGTCAAGCTGACGAATGAGCAGCTCCACTTCTTCATGTTCCCGTTCCGTCGCCATGATATGAACTTTTCCGTTTCGGCCATCTTCGTTCACCACGACTCCCGGCATGATGGCGTCGAGTGTTTTGGTGACTTCGCGTGCATCTGATGAACTCACGTCGTAAACAGACAGATACTTGCCTCGGCGACCGGTTCTGGAGAGCGGTTTTCCATCGGGTGCTTCCCCAACGTCAATCGCGGTCAGGATTGTCCTGACCAATGCGTGCTGAGCCGCCGTGCCGGTCACCAGGAGACTGTTGGTGCGAACATCGGAGGCGACCTGCAGAGTGCTCACATCGGCTGGCGCGGTCGGAGTCGGCTCGCGGCTGTCGCGGGATCGTCGATATCGGTCTGACTCGGCGGACGAACTGACGTTAGTGGCGGCCTGACGCATCCCAAACTGAGTCAGCAGCAGCGGTTCGGCTTCTTCCACATCAATGTTCTTCAGGTGATAGGATTCAAACGTTGTTTCGTCGGGCCTCGCCGCGTTCTCCAGCAGTCCGGTGATCCTTCGGAGATTCGCGCCGATGTCGGTGACCATAATGACCTGCGACTGTGTGAGTGCAATCATGCTGCCCCACGGGCCCAGAAGGGCTTCGATTTCCTGAGCGGTTCGCGCCGTGTCCAGTCCTTCCACGTTGATTCGGACTGTCACAAGCTGGTTGTCGCCGACTGAGTTGTCGTCGCCGGTTTGTGCGAGTTCGTCCAGTGAAACTTCCGGAACCAGACTCTGGTCGAGTTGCTCGTCCAGATTGACGACCACCAGAAATCCGTCTTTGCGAACGACAGCGAAACCTTTTCGAATGAGATACCCGTTGATGATGTCGAGGGCTCGTGTGGCGCTGTATTCCTTCGTGTCGAGGTGAGTCAGTGAGCCGGGAGGAACGCGCTGCATGTCCAGCGTGAGTCCTGCACCGTCGGCGAACAGCTGCAACACCCGTTCCCAGGGGGCTCGGCGGAAATTGAAGGAATATCGCTGAACGGTTTGATTTGATCGTGGTTCGGACGTTCCAAAGCTTGCCGTTGTGTCCCCCCGGGGTTCTTCAGATCGCGGCGACGCGGGACGATCGGTCATCTCGGCAGGACTGTCTTTAACACGTTCTGCCATCTGCTGTTCTGAAGAAGCAGCAGAAGACTGTTGTTTCCAGACAGACTGCTGTTGCTCCGACAAAGTCGCGAGGATTGTTTTCTCTGATTCGCTGAGCGACGAGTCTCGATCTTCGTCGTTCAGATCGTCGTCGGATTCAATGCCACGTCGTTCGTCGAGCAGTTCGCTGACTTTATTCCGCTGTTCTTCGGAAAGCTCCAGATCCACTGCGACACGTTCGTCGCCGAGGGCATAGATGCCGTAGTTTTCGATATAGACCCGACGGAGCTGTTTCTTCTGACTGTCGTTCAGAAGCTCCAGAGCTTTCTGCTGGTACTCTCCGGTACCAGTCCTGACGGCCTCCTGAATTTTCTGACGGATGGCCGTTCGTTCTTCGTCTGTCTTCGCGGCTCGCATTTCTTCGCGGAACTTTTCGAACGCTCCGGTGGTCGTCGTTGTTGACTGACGTAAGTCTTCAATCTGATTGATCGTTTTGTCGCTGACACCAATTTCACTCAATACGCTTTCATTGCGCAGCAGATCCAGTTCAGTGCCTCGGCGACGCTGAGCAGTGCAGGGGCCCGCCGAAGCAATCAGAATCAGAATGCCGATGAGCGCCTTCATTGAAGTGCTGCGGGACAGAACCATTGAGTCACTTTGAAGTCGCAAAACAGCGACCTTTTGCTGTGGGATTGGAATCATTGTGACGGTGGGAAACGATGTGAGAACGGAGTGAATGTCGGTGGATCGGGGAGGTCCATCTGTTCAACCGGAAATCACATCCGGAGGGTCGCTGTATTCTGCCAGAATCATAGCCTTCGGCCAGGATATTCACGATGAAACGGTCGCTCGCGTGGGGAATGATGGCCAAAGTCGGGCTGTTCGGATCGGTTGCCGATCGTCATCGCAACCAGCCTTCCAGAAGTGGTTTATGGCGGTTGGGAAGGCGTGTTGCCAAAATGAGCCTTCGGAGTCCGTTTTGATTCGTTTCTGAGTGCGTAACATTTTCACATTTCCACGTCCGTCGATCGGAATCCAGGAATCCACCAGATGGCACATGTACTGTCTGCTTCAAGGCGCACATGGTGATTTGTGACGTTCGAACGGATTTGATGTGCCAAACTGACGACCGCATGTCTATGATATCCGGTTTGTCGCCGACTCGACAATTTCACCCATCGTGGAGCTGCACGATATGTGGACGCGAATCTTTACAATCGTGCTGCTGCTGTTTGTTTTGTGCGATGCCGCTGGTGCTCAGGACTTTGGCCGCAGGGGACGACGAGATCGCGGCGACAGAGGCAGTGGAGAGAGGTTCGGGCGAGGCGGTTCTGATCGAGATCGCGGAGACCGTCGCGGGTTTGGTGGTGATCGAGGACGATTCGGGCGTGGAGGTCCGCCGGGCTTCGGAGGTCCACCCGGGGGCTTTGATCCGATCAGCAGGCTGGATGCCAACCAGAATGGTCGCGTCGATCAGGAAGAAATCGATCGAATACCGGAACGGTTCCGAGAGATGATGAAGGCTCGGGGGTTTGAACTGAACGCCGGTGAATCGGTCGACGACGTCCGTGAACGAACTCGCAGGCGATTCGAAGAAGAACGCCGACGTCGCGAAGAAGCACGCGATTCCAGAGACAGCTCCAGCGGACGCGACAACCGTTCGACTCCCCCTCCGGTTTTCAAGCCGCGTGAACGCGAGCGGATGACTGTTGACTTGCCTAAAGACTATGTTGAAGTCGATTCAGATCTGGATGGTCAGATCGGTCTGTATGAATGGATCGTTGTTCGACGTGACGAACTGGAACTATTCGACGCAATAGACCGGGATGCCGACGGCCTGCTGACTCCTCGTGAAGTGGCTGCGTGGAAGAAAGCCAGCGAGGAGCCTGATCAGCATGCTGTAGAAAAAACGAAACGAGAAAAGCTGCTGATCGTGGGTAACGATGCGACTGGAGAATCCGGCAGTGAGCGTCGTCGCCGTGATGAAGGCCGGAGAAGCAGATCGGACCGCGGAGACGACAGAGATCGAGAACGCTCATTTCGGGGTTCCGGTTTTCGTCGGCAGGACCGCGATCGGGATTGATCGGTTTTACGGCCCCGTCGGTGGTTTGGTAACTCGGACGTTGATTGACATTCCCGGCCGTTTCACAATCGTATCCAGTTGAGGATATTGCTCCTTGGGGTATTTTTCCTTGTCCAGCTTCATTCCCTCCCAGCGCCACGGGCGAGCGATCGCGGTCAGTTTAATCTGCTGATCGGGAGGCAGTTGCAGAAGCTGGATGGTTTCCTTTCTGAGCTGGCTGGCCTGTCGAATGGCTCGCGTCCAAGCTTCCTCTGATGGAACGGTACACCAGACAGTCAGCTCGATCTCAGCTCCCGGTCGCCGCAGCATACCGGCAAGTTCCTTGATCGCTTCCGTTCTGTCTTCGTTCAGCATTGGGCCTTCTTGAGGCAGGCTTCCCAGGACGTCGAAGTGTTGCTCGCCATCAATGTCAGATTCCTGCCGAACCGGCGTGGTGCGGTCCATTTCGTTGAGAAAGTTTTGAAACTGTTCCTTCTGCCAGTTCAGAATTCGCTGGTGGTCAGGGTCGTCGTCAGGTCCGTCGTTGCCAGCGTGGTCCGCTTCGACGTCGATGGGTGGGACGACATAATGCGGCGGCGAATGCGCTTGCTGGAAGATTTGTTTGGAACGCCCATGCAGGAATGATCCTGGCAGTCCGAAACTACTTGTTGATGAAACGAAAGATCCTGTTCCGGCGTGCAGATTGGCGCCAGTTTGATTCTCTGCCATTGAGTTCAACACAATGAAGAACGCAAGCAGAGCCGTCATGGTATCTCCGAAGGAGATCATGTAGCTCATGTTGGGGCCCGGAGACGGGCAATTACATTTCTTTCCCATTGCTCGGCTTCCTCTACTTCTTTCCGTTGTCTCGGGTGAGCATCATTTCCATGTAGCCGCGTCGTATGGAAGACGGGTCAACTATTGAGACGGCAATCTTGCCGAGTGGGACATCGAGTTCCTCTGTCATTGCGATGGCCATTTTCACGCAGAAGTCCGCGTCGTCCTGATTGGTGACACGGAATCCCAGTTCTATGGGCATGTATTTGAGTTGTTGCGCAAGGTGGCTGAGATGCTGCTGTGCCGACGCCGTCGGATTGCCGTCATCGTCGCGCATGACAGACATCGGGGATGGGATGCGGATTCTGTTGGCGTCGGCGAGCAGGTGAGGTTTCTCCAGCGACTTCAATCCCTTTGCCGCCGTCTCTGTGACAGGTCCGGTTTCTGTGAGCGGGGTTTCGGAACCACGTGTCGTAATTCTGGCCGACGATGGGCGATGTCGCATGACCGGGACGTTGTTGTCGATCAACGATTCTGATTTCCCGGCCATCCCTGTGGAGCCTCCTCCTCCGAATGCGACAACCTGCACCTGGGAGAAGAATTCCGGTTCATTGGTGGAGAACGTCAACAGCAGGATGAAGAACGTCATCAGCAGCGTGATGACGTCACTGTACGTCATGAACCACGATGGGATTGAACCCGCGTCGGGATCAGGACAGTTGCATTTCTTGCCCATGACTTTTGCTCCGAAAAAAACTGGCCGTCAGGCTGCCTGCTGGGCTGAACTGTCGACGCGGGCCTTTGGTGCAATGAATGCCTGCAGGCGTTCTTCAACCGCACGAGGTGCCTGTCCTTCGACCAGAGACACAAGGCCGGTAATCATCAGATCGCGAATCATGGTTTCTTCGACAGCCCGGTTTTCGAGCTTGCCAGCCAACGGAATACAGAACATGTTGGCGACAACTGCCCCGTAAAGTGTCGTGAGCAGCGCGACCGCCATACCGCCACCAATCTGGCTCGGGTCACTCAGGTTGTTCAACATCTGAACCAGTCCGATCAGGGTCCCGATCATCCCGAACGCCGGAGCTGCTGCTGCGATCGCATCGATAATCTTCTTGCCAGCCGTATGTCGATTGCCGACCTGTTCGACTTCACGGTCCAGGCTGTTTTCCAGATCCTCTGCGGATGTGCCTCCAACAACCTGTTCCAGACCTCGTTTCAGGAACGGGTCGTCGATGCCTTCGACGGCACCTTCCAGGGCCAACAGGCCATCCCGACGGGCGGTGGTGGCAAACTCACTGAATTGTGCAATCACTTCTGCCGGTGTCGGCAGTTTGAAAAGGAAACAGTTCTTGATGACAGAGATGGTGCTGAGCGCTGTCTTCATTGGGAATGTAATAAAGACGGCGGCGAAGGAGCCTCCAATCACGATCATGAAGGACGGACCGTCCATGAATGCGGTGAGCGGACCGCCCATGAGAATGGATCCAAGGACCAGACCGATTGCCAGCAGCAGACCGCCAACTGTTGCGATATCCATTTGTTTGCCTCCCTGCCCTTTTGAATGCGACTTTCGCTACGCAGCAGAACGCCGCATTTTCCAGATCTGTGCCAGAATTTCGGCGATCGCGCGAAAGAACTCCGATGGGATTTCCTGTCCCACCGTCACGGTTCGGTAGAGTGCGCGCGCCAGTGGTTTTCGTTCGACAACCGGGACACGGTGTTTTCGTGCGGTGTCTCGTATGTTCTTTGCAAAAATCCCCGCACCCTTGGCAACCACTTTTGGTGCAGACATTGTTGCCTGATCGTATTTGATGGCGATTGCCAGATGAGTTGGGTTAGTGATGACCATCGTGGCATCCGGGACGTCAGCAACGGACCCGTTCTTAATCGCTTCTCGCTGACGCCGCCGCATGGCTCCTCGCAGTGTCGGGTCACCGGAATCGTCTTTGTTCTCCCGCTTGATTTCTTCGGGAGTCATCTTGAGTTTTTCTTCGTTGCGGAACCACCTGGTGATGTAGTCAACGACTGCCAGCATCAGGATCACGCTTGCCAGAGAAATGCCGATCGTCAGCCCCAGATTCCAGCCATAACTCAGAATGTCCGTGAGCGAGCTAAAATGGGCAATGTGCAATTCGTCCCGCCGAAACCAGATGATGGACGCGCTCACGACAAGCAGGCCGAGCACTTTCATGGCTCCCAAAGTGCCACGGACCGCCGATTCCATGGAGAAGAGACGTTCGATGCCCTTTGCCGGTGAGAGGCGGGCCCAGTCCGGTGTGAGTGGTTTCCACGAAATGACAAATCCAACCTGAAGGAATCCAAGTCCAAGCCCGATGGCCATCAGGAGTGCCACCAGCAACCCGGAGATCCCGAGGATTTCCCACGACAGCCAACGTGCTCCCATGATGGTATGAGCGTTGGTCCAGTCGGAGGCAGGAATCTCCCGGAACCAAATGCGGATTGCTTCCAGCAAACGGCCTCCAATGGGGCCGCTGAACCACATGAGGCACAGCAGGCCGGTGAACACAGCGATCGCGGACGCCAGGTCGGGGCTTTGGACAACCTGCCCTTCCCTGCGCGCTTCGTCGCGGCGCCGTTGTGTTGGCGCTTCTGTTCCCTGTTGATCTGATTCTGCCATGATGGTTGGTGATTAGCTGCAGTTGGGTATTGTGAACGTGCGTTTCTGTATTCAGTTTGGTTGTTCTTTCAGCACTGGCAACGCCAGTGGCACCCAGTTGAGTTGTCTGATGATGACTCAGGACCAGTCCTGAACCGGAGCTCTCGAAATGAAGTATTGAAGTGATGTCAGGATATCCGGAAGGAAGAGCGTGATTCCTCCCAGACCTATGATCAGTCGAAGTGTCATGCCGTACGACATGAAGTTGAATTGAGGTGCCGCTCGGATTGTGACCAGCAACGTGATCGACGTGACAAACAGCAGGATGCCGACCGGGGCGACAATAATCAGACCGGCTTGTTCGGTGGCAGCGACCGCTCGGACGACAGATTCCCAGCCGGGCATGGACCATTCCTGCAGCAGCGGGCGATTAACAAACGATCTGCCGAGTGCGAAGAACATCACGTGGTGAATGTTGAGCGCAAAGAACAGCAGAACTCCGACGGCTTCCAGTGCCTGCGATACCGGGCTTGCCGGTTGGTGATCCATGGGCGAAGTCAGTTCGCCCAGACTCAGGCCCATCTCCTGAGCAATCCAGGCTCCTCCAATGCGCGCCGGCACAAGACAGAGGCCAAACAGCCACGCCAGACCGGCTCCGATGGCTGTTTCGCGACCTCCCAGCCATGCGAGTTGCAGCCATGCGGCCGGACCGGTTTCCGCGAGATGAAGCTGCTGAGCAGCCGTGAAGATGTGGAGAGGTGCCAACAGCATAGTGATGCCAATGGCCAAACCAATCTTCACGGTGTTGGGTAGTCCTTTGCCGGACATTGGAGGCATGAATGCGACGAATGCGGCAACTCGGAACAGTACGAGCATCGTGGCGACGACGACGGACTCTGTCATTGCGTGACCTCCGCGATGCGCACCATCATTCTCATCGTAAAGGAGGATGACAGTTGCAGCATCCAGGGAAGAAGCAACAACAGGACAGCGCCGACGGCAACAATCCGCGGCGCAAACGACAGTGTTTGTTCCTGAATACTGGTCAGCGTCTGCAACAGACTGATTCCCAGTCCGACCAGCAGACTGGTCAGCACAGCGGGACCGGCCAGCCACATAGCTGTCGTGAGCAGATCCCGTCCGACTTCGGTGACTTCGACTGTATTCATGAGGCTGGCTTTGAAAGAGTAGACTGGATTGAATTTGGGAACATCAAACGGATTGAGGCTGGCTTTGCTGATGGCAATCTGCCCATGTTGATTCTGGTTGTCCGCGCGACCTGGTTCGAGGTCGTGCCGTGTTAGAGTTTCTGTTCCGGACGTCGCATATTCGCGAACTGTTCAAGTAGGTCGTCTGCCAGTTCGCTGCCTTCCTCTTCCTGCGACATTGCTTCCAGAATTGCAGATGACTTGCGTCCTTCCATCAGGGACACCAGTTGAACCGCGGTGTCCATGTCGCCGTTATTGATGTAACCGGTCAACGCTTTGGCAGCTGCCTCGGGTGACATACCGCTCAGCAACTCAGAGATCTGCTTGAGGTTCTTAGTACGGTCTTCCGGAGAGGCAGTGTCGGGTATCGCGGTTGTTTCAGGATTGGCTGCCTGTTGGCTGGCCAGTTTCTCGCGCTGCTGCTCGGTCGCCTTGTCCAGCATCGACTGAGTTTCTTCCCGATGGACGCGTGCCTGTTGTGACAACGTCCGGGCTTCCTGATGTTTCATTTCTGCCTGCTTCAGGATTTCGTCGGCGGCCTTGCGGTGTTCTCTCGCCTGCAGCATGAGCCCGTTGATTTCACGTTGTTCCGAGACAATTTCTTCCAGCATCAGGCTGTACTGGGCTTCGACGCGCTGCAGCGATTCTTCTCTTGCGCGGATCGTGGCGTCGCGTTCTTTCAGTTTCATGCCGTGACGAACCATTTCTTCGACCGTCATGGATTCCGCGCGGGCGGGCACCTGTGTCAGGGCATCATCATTCATCGTCCCCTTGATCTCCGGATCAGTCACTGTTGGATGGTCTGTGGTGGATGGCACGAGCAACTCATCCGGCGACGGCTCGTGCTTCTTTCGTTCCGCAGCCAGCTCTTCCTGATGCTTCGTATGCATGTACCAGGCTCCTCCGGCGGACAGGCCGAAGATGAGGCCCCCATAGATCATGAGTCCCATCATTTTCTTCATGACTGAATTCCTTCGCTGATTTCATCTGCATTCCGAAAGAACGCCTGAGCTGCTGTTTCCTGCTGAGTGTGTTCTTCTTCGAGAAACTGACTGCGGCGATGTTCTGCACGCTGATTGTCGATTCGATTGCCGATTGCCTTGAGTTCCGCTCGCGCGGCATGCCAGTCCACAAGAGCTTCTTTGGCAGCCTGCGATGCCTGTTCGTGCCGAGCCTGTGTTTGCTGAAGCTGGTGTTGGTGACGTCGCAACAGGGCGAGTGTTCCCTTGAGGATTTCAGCTCCCGGCTGTTTCGTGATCAGCCCGTTTGCTTCTGCTGATTTTTCCTTGAGCTGCTTTTCGATCTGGGCGAGTTGCTCTTCGATTTCCCGTTCCTGCTGACGAAACGTCGCAAACCGGGTCCGCGCCAGTTGTTCTTCCTGTTCCCTCAGCCGATACAAACTGTCCAGTCGTGATTGAAATCGTTTCATAATGCAGCCCTCTGAGGAGTGTCAGCAGAGTGGCCGTTTGCGGGGCTGCCAGTGGCCTGAGCCGGTTGAATCGTTGTTTGTTGCGTCCATGCTCTTCCCAGCAGATTGATCTGATTCGTTGTTTCTTCCCAGCCCGACTGTTGGCCCGTGTGTTGCTGAAGGAACCGTTCGACCGCAGGCCGCAGGCGAATAGCGGCGTCAACATCCGGGCTGCTGCCCGACTGATAGGCGCCAATCTGAATCAGGTCTTCCATTCGGTTGTACGCCGCCAGCATTCTGCGAACGCTTAGCGCATGCTGACTGTGGTCTTCTGTCGTGATTTCCGTAAACAGTCGACTGACGCTGGCGAGTACGTCAACTGCGGGGTAGTGGCCTTTTTCCGCAAGATCGCGACTCAGCACGATGTGGCCGTCCAGAATTGATCGCGCCGCGTCGGCGATGGGTTCGTCCATGTCATCGCCTTCCACCAGGACGGTAATCAACCCGGTGATCGTTCCGGTTTCTCCTGCTCCCAGACGTTCCAGAACTTCGGCGAGCAGGGACTGTACGGACGGTGGATAGCCGCGTGCTCCAGGCGGTTCACCTCGCAGGAGTCCCAGCTCCCGTTGAGCCATCGCCAGACGGGTGATACTGTCCAGGAAGAACAGCACGTCGGCCCCCTGATTGCGAAAGTCTTCCGCAACCGTCACTGCGGTCAGAACGGACTTGATCCTCATTAGAGGTGTTTCGTCCGATGTGGCGACGATGACCACGCTGCGTTTTCGTCCTGCATCTCCCAGGCAGTCTTCGATAAACGGACGCACTTCGCGGCCGCGCTCACCAACAAGAACAATGACGTTGACATCCGATGATGCTCCACGAGCAATTTCGCCCATCAGGGTACTCTTGCCGACACCACTGCCGGCAAAAAGTCCAACACGTTGTCCTCGACCGATGGTGTTGAGGCCGTCAATGACACGCTGACCCGTGACCAGCGGCGTTGTGATGCGAGATCGACTCATCGGGCCGGGAACGAGTGCCTGCTCACGACAGGAGCGAGTTGTTTGCAGGGGGCCCGCGTTGTCGATCGGGCGTCCGATTCCGTCAATGACGCGGCCCAGCAATGAATGACCAACGGGAACTGTTCGTTTTTCGCCAAGCGCAGTGACACTCATGCCGGGCCGCAGCCCCGACGTGCTGTCGTAGCACATCAGTTGCGATCCGGATTCATCAAAACCCACGACTTCCGCTGTCAGGAGTTCGTTGTCCGCGCCACTGATTCGGCACAACTCGCCGACCGAAGCCGGCAGCGTTGCACGAAGCAGTCCGCGCACACTACGCAGTTTCCCGACGGTCCGGAACACGGCCTGGTTCCCAGGCACGTTCGCCAGTTGCTCGACGTTCAGTCTGAGCGTCATCAAGGTTCTCCAGCCACGCCTGACGAACGTTCGCCAGACGGGTTTCGAGGTCACTTACCAAAGAAATACTGTCAGACTCTGTTCTGCAGTTGCCGCGAGCCATCGTTGGATCTGCCACAAACTGCACGTGGTTCAAGGTGCTTTCCGGTTCATCATGAGCATTCCTGAGTGTGTTGAACTGCTCAAGGTCGTCCGGATTGAGGTGAACTGTCAGCTGGCCCTTTCCCTGCAGTTGGGAAACGGACTGTGAGATGAGTTCTTCAACGTGAAACTGATTGCGATCAATCGCGGCCATGGTGAGCCATGAGGCAGCGGCAGTCGCGAGTTCAACCGCAACATGCTGCAACTCCTGCAGAGACTGTCGCTGTCTCGCTTCCAGTTCGGAGACGGCCATCGCCAGCCCTCCAAACAGCTGTTGAAGCTGTTCCGGTGTGTAGCCTGGCTTCAGGAACGGGTTGGGTTCTCCTTTTTGCAGGAAGACAACCTGCCGGGGGGAGCGCGTGAATGGGACGCGAAGTGTTGTCATCGGTTCGCCTCCTATTCGCTTTCCTGGTCAAGACGAGCTATCACTTCTGCCACGCCTTCACGAGCGGCTTCGACACGTGCTTCCGGAACCGAAGACTGAAATGCCAGTTCTTCCTCGATGGACTGACGAGCGCGTTTGGACAGATTGCCCAGAATTGCGTCCACGACTTCCGTGGGAGCCTGAAACATCGCCGTGGTTAAGGTCGTTCCGTCCACTTCGCCCAGAACCTGCTGGATGACTCGAGCATCCAGTGACGTGAGATCTTCGAACCGATACAACTTCTTGAGCAACGCCTGGCTCATTTCCTGATCTTCTTCTTCGATGCCGGTCATCATATTTCGGCGAAGTTTCTTCGGCACGGCACGCAGGACATCGCTCAGTCGGTCGAGCCGGTCACGGCGGTCCGGTTCAGACGCTGACAAAGTGAGCCCTCGATGAAGAGTGGCTTTGGCAATCCTTTCAATCAGCACGGGGGGAGCTTCAATCTCCTGAGCCATCTCCTTAACGACGGCAGCCTGATGTTCGGGAGGAAGCAGACTGAGGATGTCAGCAGTCTGCTGGAAGCTGAATTCGCCCAGCAGAATTGCCACAGTGCGAGGCTGTTCCGTTTCCAGGGCTCCAGCCACCTGGTAGACGCTCAACAGACTAAGGTCATGCAGAGGATCGCCTGTTAGTTGAGGTGGAGCTGCTTCGTCCTGTGGGATCGTAGTCGTATCGTTACTTTCATCAGCAGGGAGATCGCCATCTGTGGCGTCGGTGTTGCTACCATTCGGTTGTGTTGTCTCGGCGGAGTTGTTTGCGGTGGGACGGTCAGATCCTGAGGACTCGCTGTACAGTGCCGGGCTGGACAGATCGCCGAACGCGGACGGATCATGCTGAGCGGCGAAGTCCATGAAACGCCCGAACTGATCGAGCAGGCTTCGTCGGTCGTCACGGTCGAGTTCGATGGAATCTTCCGTGGTCAGGCCAGCGCGCAACTCGGCCGCCTGGGCGGGAGCGAGGTGCGCAAGCACAGCCTCAGCGGTATCGTCGCCCAGCAGTTTAAGGAGTTCGATGGTCTGCAGTTGAGTGTTCATTGACAGGTCAGGTTTGAAACGTCATGCGACGATGATGTTGATCACGCCGCGCGGGATCGTCTTGGTGCCTCTCTTTCCGCTGGAACATCTGTGTCGTCCTGGCCCAGCCAGGTTGAAAGAATGCGAGCAGCGAGTTCCGGGTTCTCGCGGGCTTTCTGAGAGAGTTCGGCCATTCGCTGGTAGTCTTCTCGCGAGAAGTTTCCGGTGGCTTCGTCCTGCACCAGCACTGGCCGTAACTTACGAAGTGACAACACGGCGATGAAGAACGCCATGGTGGCTCCAAGTCCAACCAGCGCGGCTTCGATGAGTGGCTTGTATTCTTCGTACATGGGCATGATTCCCGGAGGTTCCTCGACGACTTCCGGAACATGCAGTGCGTGCAGAACGACGTTGATGACGTCGCCGCGTGAGGCATCGAATCCTACGGCTCCCTGAATGAGGGATTTGATTTGCTCTTCGGTCAGCGTCGGAGCGGCAGCGGTTGATGCTTCTTCTCCTTCTGCGGGAGCTGGCACCGTGAGGTCAACAACTGCGGCGACGGTCAGTCGTTTGAGTTGTCCAGGGTTTCTGCGAATCGTTTCCTGGGTGCTGGCGTTGTCGTATTCCGTCGTGATGGATTCGCTCTTGACCTTGCCACCGCCTGACGCAGCGGCGACGGATTCCGGAGCACCAAGGACGTTTGTGTCAGCTCCTGGAACGCCGCCGAGAACACCTTTGCCACCTTCCGAGTTGAATAGCTCTGTTGTTTCTGACTTCTTTGCCTTCAACTCGGGATCAATTGTCTTGACTGTTCGGCTGATCTCGTCGAAATCAATATCGGCGGTCACGACGACATGGGACTTTCCTTCCCCCAGGATCTCATTCAACAATGCTTCGGCTTCAAACGTCAATTCGGTTTCCAGTTGGCGGCGGAACTCCAGTTGGCCCCCGATATCTGATCCAACTCCGTCAGTTGTGTCGTACTTGCGCCCCTGTGAGTCAGCCAGTGTGACGTTTTCGGGCATGAGTCCCTCAACTGCTCTTGCCACTGTCAGGACGATGGTCTGCGCCATGCGGCTGGTGAGTCGTCCACGGTCTGAGATTTCCACCTGGACGCTTGCACCTGGCGGAGTCGTTTCCATCACAAACGGTGATGGCTCCGGGCTGCTGATGATGACACTGGCCGAACGAATGCCCTGAAAATTGGTAATCTGTTTTGCAAGCCGGGATTCCAGACTCCGAAGGCGATTGTCCGCTTCTGCTTCCGGACTTCCAGGAAACCCAATGCCACTGCTTCCATCAACGAGGGCAGTTGGCTCGATTACGTCCCTGATTGCGATTCTGGCTTTGCTCACATCGCTTCGGGGAACTGAAACAGCTCTTCCGGAATAAGTCCGTTGAGCGTCAATCTGCTCGGTCTCCAGGATGCCGATGATATCGTTCGCCTCGTTCAGCGTGAGGTCTTTGGCGATGAGAACGTACTCGGGCTGAGTGGCCCAGACGAGCGTACCGATCACGGCTGCCAGGCACGCGATTGCGGCCGCAGAAATTCCGATGCGCTGCTGGACGGACCACTGCCGCCACAACGATGCGATTTGGTTGCGAAATGTGTTCCAGACTTCCATGTCTGAGTGTCCTCAGGCCGCAGCCCACTGTGAACTAAATCTGCATCCTCATGATGTCCTCAAAGGAAGACATCAGACGGTTTCGAATCTCCATCACCAGGCGAAATGCCAGATCGGCTTTGGAGGCCGTCAGCACCACATCGTGAATGCTGTCTGACTCTCCGGTGACCAGTTGTCGTACACTTTCTCCCACGGCGGCCTGCTGGTTGCTGGTTTCCTGCATGAGGCTGCTGACAAGATCAGCAAAAGGAACATCGCCTGCATCACTCGACGGCGAAGTCGGCAACGCAGGCGTCGGTGGGACACCAGCTGGAGCATTGATTGGAATGGGGGCTGACATCAGCTA